>CEQQ01034613.1_pt1 | contig 17533 bp, 16 predicted proteins | sample 531041 | NCBI WGS metagenome assembly CEQQ01 (sample SAMEA2621222, study PRJEB7988) | marine metagenome | biome: marine biome (ENVO:00000447); feature: deep chlorophyll maximum layer (ENVO:xxxxxxxx); material: "saline water (ENVO:00002010), including plankton (ENVO:xxxxxxxx)" | depth 150 m | reverse complement strand
CGCTGGCTAACGCCGCGGAGTGACGGCGGGTTGAAGTCTTTTAGTCCGTGTTCATCCTGAATGCCTACGTCGTAGGTGTTGACGGTCGTGTATGTTGGCGGTGCGTGGCATTCGCTGCACTTCAAAGTCTCAAACAGTTGCGACCCTCGTTTAATCTGCTCTGCGATCAACTCTCCACGCGCTGTCCGCACACCCGGTGCAGGCTGAAGTGTTCGCAGAAACGCCGAGATTGACGGTGCGGGGTTTCCTTTGGCGAGTCCTGAATTGCCACCTTGCATCGTGATGTGAATCGACTTGAGTACCTGACCGTCGAGGTCAATCTTATTACCCAACCATGCCCACGGTCCCGTTTCACCTGTTCCTAACAGCGAGAGAATTCGCTTGGGTGAAAACTTATTTGAATCGCTCAGATTCTCATTCAACCCGCCCACGGTATGGCCATCTACATGGCAGCTGTTACAGCTATACCAGCCATCAAGTGACAGGCGAGAATTGTAAAAGAGACGTTTGCCCTTGTCAGCAAGTGAATATGTTGGTTGACCATCTCCCAGAGGTAGTTTTTTAACCACACGATTCGATTTACGGTCGAAAACCTCAATCGTGTCGTCAAAGTGGCTAGCGATATAAATAAATCGTTCCGTTTGATCCGCAGCTATCGCAATGGGACGGCTTCCGACATTTATGCGATCCAGCAGATTGTGCAGATCTTTGCCGTGAGCAATTTGGCTGGTACCGGCAAAACAAATAAACAACTCTCCATCACTGGTAAACAGAATGTCACCGGGATCCCCGGCAGCATTCCCGGGATTCCCGACAGGATATTGCAACCAATGCGTAACTTTTATTATCGACCCTGGGTCTGATTGTGGCTGGAGCAGTACTTCAAGAGGTACACTTCGAATGAGATTCTCAAGGGTATTACCCCAGAAGACATTGTTGCGAACGGTGGCAGAGTTAGGGCTCAGAAGCTGATGTGAAAACGTAAGGTATTTTCCATCAGTACTGGTTGTTAATCCGCGGATATTCTGAACGTTGACATTAAAGAGTCCTGCTAACTGTCGCTCTTTCAGGTCAATCGTGGCGATGTGACCAGCAAATGCATCCGACACAATCGCGTGACTGTCATCATCAGAAATCCATACCTCCTTGGGGTTAAAAGGAATATTGATCTTCTTAGAAATCTTTAAACCCGATTCAACGGTCTCATCGATATCAACAAGCGTTACCTGCCTGGCCCAAAGGGATGCAACAACTGCTAGTGTTCCGTCAGACGTGCTTTTTACGCCTACGGGAGAGTAGGGAACCTTAATGCGTTTAATGACCGAGACGTGCCCCTGGACAAGGGATGAAAGGACGAGCTCATGTTTTACTTCATCCGTGAACAGGAGTCTTGCTTGTGACCCGACTCGAGCAAGGCTGCTTATTCGTTGGCCGATGAACGTTTCAGAAAACATCCTGTTCTCGCCAGTTTTCACAACACTCACGCTTCCCGAATCCTGATTAGCGATGTACAGCCACTGATCAACCGTTACCATTTCCACAGGTGCATAAAATTGTGGTTGCGGCTGAGGTGAGGGTGGCTCAGCGGAGTGCGAGTGACCCGAACCAATACATACGAGCATCAGGATCAGCATGTGTAGTTGGCACTTTCGCTTTTGCATGCTCAATACTTAGCCTTCCGTATGATCTGCATTGATATCATCGACCATGGACTGAACCGTATTTCTAAGTTGATCGGTTAGCTCGGAAGCATAGTTTCGCCGCTTTTCACTGATGACTTCTATCGGATCACCAAAGCGTACGAGTGACTTGCGCGTAGCTCTGATACCAGCCGAATACTTGTCCAGCACATCTTCTTCCAGTTTATCGAGTGTCTCGGCAATGCGTTCGACCGTTGGATTATTCGAGACGTAGCTTCCAGGGTAACTGAACAGTTGCACGGCGAGGAAGACGTCGTCCAGATAGTGGTCAAGTTCTGCTCGCTTGTCATCATCACTTGGTTCGAGCGACTCAAGTCGTGTAATGACTTCGTTTCGAAGTTGTTTGACACGTTCGGGAAGCATTTTATCACCGGCGTCGATTTCCAGCTGCTCTTCATTTGCTGAGAGGATGTGATCAGCAAGTCGTTCGGTACGTTCTGGCAACGTACCTTCCTGTACGGAATCCAGATGCTCAAGCTCTTTGAGTGCCATCAGTGCCGAGCCAAGTCGATAGATTCTCTCGACCATTGGTTTTTCCGGTGTGGGTCGCCAGTGGATTGACGATTCCAACTCGATAAGTAAATCCAGCAATTCCGGCATCGGATCACTCGTATACCAGTATTTCAATGCTGTGGGTATGCATACGATTTTTCGATCAGCACGTCTGGCAGAGAGATATGCAAGTGCTGCTGCACCTTCGCGGAAAGGCGTTACATGGTCATTCGTGTGATATACCTCACCTTCGGGGAATATCACCAAGGGATACTTCTTCTCCTGAAGGATATTTTGTGCCGTCTTCATGGCTTCCATGTCTGTGCCTTCACGATCGATACTGAATGCACCGTGTTTCTGAAGGAGCCACTGCCCAATTTTGCCCTGATTTTCAAAAACATGCCACGTTGCCATGAAGTACATAGGAAAGCCAGTTGCATCCGCAGCGGCATTCATGGAAAAGGGGTCTGCATGAGATGAATGATTGGGAGTAATCAGTACTCCGTTGCCTTGACGGATCTGTTCTCTGACAATCTCGGCATTTTGGATTTCAACGCCTTCAAGCTGACATGTTTTTAACCCCTGCCATTTCCGAAGCCTTCTGGTGAGCCTTACGACCCAAGGTGATAGCTTGGGTTTCCAGCGTCGGGGCGGTCGTGCCATGCGATATGGATTCATATTGTCTCCGGATTGCTACTTCTTAGGACACCGGTGTTGAAACTCGCGATAGCCATTGGCTAATCGTCTGTGCCGGCAGGTTTTGCACAGGCCTGTCGATGCAAATAAATTGTAACGAGTCCGAGTGTCACTCCGCCAATTCCGTCAATAATTACCCATGCCATTGGTAACCCACATTCCCAGGCGAGAGTTACGCCGATAACACAAACTACTAGAAGGGTTCGGCCGTGCAGATAAATCAATTGATCGTACTTTTGTATGTTTCTCGCCATTAACAATCCCAGCAGTCCATACATACCGCATAGCGCGCTGGTAGAGCGAGCAAGATAAACGGTTATAGGAGCTTCCGGGAATTCTCCCATCCCAAGAATCTGCTCGTGAACCCATTGCATCCAGCTGACTGGCATGACAAGTGGGATAAACGCGAGCACACATGTCAGCCCAAAGAAATAGAGCGTCTGGGTCAGATATCTCTCAGCGGTACTAGCGTTCATTGAGAATTAGGTGGTTGTCGTAAGGTGAATCATCGGAGTGCAAATACCGTGGTCGAGGGAAATTACTTTCCGCTCGACTCAATGAGCTCTTCCATTCTCTCGATAGCTCTATCATAAACACCAATTACGCTATTGCGTGCGGCCTCATCGTCGAACTGCCCAGTGCTGGCAGCTTTATCGCGGGCTTGTTGCATTTCTACCATCAGATCCAACGCGACATCAGGATCAAAGATTGATTGCCCATTTTGCTGAAAGTAAATCGGGCTTGTGTGTCCGAATATCAGTCGGTCATAGATATTCTTGTTGTTATCAATTGGTACGCGCACCGCGAGCCATCCGGGTTCGCTAAGGTCGACCGTGGTGTTCATTTTAGCTACAAAGTAGCCATCGGTTGATTGAGTCTCCACGGTCGCAACGACATGTCCGTTATGTATGAGCTCTAAGCCTTTGAAGTCGGTGCGTCCCTTACCCGTTGCGTTAACCTGTACGGTGTTACTCCCCGACTCCAATTGAATCGTGGATCCAATATCTCTCTGATTGGCAGTGAATGAAATAATCGGTCCATTCGTGATGAAGGACTCGCCTTTTCGCAGTGCCGCCAGCCACTTGTTGCTTGTCACTCGTCCTCTAATTGGGACGTAGGCTCGCGAGTAATCATAAATGAACCAATCTGTGCCGGTAGAAAATGGTACCTGCATACCTACATTCAGGTAGCGATAAAACGTAGCGTCGTAACTACCGATGCTGCCGCCATCGAAGATGTTCTGAGCATGGATGAATCCGAGAGTCCAGTTTGCGATGTCTTCGAGCCCGAAGTCATTATGACACCAAATCACGGTGCCACCGCTGCCGCGTGCCGCGAGAATGCCCTTTTGTACAGGCCGGCCATCCGAACCGCCGCGCATGATGCCAGGACCAATGCTGACTGGCCGCACGAGTTCGGGGATGTCCAGTAACATTACGTGTCCCCAACCTTCACCACCGATTCCGAAATTGTGACGATGCTCCTCACCGAATCCAAGTGTTACTTTGTCCGTGGAGATTGCATGGAGCGAAGATGGAGTGAATTGATTTGTAATGTACTCGCGTTCATCCGGGATTCTGCGGAGATGGGAAACCCAGACGAGTCTGAGGTCATCGGATTCCGGTACGAGTTGCAAATAGTCGGTCGCCTGTCTGTATGTCTGACGCATGATATGAACATGCGTGTTACCGGAAATCATTCTCTGCTTAGCTAAGTGGCTAAAACGTTCCAGATTCACAGGAATCACCAGTTCCCGATTCTTGACGGTTGTCAAATCAAAATCCAGTGTTACCATTTTAGACTCGATGCCCTTTACGATGTCGATCGATACTTCCTGGCTGGGAATGTCAACGAAGCTGGATTCATCAACGGTGTACCAGAAGTTGTCACGCTCAATGACGCCAGTCAATTCAAGTGGCTCTCGGCCACCATCAGCCGTGATCTGTGAGATTTTAATTGTCCCGGCGCCGGCGGATTTTTCAGGTGCTAGGCCAATTCTAAACCGGAGCCGCGTGTGTCCTTCCGTCAGCGGCACGTCATTGCTTTCACGCTGTTGTAGCGCGAGTCGATGAAGCGTGCGCCACATGCTCGGTTCTCTTGCATGGATTGAGGTCGTGGAAAGAAGAATTGAGAGAGTCAGCAGTAAGGTGCGAGTGAAGTGCCGCATAATAATGCTTTCATAGGTCAGGGATCGAAAGAAAAACGGGAGCCACATGACGTATGTGACTCCCGTTTGATTACACGATTAAGTGTTGTATTTGCTACTCCCGACTAGGAGTAATTCTTGTAACAACCTCGGTTGCCGGTGCAATCACAACGGTTTACATCTTCCTGGTCTGGTCCGACGATATGCTGGGTGACATTGCACCAGCAATATTGAGCACCTTCTTCATCCGGATGGTCAGGCTTGTAGAGACTTCCTGTCACGTACATCGCCTTGCTTCGCAGATGAATGCAAGCGGGTTCGTCGGTCAGACCGGGTACTTCGTAATTCTTTTCAAATGCCATGATTAAAAACCTCCCGTTTCCAAGCCAGCAGCCCGAAGGATTGCGCGTTTGACGGCAACCATCGACATTTGGACTTTATATTCATTTTGTGATAGTGGTGTTGCCGGTGCGACTGCGGCACGTCCTGCTGCTTCCGCAACTTCAGGGGTAACCGGTTTGCCGACCAACACCTGAACGGCTTCAGCAGAAACCCACGGCGTTGGTGCAACTTGTCCCATCACAACACTAGCTTTACGAACAATGCCATTTGCATCCATTTCCAATTCAGCGGCTGCTGCTGCAAGTGGATACTCAGGACCAGCACCGTGACGTACTTCGTACGTGGCGTTGGTCGCCGATTGTTTTGCAGGCAAAATCAAGTGCGTTAATAACTGATTTGAATCCAGAACCGTTTCGCGATGATGTTCGCTACGTGGTGTTCGGAAAAATTCAGCCACCGGAATGATTTGCTCTTGGTCGTTAGGTCCAACTAAGCGGACTTGTGCACCAAGAGCGATTAGGGCAGGCCCAATTCGACTTCCGGAAACGTACTTAGCCGCCCCGGTATTTCCAAGGATCGCGTGATAACGGTTATCACCTTCGACCACCTGTTTGTCGTCCAAAAGTCCCGTGCCGTTTCTAAAGAACCAGCAGCGGGGACGTTGGCAGATTTCGCCACCTATCGTTCCCTGCGACTGAAGCTGCATACTATTTATGCCAAGGATGGCATCCGTTACAGCCGGGTAGTTTTCCATGTATGGAAATGCCAGGATTTCATCCAGAGTCACAGCAGCGCCGATGACAACGGAGCCATCCTCCAACTGCTCGATATTCTGGAGAGACTGGATCTCCATAATGTTTACAACACGCTCTGGCTTGATGATCATCTTTTTCATCAGGCCAACTAAATCTGTACCACCGGCAAGGATTTCCGTTTGGCCTGGCTGTGCAGACAGCAGGGCAACGGCATCCGATTCGGTACGTGGTTCGGTATATTCAAACGCTTTCATGTCAGGTCCTCCCTAATCGCTTAAGCGTTCTTAAGTGCTTCAAGAACTCTTTGTGGTGTGTATGGTGCCGTGGAAACACGGGCACCGATCGCATTGGCAACTGCATTGGAGATCGCAGCAACCGGACTGATTGCCGGAGGCTCACCATTACCAATGACGCCACGCTGACGTTCTGATTCTGGTTCGTAAAGTTCGATCTTGATATCGCCAATATCGCCAAGTCGGGCGAGTTGGTAATCAGCAAGTTCCGCGTTGAGTAATGCTCCGGTGGCCGGATCAGCAATGCGTTGCTCGTAAAGAGCAGCAGCGATGCCCATGATGACCGCACCGTAGATTTGGCTCTTGCAAGTGACCGGGTTGATGACGAGTCCTTGATCCTGAACGGCCACGAACTCTTTCATCTTCACAACACCGGTATCGAGATCGACACAGACGTGTGCCATCTGGACACCGCCAACGCCGCTATTGGAAAGCGGGCTGGCATCACCACGAGTGTGACCTCGTGTAATCTCCAGCGGCTTAAGTCCAAGAAGACCACAGGCTTCTTTCCAGCCAAGTCCTTTGTCCTTATTACCTGCCACATGGATGCGTCCGTCAGAAGCAACCAACGTTCCGGCATCAGCGCCGATCTTTTCAGCAACTTTGCCCTTAAGAACAGTGAGTGCATCTGTTCCTGCACGACGGTGCGATTCGGATACAGCACCGACGGTTGTACTACCACCTGATGCTCCGGAGAAAGGATAAGTGGAACTTCCGTAGTTAACGGTCACCTGATTCGTCGATAACCCGAGTGTCTCGGCGAGAACCATGGCACAAACCGTCTTTGTTCCGGATCCGATATCCTGCGTGCCGCAGAAACTGCTTACACCACCGTCCGGATGAATCTTCACGGTACATTCGCTGGTGTTGGCAACGCCGCCCCAGGTGTGAAGTGCCATTCCAAGCCCTTCCACGATGGAACCGTTGCGTTCACCTTTACCGTGTGGATGCCATTTGGCCTTCCAGTCGATCAGTTTTGCACCGATCTTCATCTCTTCGGTGTATACATCAGCCTTTTCATTGTTCGCATTGACCAAGTTAGCCATGAATACGTCATAGCTATCCTTGCCCATCGTAGCAGCGAGGTCATCAATCGCAGTTTGCGTGATGGCACATGCTTGTGGATGGTTGGGAGCACGCCATGCTCTGGCACGAACCAGATTGGTGCGAACAGCAGTTGCTTTCCGGCGGTAATTCGGTGGTACTAAAACATAAGGTACAACCGTATGACTTACGCCACTACCACTTACACCAGAAGTACCCCAGTGATGCGAATCCCAAACCTGGACAACGCCGTCGGCGTCAGCACCAAGCTTAACTTGCAGATAACCAGATGGTCGGTTTCCACCAAGCTTGAGTTCTTGATCGCGTGAAAGCATGAGCTTCACAGGCCGTCCGGTCCGTTTTGAGATTCGAGCGGCTGCAATGCCCCAGTAATCCGGTGCAAACTTGCTTCCAAATCCACCCCCAATGTACGTACATTCGACATCGACGCTGTCAGCAGAGATTTCCAAGTCGTTTGCAAATCCTTCGTCGGTGCCGGAGACGTTTTGCGTGGATAGATAGGCCTTTAGTTTATCGCCTTCCCAAGCAACGGTACTTCCGTGAGGCTCAAGGCAACAGTGTGTAATGGCATCGATACCGTAGTAGCCTTCTACGACGTGCTTGGATTCTTTGAATAGCCGCTCGATTTCAGCGTCCACCCATTCATCTTCGTCATCATCGTCGCCCGGCTCATTGATGGTCTCGACCTTTCCACCACCACGTGCCGTGACGCCGGCTTCCTCTGCACCTTTCAAATCACTGTCGGAAGTGAAGCTGTCGAGTACTTCGTAATCAACCTTCAGTGCATCGACGCCTTCAGCAGCAGCGCCTTCAGATTCAGCAGACACGATGGCCAAAAGCTCACCTTGCCATTTGATTTCTGAGCCCGCTTCAGCGTGTGGCAGGATATGGACGTCAACAACACCAGGCACTTTCTCAGCAGCCGTGGTATCGATTCCATTGATTCGACAGTGGGCATGCGGTGAGCCAAGTGCTTTGGCAATCAGCTGGTTCTTTAGATTGACGTCGTAAGTGTACTTGGCCGCTCCGGTACTCTTTTCAATACCATCCATTCGTTCATGGTCTTTGCCAATCACTTTGGAGTCCTTGCGGGACGGCCAGCTGTAAGGGCCTTGCGGGCCTTGAGCTTGTTTATCTTCTACTTGTGCCATTGCTAGCCTCCCTTCACAACGTTGGTTACAGCGTCAATGACGTTGGAGTACGTGCCGCAGCGGCAGATATTTCCGTTGAGTCCGTTTCGGATTTCGTCATTTGAGGCATCTGGGTTTTTGTCCAGGAATGCTGAAACTGCAACAACAAAACCTGGTGTGCAGAACCCGCATTGCTGAGCATCTGCTTCGACAAATGCTTTCGGGATATCTGTACCAAGACCTTCAACCGTTGTGATCTCTTTCCTGCGACATGCAATCGCCAGAGTGGTTGAAGCCATTTTTGGTTTGCCGTTGATCAGTACAGTACTTGCACCACTGCTACCATCCATGCTCACAGGTTTGGCACCGGTGAGATCCAGTTGGTAGCGAAGTGCTTCTAGCAAAGTTGTTCGCGGTTCGACTTCGACCGATACATCTTCGCCATTAACGTTGAGTGTTATTTTCTTTGATCCGCTGACCACTTCCTTGGAGTCGGCAGCAGAGACCTCGCTCGCTTGCTGATGAAGCGACGCGGCCGCGGCAACAGCGCCGGATCCCTTGAGGAATGCGCGACGATTGAAGCCGTCAGTTTTCTCATAAGAAGCTGACATGCGACGTGTCCTTCGACGTGTGTGTAAACTACTCGTCCCACTGACAGTTGGGACTGATAAGTGCCTCGATTCTAAGCCTCTTTGAATTCAGTTTCAACTTTCTCACGACAATTGCTCCAATTACATGCGTATTCAGGGACAACATATCCGCTGCCATGGGTGAAGAATCAGGATCTTGAGGATATACTGAATCTTCCATGACAGACTCGAGTTGCCCAGTGATATTACCGCTGGAACGAGCTGCGTGACTTAGACACATCTTGAGAAACCTGCTCCTGCCTACACCTGATCGAAAGGAAACCTAACATGCAACGGCGATTCCTTGCAGCTCTGACTACCCTTACACTTGTAGCGTTGACACAAATCAGCGCGTCTGCTGCTGAACACCGCATCGTAAAGCTTGAAGAGTCAGCACCGGCTGACAGTGTTTCCAAAGAAGTTGCCGCCCAACTAAGCGAAACTGGGATTTCGATCTATCGCGGTGAAACACGAAAAGTTTGTGATATCTGGTTGTTCAAGAGCATAACGGTGCCGGCGCTTAAGGGTAAAGGCGATGTCATCTATCCGTTTTCTCAAGGCCAAATGCTAGGCGTTATTCGCTACAGTCGTAGTGGAAGTGATTTTCGTGATCAGGATATCGAAGCAGGAGTCTATACACTTCGTTATGCACACCAACCAGTTGACGGTGCTCACGTTGGCACAAGTCCAACGCGAGATTTCCTTATGCTACTAAACGCAGAGCATGACAAAGTGCTAAAACCAGCGAGTCGTGATGAAATGAACGAACAAAGTGCTGAAGTTGCACAGTCAAGTCATCCTGCCATCCTGTCTCTGCAAAAGGTTAGTGGTGATAGCAAAGCACCAAGTATCCGCGAGAACGCAGAGCATGAGTGGTGGATCGTTCGGCTAAACACGAATGCCAAGGTTGGTGATGAAGTGAAGCCACTACCTCTCGATTTGGTCGTGGTTGGATACGCCTCAGAGTAAGTAAGTGGTCCATAACTCAACCTGAGTGCAAGACATTGAAGAATAAGTATTCCATTCTCGCAAGGAATCAGATGATCCTGCTGGTGGTATGTATTGGTCTTGTATCATTGTCGGTGGTTGGTCTGTCTGATGATGCCAAAAAGCCACTGCCTCCTACCGTTCTGCTAACCGGCATTGTGAAGACCGTTGATGACGTGGAAGCCAGTCGGTTAGGGTTTACGCCGGTCCAGTTCCGTCGTGAGCAGACACCTGTATTTTATGATTTGGATAAACAGCCGCATGAGCTTTATCAGGACATCCGCGGTAGATCCTTTCGCAAAGACAAACGCTTATGCAACCGCCCGGTAATTATTACCGTACGCAAGGACTCACTGGATGGGCCGCTGCGTGTGGTGCGTGTATACGTGCTTGATGATGATCAGGCAAAACATCTGGATTACTGGTGCGAGATTTGTGCGATTGCGATGTACGAGCTAAAAGCATGTGACTGCTGTCAGGGTGATATCGAACTGCGGTTGAGAAACGTTATTGATCCGCGCAAAAAGAAGTGAGAATGGCTGAAGACTGTGTTTAGTGAAACTAGATTTCATCTAATGGATCACTGCTGATTCTGTTACACTTACATTCATACCAATCAAACGTTTTTTCTTAGGATTCAGGATCAAGACCATGCGACGAAATCTACTAGTTGTACTATGCATGATTGCCGTCATTTCGAGTTCTCTGACTGCAAAGGCTGCCGACGGGCTGTTCGGCTACTACATGGAAAACCGGACATGCCAGGTTTATACCGGCCCGTGTTTTGCCAATGCTGAGATTGGACTTGCAGGTCGTGAAGCAACCATGGCATGGAAATTCACAACCGGTAGCATGGATGAGGTAAGTTTGAAGGGGCTGAGCGTTGTATTGGTGGTTGCATCTTCCGATACGCTTGCTTTCCAAGGCTTAAAGGATGCTAGGACTATTAAGTCAGTGATTTTGGTCGACGACAAAGCGAACTCTGCACAACGTACCAAGCTGATCGAATTCGTAAAGCAACGGGCTGGCAAAGCGGCGGAAAATGTTGTGCGAATCAGTGATGTGCCAATTCAGATGAACTTGGATCTATTCAGCTACAAAGCAAACCTTGCAGCAGGTAAAGAAGTAAGCCTCAAGACACGTAAAGCAAACAAAGGCGATTGCGTTTGCTCCAACGAGTCAAATTACTATCCGCCCCTATCACCAGTAAAGAATCTTGCTGCTGGCGTCGCCATCGAAGGTGGATTCAAGGGCAGGGGACTTGGTACCCGCTGGGAAATGAATAATGCTCGTAGTTGCTATATGGGTACGTTTGCCTTCTAAGTTGTTGAAGTTGCTGAGTTTCTTTTAAAGCCGTTAGGCCTTCATTATCCTAGCGTCGTCTGCCGGAGTGTAGCGACGACGGGCGATGAAAGTGGGCAAGAGAAGAATCTAACCGGCCTTAGGCTCGTAATTGTTTGCCCCCGCATCCAATTCCTGCGTCGTCTAACGGCTCCTCGAAATATGGTGCGGTTGGGTATCTATCCACATGCAACCGCGGGGCTCGGCAAAGCCAAACCCGCAGGGCCTACTACCAGAATCCGCTGCACGTAAACTATTCAGCGGTGCTTTCTCTGTTGTCTCCCATCCTTTTAGACATCTCCTGCATTTTGCTTCTTTCATCTTCTCCGAGTGTATTCGGCCCAATGATACCTGGGTTCCCAGTCGTATTCGGTTTCAGAAAATCAGGATCTTCGTTAAACATAGGCGATGCGAGTTCGATATCGCGCACATGGCCGGTCATTGCGTATTGAACAATGATGTAGTACTTACGCAGCGTGCCTCCAAAATTGAAAATATCTTTGTTACCGTAGTCGCCCTCAAGTGGTTCAAGCCCGTGCAGCTCTTTGATGTACATTCGCAGGCCGTCTTTGCGGTCGACGAGCTGATCTTGGACTGCCGCTTCATCACCTACGTTAGCGTCGAGTGTATCGTAAACGGCTTGCGCATTTCCTTTGGCCGAGAATTCCAATATGGCGGCAATAACAAATGCCCCCAACAGTGTGTAAATAACGATGCGGCCCGGTGTAAAGAATCCTCTTTTCTTTGCATCCAAATCTGTCGGGATAGCATCGCCCGGTGTGGCCGCTGTACCATCTGTCATTTCTGACCCCGATAAGTTCGGCGCTGTATACGGACTTTCCGCCGGTGCAGCGGGTGGTTCCGGCGACGCTAGCCGTAGCATGAATCCACAGGTACAGGTGTAAACCTGACCGGCCATTTCATCACCGACGGTCGTGAGTTGCTGACATTGTGGACAAACGAATTGTAGTGGCATTTCCGATTCCAAATTCCTAGGTTCGATTAATCTTCCCTTCATTTTATAGATGCTAATCACCTCATTTGAAGGCGATTGTGCTCTGGATTTTGTAATCGTCTTTGTGATGGTGCCGAATCCCGACAGCCGAACCCTGCGAACACGCGTAAGGCCCTCATCTCGCTAAGCTCTGGAAAGAGCATTAGCCAAGCAGCATCCAGAGGACAAATCTCATGACCCAGACGACCATAGTCGATACAATGAATAGCACCTTCTTTGTTGATAGGAATCAAAAATGCTAACGGTCTTCGATAAACCGAATTCGCGTGCCAACTGTAGTAAGAGCATGTCGAGACGTAAGCTCATTCAAGCTGCCGGTGCCGGAATGCTTGGTGTAAACTTGCCCGAAGTACTGCAGGCCGAGTCGCTGACTTTGCCGAATGCGCCACGTCCACGTGCGAAAAATGTGATTTTCATGCATCTGTTTGGTGGACCGAGCCAGCTTGAGACATTTGATTTAAAACCAAATGCGCCGGTAGAAATCAGAGGACCGTTTAAGCCGACTGCTTGTAAAACACCAGGTCTTCTCATCGGTGAGTACCTTCCAGGGGTCGCATCAATTTCCGATAAGCTTTCAGTCGTCAAAACGATGACTCACAGCTTTAATGATCACTCTGGTGGTGGTCATTATGTGCAAACTGGTCATCGCTGGCATATCAATATTGGCGGTGGATTTAATGTGACGGCAAATGACTGGCCGGCAATGGGGTCGGTGACCAAGTACTTCGATGTGCAGGCAGACAGGATCAGCGACGCACCAACTTATGTTGTGTTACCCAATGCGCTCGGCAGTTTTCAGGAGAAGGGTGGTATCTTCCGTCCCGGCGAAACGGCAGGATGGCTTGGCGGTGGGTACGAACCTCTTGTAACGAGCATCAAGAAGAAGTCGGTTGAAGACAATCCATACTGGCGTGACTGCGATGATGAAGAACTGGATTTCAGCATCAATGGACTTAAACCACATCCTGGTATGACGATCAATCGTTATGCGAAGCGATCATCATTACTCGATCAGATCAATCAACAGCAAGTTGCACTGGGTGAACTTTCTAGAACGCGAACATTCAATAAGTACCGTCAGCGTGCATTGGAATTGGTGCTTTCCAGTAAGGCTCGTGAAGCATTCGATGTAACGAAGGAACCGGATTCGATACGAGATACCTACGGTCGCCACTTGTATGGTCAATCATCACTTGTGGCTCGGCGGCTCATCGAAGCGGGATCGCGATTCGTCACCGTTCAATATGACTGTGTTGATGGTTACAGTTGGGACTCACACCGAAACAGTGACGATGTTAAGAAATACTTGTTACCCACCTTTGACCAGGCATTTACGGCTCTCGTGACAGACCTGGAAGACAGAGGTCTTCTGGATGAAACGCTCATTGTTGCCATGGGTGAAATGGGCCGTACACCAAAAGCGAATGCAAGCTGGGGTCGAAATCACTGGAGCACCTTGTTCCCGGCGGTATTAGTTGGCGGAGGAATCAAGAAGGGATTCATTTACGGTAGTACAGATAAAGACGCTGCTTATGCCACCGAGCATCCTGTCAGTCCGGAAGATATGGCCGCAACCATATTTACGGCACTTGGAATTAATCCTGATTGGCAAATCCCTGACGCAGCTGGTAGACCTCACCTTCTGTCCACCGGAAGCGCTGTCATGGAGTTGTTTGCATAGTGTTGATTTGTAAACGCTTTCAGCTACTCGTGGCTGTCATTCTTGTATCGGCTGCATCTAATGCAATGTACGCAGCTGATTTGAAACTTCCAGTGCCGGAAAACTGGCGCACCGAAGACACCACGTATCCACCACCGTGGGCTCGCGATTTACCCTGGAAAGGCACGATCCAATTGCGATTTCCGCCGGGATTCTTCAAGGCAGACGATGATTTCTTTTGGTCCTATCCAATTCTGTATCAACTTCAGGGGGATGCGATTAAAGATGTGAATGCACTCCATCGGGCACTCAGTTCATATGACGCAGGTCTCTATGGCGGTCAGTTTGAAAAGGCAAAGATTCGCCTTGAGATCACGAAGGTGAAGTCAAATGTGCGAGGATATAGTCGACAGCATGTCACCTTAAGAGGGTTTGATCCGTTTGTTACTAAGAAACCACTAACAACCTACCTCGACATCTATCGGAGATATGACAAGGAATCCGACAAGACGGTTGTTTTGATACTGCGCTCTCCGCATCCCATTGCAGACCAAGATGCAGATAAGAATGCTGTGCGCAAACAGCTCGATGAATTCCTTGGTGTGATCCGTAAGTGATTCCGTTACCACGTATAAACCAAGTGGACGAACGCACCGTTGAATCGAAGCGTTTCACCGAGGTTCGGGGATAAGAGCCCCTGCATCGGGGATGATCCGGAGTCGGTTATAACCGCGTCGTTCATTTGCCCTGTTCCAAGCGCGATTCCGTCAATCCACATCACTTGATAGCCTGCCGCGATGCTAACCCGCGGGTTGATATGATACTTCAAGGCTAATCGAAGTTCAGCGACAAATGCTGCATCGTCATTAGCGGATTCAAGGTTTAATTGATTCGTTCCAGTGCCAGTCGTGTATTGTTTTAACTCGGTCGATGCTTCGTTGTGATAGACTCCAGCATTGCCATCAAGTGAAACAGATATGCTATCGCCGCTATAGACATCGGCGTGCCCGGTTAATTGAAAGCCATATAACTGGTTGCTTGCAATGGAATTCAGGACGTCCTGATTACCACCAGATGACTCGCGATATTGATAATGGTCATCCAGCTTTAAGTAACGAAAACCAAAGCCAAGGTGCCCGTACTTTGTTAGACCTAATCGTTGGAAATTGAATTCAATACTCTTAAAGTCGGTACCGTTGATTAACGATCCGATGCCGCCAACATCTTCCGATAAATTGCTCGCGATGATTAGATTCTCAGTGGCGTCACCGCTACCAATTTGTGTTGCCATCCAGTTCGACATTCCTGTATACCGTGTCTGAGATAACCATTCGTCGAGCTTCCTCTGTAGTGTAAACTCGATACCGGCTTCACTCTGAAAATCAAAGTCACTACCAAGATGCGTGGCAACTCCATTGTCATCGGCAAGCAACGCGTAACCTGGGGCATTGTCTCTTTGTAAAAACAAGACACCCATGTTGGCAGTCCAGCCTTCGGTCATCACTCTCTGTTGTTGACCCAGGCAGACCGTCGAGATGCAAAGTGCGACACCAAGGGTAATCGCTTTGTAAATGCATTTCCGATTGCGTTTTTGATTTGACATAACGATCCTCTATGGTTCGATATCGGTTGATACGATCGTAAGAATCATTAATACAGGATCTACAGATATAACCGTTAAGAGCCGGAAAATCGGCATAATCGTTACAGATTAACAGAGGGTTTGATATTGGCGATGTGCCTAAGATTGTATGCCCCTGCATAAGAAGACATTTGAACTTGGCTCGGGTGAATCCACACAAGGTGAGGACTATTCGATAAAAGTCTTTGATGTGCAGTTATTCCTCCATGCAAGCGAAAAGCTCGATCCCATTCTCGCCGCAGGCTCATTCTGTGGTACTGCGTGTAAAAGCCACGATTGATGAGCTAGTTACCCTTGGACATCTCCCTGAAATTAGGCCATCGGATACGATGGAGTCATGTTCATACCGTCAAATCACCGAGAGTCGTGGCAACTTCTGCGCGGTTGTTGGTCTGTTAGCCACTTGATTCTGCTACTGACAACGATCAAGCTATGGCTGCCTCAGAATGCCTTTCCACAGGTGCCACTCAGCGATCTGGGGTTACTGTGCCCTGTATGGATGCAAACCTTAGCTGTGTTGGCACTCTTTAGTGGCCTCATACTCACGCTCCCCGTGAAACGATTCGAGCGGTATCAGATTGTAGGCATGCTTACTTATATCGCCTCGATGGCCTTTCTGTTTCTGACTGACCAACATCGGTTACAGCCTTGGGCCTATCAGTTTTTCCTTATTGGAATTGTGTTGGTTACTTGCGAGTCTGCGCGCGCAATCGAATTGGTTCGATTGTTAGTCATCAGTATCTATGTCTATTCCGCGATCAGCAAAATCGACTTCCAGTTCTATCACACAACAGGTAAGGATTTGATCGGCACGATATTGGGATTTGTCGGGTTAGATATCAATAGTTTTGTTGAGCCGATGAAGACGTACTTGATTTCCGTGTTGCCGGTGACGGAGTTCGTTGCGGCCGGATTGCTTTGCTTTAGTCGTACGCGAAAGGCAGGGATTTGGGTGGCTTCTCTTATGCACTTCGGCCTGTTTGTTGTTCTTGGCCCATTCGGTCTAGGGCACATGCCAGCAGTGCTTGTTTGGAATCTTGCGTTTGTTGTGCTTTTGATCGCACTGTTCAAGATGGAAGTGCCGTTGAGACGCCGAGCCCGGAGTGGTGATGCTCAAGTGTCTATGATTGGTACAGTTGTTATCATGATCGCCGTTGCCTTGCCCGTGACCGAGTCACTTGGCCGATGTGATCACTGGATAGCATGGGGTCTATATTCACCGCGCAATAGCCGGGTTGTGTTTGAAGTACACGACCGCTACTTAGCGAACCTTCCTGCTGAAATAACCTATTTTAAGCACTCAAGCGAAGGTGGGTTTGTAACGCTGGATCTGGATGCTTGGTCTCTCTCTCAGCTTTGGGCACCAAACTATCCTCAGGCACGTTTTCAACTAGGGTTAGCTCGTTACCTGGTCGAAAAATATGACTTGCAGGATGGATTTAGAATGTATGTGCTGGAAATGTCAAATCGAATGAACGGATCTCGTGACTCGATTCAAATCGCGACATTTGACCGCCTCAAAAATATTGCCAAACGATATTCGGTTAACTCAATACCGCGTATTGATAACCCGTGACGAGGATTTATTCAGCCTCTGGGACTTTTGTGGCGGTCTCTAGCTTGGTTCCGCTAGTCCGGAT
>CEQQ01061752.1_pt1 | contig 17548 bp, 17 predicted proteins | sample 531041 | NCBI WGS metagenome assembly CEQQ01 (sample SAMEA2621222, study PRJEB7988) | marine metagenome | biome: marine biome (ENVO:00000447); feature: deep chlorophyll maximum layer (ENVO:xxxxxxxx); material: "saline water (ENVO:00002010), including plankton (ENVO:xxxxxxxx)" | depth 150 m | reverse complement strand
AAAATTATACAGAACGAATAGAAGAAGGTGCAAAATTAGCATTCGATCGTGCAGAAGAAATGCAAGCACAAAGCATTGGTCATTATGTTCTCACGGAAGAACCAAAATTTGCTGATCATTTCATAATTTTAACTGTTGATTCTCCTAGATTAATGAGGGCTGTATCTGAAGAAATAAAAGATGCCTTAAAAAAAATACAGTTAAATATACATCATGAAGAAGGTGACCGTAGCAGTGGTTGGGTTTTATTAGACTACGGAGACCTAATTATTCATGTATTTGCTGAAGAATATAGAGAGTTTTATGAAATTGACTCTCTCCTAAAAGATAAAGGTGACCTAAAAGGATTTATTCCTTAATCCAATCATCGATTTGTCGATTGTAATCAATTAACTCTGTCCCATCAAAAAATATACTTAATTCTCTTTTAGCAGATTCAGGAGAATCGGAACCATGTATAAGGTTCATCCCTATGGTAAGTCCAAAATCTCCCCTAATGGTTCCCGGAAGAGCTTCTATTGGGTTTGTTCCACCCATTAAGTTTCGAACTACTTGAACTGCACTTTCCCCTTCTACAGCCAAAGCAATCACAGGAGATGAAGTTATAAATTCAACAAGTGATTCATAAAAAGGCTTTCCAACATGCTCTCCATAGTGTTTAGACGCTAAACCATCATCAACATGAACAAGTTTCATACCAATTAATTTTAACCCTTTATCCTCAATCCGAGATATAATTTTCCCGCTCAAACCTCTCTGTACTGCATCTGGTTTTATTAAAATAAGAGTTCTTTCCACCTAACTATCTCCTTCATTCATTATTGTTTTTTATCAAATTCTTTTCAGCTGATTCTATTTGAGCACTCGATAGATATATAGGTTCTAACGATATGGGATCAACAGTCAAACCTTCAATAAGTCTTGTATATCCTAATTGTGCCATTACAGACAGCTTCCTTGTAGGGAATTCAGAAATAATAACATTATGTTCTGATGTGAGAATACCTTGATCTATCAATAACTGCACCGCTTCTCCACAATAAATAACTTTTGAATCTGTGTCTAATAGTGATGACGGGAAATCAAACACCTTATATGAAACATCATCAAAACCAGATAAGGATGAGTACTCAGCAGCATAAACCCTAGTTCTACCTACAGGAATGAGTGCTAGTATTTTATTGTCAGATTCCAAATCTATATACGGATAAGCTTCAACCAAAGTACTAGGGATAGCAACCAATGGAATGTCGGAAGCAAAAGATAATGACTTTGCAACACTAATCCCTATTCGCACAGAGGTAAATCCTCCTGGGCCTTTAAGTACAAAAATCCCATTTAACTCATCTAAAGTTAAATTAACAGATTTAATTAAATCAATAATATTTGGCATTAATTCTACTGATTGATTTCTTTCAGAAACCCAAATTTTTTCCGACTTCATAATTCCATTATCTGATATTCCCAAGCTAGTTATATTAGTCGTAGTGTCTATTAAAAGTTCCATCTTTATTAAACCTGAAATTTTTTTAATTTTTCTGATAAATTTTTGTGAGGCGAATCTAGACCTTGAATATTGATTTTGCGTGTCACGTCATCAATGTGATCTATATGAATTTTAATACTATAGTCAGGAAAAATATCCGACATTTGATTAGGCCATTCTACAATACATAACCCATTGCCATATATGTATTCTTCCAAAAACATATTGTCAAACATAGTTGATTCAGATAGACGATATAAATCCATATGATAAATTGGAATACGGGCAGAATATTCGGCAACAATAACAAAAGTAGGACTTCGAGCTATATCACTAGAACCTAACCCCGTTACAACACCTTTAGTAAAAACTGTTTTGCCTGCACCAAGATCACCACTAAGTAATAAAACGTCTCCTTTATCAACGTATTTACCTAGAAGTTCTCCTAACTTAATCGTATCATTTACGTCATATGTAGTTATATCGTAATTAAAAATATTTTGAGTCATATTTATATGGAATCCATAAATGAATAAAAATCCACATCTAGCTTATACATCCATAGTTCCAGAAATCAAGGGTAAATCATCAATAAGAAGGGTGATTATTTTATTACATGGATATGGTAGTAACATGAAAGACTTAGCATCCTTATCTGAGTATATAGAAGATGATGGTAATTTATATGTTTCAATCAATGCGCCTATCAAATTAGTGGATTTTGGGGCTCAATCATTTGCATGGTTTGAAATAGGAGCCATAGAGGATATGGAACAAAGAAAGTACTCTGTCCAGAAAAGTACAGAATTAATTCTAAACACAATAAATCACATAATTAATGTTTTTAACACTGATTCAACTCCAATTGTGTTAGCAGGTTTCTCTCAAGGAGGAATGATGGCTATGAATATAGCTCTTACTAGCGATCAAAAATTCGATGGAGTCGCCGCTTTAAGCTCTAGATTAATCACTACCCCCTCCAACAAAATGAATAATTTAAATTTCTTTATTTCTCACGGAACAAAAGATAATGTTATCGACATATCTGAAGGTCATAATACAAGGGATTTATTAGAAAAATACGGACATAACGTTAAATACCAAGAGTACGATATGGGGCATGAAATATCTGCTGATTGTTTAACTGATTTTACAATATGGTTAAAATCTATAAATTAAATCTAATTTCCTGAATTCTCTTGTTGAGATTTTAATTTTTCAGTCATAGCATTCTTTAAATCTGTAGCACTCGGCGGAGAAACATAAAATATCTGGGTGTCAGAAGAAAATTGAAGCGAATGACCCTCTGATATAAAAAGCATCCCGACTTCATCCTCACCCATTATGTTACTTATAGTTTTAGGGAGTTGAGTTGTTCTTTTAACTGACACTTCTTGATACCCTTTTGCAGCGATCTCATAAACTTTACTGCTAATAAGACCAATTGACAGACATCGTTGCCAATCAGTTAATTCCATCCAGGTTGCAGGATCTTCTAAAGCCTGCAATTTAGCCCCTGAATTAATATATTCTTTAATAAAATCGGCACTTCTAGGGTAAATCTGAGATAAAATATTTATACCTTCTTCATCTTCCTCATGAATCATTTCATGGAAAATATGTTTTACTGTACCTAGAGCAGACTCAATATTTCCGATTTGTGAAGATGTTTCAGACCAAAATTTATCTAACAGATCAGATATATCTTCTTCCATCTCAGGAAATATAGGGATAAGTGGCACTAATAACAATTTTTTTTTGCCATCAAACCGACTAGGGTCAGTTTTTCCTGTAGATCCTAAAGTAGCCATATTACCTCCATTGAAAGTTATAATCCAAGTATATTACCTTGAGAATCAACATCAAGGGTTCGCGGCTTAGAAGGCAAGCCAGGCATTGTCATTATATTACCCGCAAGAGGATAGATAAAACCTGCTCCTAACGAAGCTCTAACATCTGAAATATTGAAGTCGTAGCCTTCAGGGCATCCTTTCAATAAAGGATTATGAGATATTGAAAGATGTGTCTTAGCCATACAAATTGGAAGATCTCCCCAGTTATTTTCAGTAAATTGTTTAATCATTTTCTTAGCAGATCTAGAGTAATTAACCCCTTTGGCATTATATATTTTTGTTGCAAGGGAATTTATTTTATCTTCTAATGAATCTGACAAATCATACATATACTTCACGTCAGGTTTATTATCAGTAACTTTCACTAAAGATTCTGCAAGTTCAATTGCTCCATCTCCACCTAATGAAAATACATCTGATATTTCAGCAGCATCCGCACCTACACCGTATGCTAATGATTTAATTAAGTCGAGTTCATCAAATGAATCATCTGGAAATTTATTTATAGCAACAACAACTGGTAATCCAAAACTTTTTATTACTGAGATCAGATGTTTCATATTTGCAGATCCCAGTTTGATAGCATCTGGATTTGGATAAGATACTTCTTTCACGGAAATACCACCATGGTATTTCAACGCTCTAGTCGTTACTACAATCACAGCTGCATGTGGTTCTAAATCATTCAATCTTGCTTTTATATGCATAAATTTCTCAAACCCTAAGTCTGCACCAAATCCAGCTTCGGTTAATACGTAATCAGCATAATTAAGGGCCATCTTATCAGCAATAACTGAACAGCACCCATGGGCTATATTTCCAAATGGCCCAGCGTGTATAAATACTGGTTGGCCTTCAGTAGTTTGAACTATATTAGGAAAAATTGCATGACGCAAAAGAGATAACATAGACCCTACAGCACCCACATCATTAGCGGTAACAGGTTGTCCTGTAGTTTTATATCCAACAATGATATTACTTAATCTATAGCGTAGATCTTGCAAATCTGAAGCTAATGCCAAGATAGCCATTACTTCTGATGCAGCAACTATATCAAAGCCTGTATCTCGAATAGGACCGTTTAATTTCCCTCCCAATCCAGAAACAATTTGCCTCAGTGATCTTTCCTCTATATCAGTAACTCTTCTTAGTGTAATACCATCTGGAGTAAAATCAGAAATAATACCTCTATTAGCAATATTATCAGTTAATGCAGCTAATAAATTATGAGCGGATCCTACAGCATGCGCATCTCCCGTAAAATGAATGTTCACCTCATCCTGCGGTTCAACTAAAGATTTACCTCCTCCCGTACCACCACCTTTTATACCAAAAATAGGCCCTAATGAAGGTTCACGCAAAGTAGCAATGGTCTTATGGCCTAATTTAGCCATGCTTTGGGTAAGGCCAACTACAGTTGTAGTTTTTCCTTCACCAGCAGGAGTAGGCGTTATTCCTGTAACAACTATTAGTTTTCCATTACTTAATGAATCATTCATCATAGAAAGTGGCATTTTTGCTTTAAATTTACCAATAGGCATGATAGATTCGGGATCCATGCCGATATCGGATGCTATTTTTGTGATAGGGTTCAGAAACCACCTCTCTAAATTTGTTAAGCGGCTTGGGACGTGGAAACTCTCATTTTCATAAGAAAAAGGCTTCCACGAGTGTTAACCCCAAGCCTGTATTCATCAATAAATATGGATATAATAAAAATACGGATATAATGATACTTGTCATATCATATAAATGGTAGGTATTTAGGAGTTTAATATTTGAGTAACATATTTGGTAAATCATTCCGAATAACCACATGGGGGGAGTCTCATGGCGATGCTGTAGGAGTCATTATTGATGGATGCCCTCCTGGCATTGACTTGTCAGTTGAAACAATACAAGAACAATTAAATCGAAGGCGGCCTGCACAAAGCGATATTTCTACTCAACGAAAAGAGGCAGATAAAGCCGAAATACTGTCTGGGGTATTTGAAGGAAAAACATTAGGTACTCCCATATCCATCTGTGTATGGAATTCAGATGCAAAAAGTAAAGATTATGAAGAGATGAGGTCACTCTACAGACCTTCACATGCAGATTACACATATCAGGCAAAATACGGAATAAGAAATTGGAAAGGTGGAGGACGTTCGTCTGCAAGAGAAACAATAGGCAGAGTTGCCTCAGGTGCTGTAGCCAAGCTATTTATTGAAAAAGAATATAAAACTGAAATATTAGCTTATGTGAAAACAATATCTACTATAAATAGTAACGTTGAAATTAAAAATTTGGATTCAACAAGTATCGAATCCAATATTGTCAGATGTCCTGATCAATCCGCAGCAAAAATAATGATAAATGCAATTAAAGAAGCAAGAAAATCAGGAGATTCTTTAGGTGGTATTATTGAGTGCGTCATTAGAAATTGCCCAATTGGACTAGGAGAACCTGTATTCGATAAATTAGAAGCAGATTTATCAAAAGCCATTTTATCCATACCTGCGTGTAAAGGATTTGAAATAGGGTCGGGGTTTGAAGGAACTAGACTAAAAGGTTCAGAACATAATGATGATTTTTACATGGAAGGGGAGCGTGTAAGAACACGTACTAATAATTCAGGTGGTATACAAGGCGGTATAAGTAATGGTGAAGATATAATTTTTCGAGCAGCATTTAAGCCCACAGCCACAATCATGAAACCCCAAGAAACCGTTGATTCTTCCGGAAGAAGTGTTGAAATGAAGGGTAGGGGCAGACATGATCCATGCGTTCTACCTAGAGCAGTACCTATAGTTGAATCTATGGTAGCTCTAACCTTAGCTGATCACGCAATAAGACAAAGAGGGCAAGTAGGGACTACCTAGACAACAGGGGAAGTTCCCCCATCAACGTTTATAGATGCACCTGTAATATAACTTGCTTTTTCGGACGCTAAAAATGCTATAACAGCACCTACTTCATTTGCATCTCCAACTCTGCCCATAGGTATCCCAGACCCCATTTCTTGATAAAAGTCATCTAAACTTAAATTGGGGTTAGAGTCAGTTTTAATTTCCCATCTTTTGCGATGCTGTCCACTTCTAATTAAGCCAACACCTACTGTGTTAACAAGTATATTATGTTTAGCAAAATCTTTTGACATTGCTTTAGTTAAAGCTATTCCTGCAGCTCTACTCACAGAAGTAGGGACAGAAGATGCAGTGGGAGCCTTACCACCTGGAGTAGTTATATTTATAATACGACCATAAGATTGTTTTTTCATTTGATCAATAGCTAACCTAGAACAACGTATAGCTCCGTATAGTTTCAAGTCAATATCGTAGTCCCAAGTTTCATCAGGAGTTTCATCAAAAGGAGCCGCTGAAGAGGTTCCGGCGTTATTAACCAATATGTGGACTGCACCAAATCGTTCAATCACATCACTGAATAAAGATTCTATAGCTGACGGAATTGTAACATCACAAGAAATGGCCGTTACTGAATTACCTGTTTCAGTTTTAATTCTTTTAGCAGCATCTTCTAAAGGTCCTAATGTACGAGCACAAATTACAACGTTAGCTCCTTCATTAGCCATTTCCCAAGCTGCCGCATAACCTATCCCTTCACTTCCTCCAGTAATAATAGCCACTTTCCCCTTAAGTCCTAAATCCACATGAGACTCCTTATTTACAGCAAAATATCATGTTTTATGATCATAAAACATATTCAATTGCACTTGAAATATTTATTGCTTTGTTCTTAGCTTGCTCAATAGTATCACCTAGTGCTAGAGCAACACCCATTCTTCTTTCTGATTTTACAGATGGTTTACCGAAAAGACGTATCTGGGTATCATCCTGCAACAATCCTGATTCATTTAATCTAAATCGCACATTATCTGAATCTCCTTCAATTAAAATAACTGAAGATGCAGCAGGAGAATTAAACCTTATATTTGAAATAGGCAACCCTAAAATAGCCCTTACGTGGAGAGCAAATTCACTTAAATCTTGGCTAATCAAAGTAACCATACCTGTATCGTGAGGTCTCGGACTTAATTCGCTAAAATAAATTTGTTTATCTTTTATAAAAAATTCCACTCCAAATAATCCGTACCCGCCAAGTTCAGAGGTTATACTTTCAGCAATTATTTCAGCCTGTTTTAAAATTTTAGGATCCATTGGATGAGGCTGCCATGATTCTCGATAATCTCCATTTTCTTGACGATGTCCAATTGGCAAACAAAAAGAACATCCAAATTTATGTTGAATTGTTAGTAATGTAATTTCGTAATCAAAATCAATGAAACTTTCAACAATTACTTTTTTTGATTCTCCCCTTGATCCGGAAATAGCATATTCCCAAGCATATTCAATTTGTGATTTATCCTTAATTATCGATTGGCCTCTACCAGAACTTGACATAACAGGCTTAATTACACAAGGGATTCCTATATCTGAAATTGATTTTTTAAATTCAGTAATATTACTTGCAAATCTATAATCTGAAGTAGGTATTCCTAATTCTTCAGATACTAATTTCCGAATCCCCTCCCTATCCATTGTGAGTCTGGTAGCTTTGGCAGACGGAATAACATTAAAACCTTTTGATTCAAGATTTAACAAGGTGTCAGTATTTATCGCTTCTATCTCAGGAACGATAAAATCAGGAGATTCTTGAATAATAATTTTTTCTAACTGCTCAGAATCCATCATATTAATTACATAATTTTTATGAGCAACTTGCATTCCAGGAGCATTTTCATAGCTGTCCACAGCTATGACTTCAATTCCAAGACGTTGAAATTCAATTACAAGTTCTTTCCCAAGTTCTCCAGATCCTAGAATCATTACTCGAGTAGAATCTTTTGATAAAGGTGTGCCTATCTCAATCATGCTCTAAATCTTAAATTATGGCGTCCTAAATCATCTACTGTTTTACAACCCATTAATTTCATTCCGCGCTCAATTTCTTCTTTCATTAATGACATAGATCGATCTACACCAGATTCTCCGGCCCCAGCCAAAGCATACAAATACATTCTTCCACACGAACAAGCTTTTGCTCCAACTGACAAAGCTTTCAATACATGAGTACCCCTTCTTATTCCACCATCACATATAACATCTATCTTATCTCCAACAGCATCAACAATTTCAGCCAACTGGTCAAAAGGGGAACGTGAGCCATCAAGTTGTCTCCCGCCATGATTTGAAACCATTATCGCAGATGCTCCAACATCTACAGCTTTCTTAGCATCTTCAACAGACATAATTCCTTTTAAACATAAATGTTTTCCCCATTTCTTGTTTATTTCTTCAACAGTCTTCCAATCCATATCTTGATCCAACATATTAGTGAAATAATCGCCTACCGAAACTGTCACATCAGTACCTTCTTGAATATGATCTTGAAGTTGAGGCAATGCAAATTTCTCCCTAAAAAGATAATTTAATGTCCACCTAGGATGTGTAGCAAAACTTAAGAAACTGCTTAAAGTTAATCTAGGCGGGGAAGTGAATCCAGTATAAAAATCTCGCTCCCTATTACCTCCAACTATAGTATCGACCGTTAGAGCAATTGCATCAAAATCATTCTCAATACACTTTTCAATCATATTATTGTTTAGGCCTTTATCTTTGTGTATATACAACTGAAACATCTTAGGTGAGGAAATATTTTCAGCTATTTCTTCAATACTGACTGTTCCTAAAGATGAAATCCCAAAAAATGTATTATATTTTTCAGCAACCTTTGCAACGGCTCTTTCCCCATCATGATGAAATAAGCGTTGAAGTGCAGTTGGTGAGAAAAAAAGTGGTACGTCTAATTTTTTACCCATTACAGAAACGCTCATATCTATGTCTTGGACACCTTTAAGAACATTCGGCACTAAGTCACATTTTTCAAATGATTTCGTATTCTGAGATAATGTAACCTCATCATCAGCACCTCCATCAATATAATGAAAAATTGGAGAAGGTATCCTCTGCTTAGCAAGAGATCTGAAATCTTTTGAATTATGACATCTACTTAACTTTTTAAACATTATTATTGTCTCCGAATAAATTATATTTTTGAAAAAAGTGCATCGAATTCTGAAATGACTTTTGATTTAGAATAATCTTTTTCATATTTTTTTCTAGCATTTTTGCCCATTCTCAATAATTGTGTGGGATTTTCCACGATAAATTCTATATTTTCAACTAACCCCTCAAAATTATCAGACACTAATCCACAAGATCCATCTCTTATTAATATAGCAATATCAGACTCATCATTCATCATTGCTATAATCGGTTTTCCAGCAGACATGAAAGTCATGGCTCTAGAAGGTACTGAAAGTTTTTCCATTCCATCTGCTAATGTAACCAAACATGCATCGCTGGTTGATAATAAATTGATAAAATCATCCATGGGTTGGTATGGTAGTATCATAACGTTGGTTAATTTCTTTTGAGCTATAGTATCAGCGAGGGACTTCATTCCTACGCCACCGCCTAAAAATAAAAATGTAACAGGCATATTTTTAAGATTTACAGCCGCTTTTATGACTGGTGCCACAGGCTGCATTATACCTATATTTCCTGCAAATAAAATTAAAAGATGATCATTCTTAATCCCAAATTTATCTTTTACTTTTGTTTTATTTGTATCTCTTGGATGAAACTCTGGCCTAGCCCATATAGGTATAATATCAACCCTATTAGGGTCAGCATTTTTAGTATTTATAAGATTTTGTTTCATGCCGTTACCTAAAACGACTGTTCTATCTGAATTATTTATGATCCAACTTGTCATATCATTCCAGATTTTAAATAAAAATTTTGGTAATGATATCCATTTCATCGCTTCCACAATATCAGGATGTATATCATATAGAACTGAAACGTAGGGAATTTTCATTTTTTTCGATAAATATACCCCAACAATTCCAATAATAGGTGGGTTAGAAAGGGTCATAACAACATTAAAATCTTCAGTTTTGCTTAATTGCAAAGATTTAATTATGCTAAAAATAAGGAATCTTACATACCCTAAAACCCTAAAAACTATGTTTGCTCTACCCTTAGTACCATTCATTGGTATTCTATGGACATTGACTCCATTTAATAATTCAAACGGATAAGCATCTTCACTGTTTGATTCATAGCTCGGCTGGGCGACTACAACTGTAACTTTATTCCCTGACTCTACAATCCCTTCACATAACTCTGCCAACAACTGTCCTGAAGAAGCAACATCAGGTTCGTAATATTGGTTTATAACTAAAATATTTTTTTTATAATTCATTAATTTTTATTTCAACTAAGCCTTATTCTCCAATTCATTCTTTATCCAATTGTAAGTAATAGAGAGGCCATCTTGTAAAGAGTATTCCGGAGCCCAACCTAAAATATTATTTAATTCGGAATTATCACTATTCCTTCCGCGTACCCCTTGAGGTTTTGTAAGATCATGCTTTTTAATTAAATTCTTACCTGAAACTTCGGAAACAATATCAACCAATTCATCGACGGTAATCATTTGATCCATACCTAAATTTAATGGTTTGCTCTCGTTAGAATTAGTGATTTCATAAATCCCTTGTACGCAATCATCTATATACATAAATGATCTAGTTTGTTGCCCATCTCCCCAAATTTCTATTTCATCTCCATCGTTAGCTAGAGCCACTTTACGACAAATTGCCGCTGGTGCTTTTTCTTTACCACCATCATACGTACCAAGAGGACCATATACGTTATGAAACCTAGCAACTCTAGTTTTAATGCCATAATCTTCTGTGTAGTATTGGCACATTTTCTCCATGTAGAGCTTTTCCCAACCATATCCTTCTTCAGGGTCAGCAGGATAAGCATCTGATTCTTTCAAAGGAGTCACATCTGGACTTTCTTGTAAATAGCTAGGGTATATACATGCCGATGAAGAATAAAAAAATCTTTCTACTTCATTTTCTCTAGCCGCTTCAATCATATGAGTATTAATTAAAGTATTATTACGAGCTATATCAGCGAGGAATGCAGTAATATATCCTATGCCACCCATATCAGCAGCAAGATTATATATAACCTCTATATCTTTGGTAGCCTCTACGCATGATTCCCACTTTCTGAGATCTAAGACCTTAAAATCATCTGCTGAACTTGATTCATACTCTGGATGTTTAATATCAACACCCCTAACCCAATAGCCTTTATCTTTTAGAAAAGACACTAAATGATGACCAATAAATCCTCCTGCCCCTGTTACTAAAACCTTTTGAGTCATGTTTTACCCTCCTTCAAGATGATGCTAATTCAATAGCTAATTTATATGCTTTTTTATGATTCTCTGCACACATTTGGATATTAGCGTTATCCTTGACAAATTTTCTAGCCAAATCCCCCATACTGCAAGCTAGTTTTGGATTATCAATCATACTAATAATTTGATTGGCAATAATTTCTGGATTTTTAGGGTCAACCAAATATCCATTTACTTCATTATCAATTGCATCAATGGTAGCCCCTACATCAGTAGCAACAACAGGCTTAGACATTGACATAGCTTCCAACAAAGCCGTAGAGATACCTTCTCCTATAGAAGTTTGAACATAAAAATCCATAACTGATATAGCTTTTTCTGATGTTTCATTATCGCTAATAAAAAAAATATCTTTATTTAATCTCACACCCATATCTAGACATCTCTTTTTAATCTCATTAAAAAGAGATAATTGAGTATCTTGTACATTACCTTTAATGATAAATTGACATGGAATCGAATGTTTTTTCAATAATAAGAATGCCATTTCTATAAAGGTAATATAATCTTTTGCAGGATTTATATTACCTACAGTACCAATAGTAATTAGTTCAGGATTAATTCCGTATTTTTCCATAAATCCAATGTTCTTTTCCGAATAGCAAAATTTAACATCATCCACAGGTGGATAAAAATATACACATTTGTCATTAGAGAGAAACCAAGGAAAGAAATTACGCAAACTTTTCCCAGTTAACATACCAACGTCACAAGTTATATTTGTCCATCCAGAAATTAGACGTCTTAAATAAGGTGGTATACCTAATCCAAGTATTTGTCCTACTACAGGCTTACCTTCTAGATTAGCAGCAATCGCACCATGAGGATTTTCCATTCCATTTACAGAAACAACATCAGGATCATATTCTTTAATTGCCTCACGAATATTATTAATCGAATTAATAAATTTTCCTAATGAAGATTTTTGTTTATCAAATGAAATAGCTGTACTTAATCGTCCAATTTCACTAGAAAAGTAATTACACTGCATTTCATCAAAAACTTTTTCTATTTGAGGCGAATTAACAGGGATTAAATTTAAAGTTTCTATATTACTTTTAAGTAATTCATTAGAAATTAATGCACATGTATTGGCAGGTCCGTTAAAAACAGGATAGTGCAATATATTTAGAACTTTCACTTTATAACGTCTCCATATACTTGCTTATATATTTGTGAAATTTTATTTATACCGAATCCTTTAATCATATTTTTACGCCCATTAGAACTAGCTTTTTCAAGCATTGATTTAGAGTTAACCATAGTTGCAACCTGATCAATAATTTGCGATGTATTCCCAAACTCAGTAAATGATATATATTCACCTTTAGGATCCAAAACATCTATACCTGGGTGGTGGCTCGCTATAACAGGTAACCCCGATGAAATGGCTTCTAGCACAACTCGGGGCGAACCATCATTAATTGTTTGGTAAATTAATATATGATTAGATTGATAAATTTTAAGTATTCCTTTTCTGTCCAATGAATCTTTAAAATCAATATGATCGCATAAATCAAATTCTTCAATCATTTTTTTAACTAGCCCATTATCTAAAGAACCAGCTTTACCAACAATTGTTAAACGGGTAGGGAATTTGTCTTTTAATTCTTTTAATGCAAGTAATATTTCTTTAAATGCACTAGTAAAATCAAATCTACCAACATATAAAAGTTTTACTGGCTCAGTTTTAGCAAAATCAATCCTATTTTTAGAATTCCAAAAATCAGTATCTACACTATTAGGAATAAGTTTAATTTTTGAACTTTGATCCAAATAATAAGTTTCAAATCTACTAATTAGTCCAGGGGCTTGTAAAACAACATAATCGCAAATTTTAACCATTAGACTTTGAATAAAACTACCAGCTAACATACGTCTATTTGAAGAAGTCTTTAGCAAATCAAAAAAATTATATCCATAAGAGTTCCAAACTTCATTAATTCGCCATCTATCTAAAGCATAAAATGATGTTAGGAAAATAGGTCTCTTGGATTTCATGAAATTAAGCAAAAAATATAAAATCAAATTACCAAATGTGTCATGTACTATATCGATAGGATCATCTTTATTTATCCTATGTACCACGCGATATGCTTTTAACAAATTTAAAGGTTTTTGGCCAGAAATAAATTTTGCGTTTATAACCTTTAAATCTTCAGATGTCTGAAAGTCAATATTAGTGTCATGTGAGCCTAATATTAGGGTGACTTTGTTACCATGACATGAAAGCGCTTTCAAAGTATTAACTCTGTCTAAATAAGAATTTATATTGGGTAAAAAGAATACTATATGCATGTGTAGATAAATTTCAAAATCTGCTTACCAAAATATACCTTTTTGGTTTTTAAATTCATTATCTAATAATCCAATCGCATCTACTACCAATAAATCTTCATTTAAATCCATGTTTTCTAATTCTTTCAAATACTTATTATGTGCAAGTAGTAATACTTCAGCATCTTTAATAGCCATTTCTAAACTTTCAGCCAACATACCACCTAAGTCTGGTATAGAATGTGATATCACTCTTAAATTGGCTCCTATGAGGGAATTAACATCTAAATTATCATCCCATAATTTAACCTCAACATCATTTTCAATTAATAAGTTAGTAAGTAAAATAATGGGACTATTTCTTATATCATCTGTATCCGATTTAAATGCAACACCCAATATAGCAACTGATTTCGGATTACTGCTTAATATTAATTCTTTTAAATTTTCAATCTGAAGAAAATTAGATTGAGAAATCGAAGCTAAAAGCGGTAAATCCATGCCTTGTGATTTGGAAAAATGAACTAGTGTAGCCAAATCTTTTGGCAAACAGCTTCCCCCGTAAGGTAAGCCAGGTTTTAAATATGCATCAGATATATTTAAAACCTTATCTTGACACAACATATTCATAACATTTAATGCATTACCACCTATAGATTCAGCAATGCTACCAATTTCATTTGCAAATGAGACTTTTAAAGCATGAAATGCATTTGAAGCATACTTAGTTAAAGCTGCATCAGAAATTGTAGTAGATATAACATCGTTAGAAACATCCCCATATAGATGTGTAGCCAAAGAATCAATATACTCATCTTTTAAATCAGATCCAAAAATATATACAGGTGGATTGAGAAAATCTTTTATAGCTGATCCTTCTCTTAAAAACTCGGGATGAACTAGATAATTAATTTTCCTTATATTAGAAGAATTTAGAAATAAATCATATGCATACTGATGTATATCAGGAAGACATGTACTTCTATTCAAAACACACACATCCTGATTCACAGAAAAATCTATACTATTGATTTCAAGTAATACCGACTTTATCTGTGAAAAATCAGGAGCCCCATCCTCAAAAGGAGTCCCCACACAAATGAATATACAATCAGCATCATGGCAAACATTAATATCTGAGCTAGCTGAAAGATTTCCTGAAACAATCCCAGATTTTATAATCCCACTTAATTTTGGTTCTGAAACAGGTGACATACCTTTATTTATCATATCAACTTTTTTGTGATCAATATCTATACCAACAACGGAATGACCAGAATCAGCTAACATTGCTGAAGTAACAGAACCAACATACCCTAACCCTAGAACACATACTTTCATATTTGTTTCCCTCCAGACACGTTTGATATAACCCTTTCAAGTCCATCTACCATCACCGGAATTCGAGCCTTCTTATTGATAGTACTTATAGCCGATTTACCTATATGATTCCTAAAAGTATCATTACTGATTAGAGATTCAATTGCTGATTCTAAGCTAGATATACTGTTTGGAATGAATCTTATTCCATTCACATCATGTATTAACAATTCAGAATCACTTCCATACTCATCCGGAATTATTGTTGGTGTACCATGACTCATGCTTACATTCATCGCTAATCCAACTGCACCTCCCATAATCGAAATATCTGCAGCTTTCAACCATAAATGATCATCTCCATAAGCAACCCTGCCTACAAAAAATATATCTTGAGAATTCATAGATGACACCATTGATTCTAATCTGTGCCTCTCGGGACCATCACCTACAATTGCTAATTGTATATCGTACCCTTTTAACCTTAAATTATTCACAGCAGATATGACCATATCAAATTTTTTTTTCTTTACTAACGTCCCTAATGTAACCAATTTTAATGATGACGTATTAAATTTTGGAATCACATTCTTTTTAATTTCAATATCCATTTGTTTTTCTATATGATTTGTAAAATCAACTTCTACTGTATTTTGTGCAACAAATACATTTTTAGGATCAGTAAATTTCATATCAATTATTTCTTTTCTAGATACCTCGCCGTAACACACAATGGAATCCCATTTATCCAAAAAATGCCGCCATATTTTACCTTTGAGAAATCCTGCAGTATTATCAAATTTAGTCCATGCAATTATTTTATAGTTATTTAATTTTGCAAAATTAAATAACTTATATAATGTAACAATCCTAGGATTTCCCTCAACTATAATAACGTCAGGATTAGATTCCGAAATAACATTAAATAAATTAGAATATTTAAATACTTCCCCTATAAAAGGTAATTTAGAATTTTTTACGCTCAGATTTATATGTTGGTAAGGTAACTCAACATCAGCATAATTAGATTTTTTTCTTCCTTCATAAGGAAAAGACACAATCAAATCAATATCTTCTCTAGACGCAAGTTCTGAAAATACAGGAATCCTGTAATGTTCAAATGTTCTTTGTATTATTAATACTTTAGTCATCAAAAAATAGAATTTCTTTTAATTCATTCCTGACTTTATCAAAGTAAATATCCCTAGATTTAATCCAAGTTTCACATTTCTCAGAAATAGCATTCCACATATAATCATCTTCAGATAATTCATTTATTGAATAATAAAAAGATTCCACATCATTACAAATACGGCCTAAGTCTTTATTAAACAATAAATCATCTGGATCATGGAATAACGAAACAACAGGAGTTCCAAATAGCCATGCTTCCAAAAAAACGTTAGGAAACCCTTCCTTTGTAACACTTTTATCAATTATTGGAGATGTATTTATTAAAACTTTGCTAGAAGATATTAAATCTCCAACTAAACTAGGTTGGACAAATCCCAATATTGATACATTATCTAACGAATTTAATTGATTCATCATCTCTGATTCAAAATCTTTTTCTCTAGTCCTACCATTCCCAGCAATAGAAATTTTCTTGTCAGGGAATTTTTTAGCGAGATCAATCAAATATGAAATACCTTTTCTTGGCTCTATTGTACCTATCCATAGTGCGTCTATTTCTCTATACTTGAATGTTTTCTTTATTTCATATGATTTATTTAAATATTTACTTGATATCAAATTATGATACACAGAACTATTCACATGAAAATTATTATTTAACAATGTTTTTTGTTTATTTGTCTGAGACAATATAGTAGATGCTAAAAATAAACTTAATTTTCGCATCAGATTAATATATAAAGAATCACTCTTGACGCACTGAATATCTGAAGTCATTGCCAATATTACTCTTCGGCCTAACAATTTAGATATAAATATGACGTATAAATGTACCCAAGATAATCCTCTTAGGTATATGTATCTATTGCTGGTTATTAAAGATAGTGACAACTTAAAAATTTTATATATAAAATTGCTTTTCTCTGACCATAAATTCTTTATGCTCAGATGGTCTATATCATTAGAAACGTTATTGTTAGAATTTGTCAGCAATACCTGAACTGGTATTTGGTTAGCTAAAAGGGCATCAACTACATATTTTACCTGACGTTCAGAGCCTCCTGTTATTTGATGATCTACTTCAGTGAAATAATTAGAATTCGATAAAGAGCAAACAGTTACTGAATATTGGTGTTGATCAATCATTACTTTTTATAACCCAATATCCTTTTACAGATGAGATCCCTAATTT
>CEQQ01006970.1_pt1 | contig 17548 bp, 8 predicted proteins | sample 531041 | NCBI WGS metagenome assembly CEQQ01 (sample SAMEA2621222, study PRJEB7988) | marine metagenome | biome: marine biome (ENVO:00000447); feature: deep chlorophyll maximum layer (ENVO:xxxxxxxx); material: "saline water (ENVO:00002010), including plankton (ENVO:xxxxxxxx)" | depth 150 m | reverse complement strand
TTCATTTGATTACTGTACTGATTACCGCACTTTCATCAAACCAATGCCTAGGTAAAGTAAATGACGCGGAACCTGACTCACCGATTCACGCGTGGCGTTGAGTGTATATCTGTTCTGCTTATTACACTTTTCGCTAACACTGCTACTGCAGCCGACGCTCCATACAACTTGATAATCATCCAAACTGATGAGCATCACTTTGGCACACTTGGTCCCTATGGTGGTGATATTGTCGGCACGACCCACATCGACTGGCTCGCGAAAAATGGGGTTACCTGTACTAGCTTCTATGCAACAACCCCCGTCTGTTCACCTTCGCGTGCTGCACTCGTATCGGGAATGTATCCACAGAAGACACCTGTGACCAATAACAACGTACCGTTAGCAGACTCGGTGGTAACTTTTGCTCATTCTCTGCAAAAGGCAGGTTTTCAAACTGGGTTTGCAGGTAAATGGCATCTCGACGGTGACGGCAAGCCTCAGTGGTCACCCAAGAGGCAATTTGGATTTGCTGACAACCGCTACATGTTCAATCGAGGACACTGGAAGAATCTCGAGATTCTGCCGGAGGGGCCGCGGGTTGGTGCGAGAAATGCAAAAGGGCAGCCAAACTACAATGTTAACAATGCGGACGCAGAGTCATTCACAACCGATTTTCTTTGTAACCGCGCAATCTCATTTATCGAAGCAAACCACTCCAAGCCATTCTGCTACTACATAAGCCTTCCCGATCCTCACGGGCCTAACACAGTGCGCAAACCGTACGACACGATGTATGCCGATGTAAAAGTTCCTATTCCCAGTACTTTTAAAAGAACGGCAGAGCAAACGCCGCAGTGGGGTAAACCAGCCGGCGTAACAGCGGAACAGATCCGAAGATTGATGCCTGCATACTACGGAATGGTGAAGTGCATCGACGACAATGTAGGGCGGATCATCGCCAAGCTTGATGATTTAGAGATCCTCGATCATACAATTATCGTTTTCACGTCCGACCACGGTGACTTATGTGGTGAACATGGGCGGCTCAACAAGGGTGTGCCCTATGAAGGCTCTGCTCGAATTCCTTTCATCATCTATGCACCTGAATTGTTGCCAAAAGGTCATCGAGTTAGCGAAGCGTTGAGTTGTATCGACTTTCTACCCACCGTCCTGTCACTTATGGGAATCTCACACCCACATCCAGTCGACGGTCGTGATGCAAGTAATCTACTCGCAGGTAACGTCGATAAATGGAACGACATTGCATTCCTGCGCAGTACGCCGGGCAATCCCTGGTTATGTGCTGTAACATCGCAATACAAACTCGTAATTTCAGCATCGGACACTCCATGGCTGATCGACGTCGAGAATGACCCGGCCGAGGTAGTCAACTTGTACGACGATCAGCAATACCGCAGCGTGATCCGGCGTCTACAATCCCAGTTGGCCGCTTATTGCCGTATGCATAACGATGATCATGCCAGAGTCCCGGAAATTCGGGCACAGCTAATTGATTAGATTCCTTTATTCATTGAGCATTCAGCACTGAGTTAGCTCAAGTGGATTTGTAATGAAGAACAATACACGCCATCAACATCTACTCCTATTGTTCGTATTTCTGCACATGTCGATGAATTCGACCTGTACGGCGAACGAGGCGGAATCCACACAACCACATATTGTCATCATCACCGTAGACGACATGAGTGCCGATTCAGTTGGTGTTATGGGGTGTGAGCTACCCGACACCACACCTCGCATGGATAAACTTGCGAGTGATGGGCTGCAATTCAAGCTTGCTCATGTACAAGTTGGCAACTGTATGCCCGGTCGAAACGTGATGTGGTCGGGAAGATACCCGCACAACAACGGTGTCGAAGGATTCTATCCGGTGAAGACCGCCAAACATCCCATGCTGTCGGACCTGATGCAGCAAGCAGGTTACTTCACTGCCATTCGTGGCAAGGTCAGTCATTCAACTCCATACGTTCCCTACAATTGGGACCTGATCATAGAGAAAAATGCTGATGGAACGACGGCGCATATTAAGGACGCCGTTTCGTACGGAGACTCTACAAAACAAGCGATCGACGCTTCGGTAACCGCAAAGAAACCGCTATGCCTTTTGATAAACATCTCGGATCCTCACAAGCCGTTTTTTGCTCAGGGCAAGAACGGTGCGACTATTGACGATGCGCATAAACCGACGAGAGTATTTACTGCGGACGAAGTTCCAATCCCTGGATTCCTGTTTGACGACCCTGTCGTCCGCAAAGAGTTAGCGCACTATTACAGTAGTGTTCGGCGAGCGGATGATTGTGTAGGTGAGATCCTCGATACGATTGATGCATGCGGCATTCGGGACAACACCGTTGTGATTTTCCTTTCCGACCACGGCATGGCACTGCCTTTTGCCAAGACGCAATTGTATCACCACAGTACACACACACCGTTATTTGTGCGTTGGCCAGGAACGGTGAAAGCAAACAGCGTCGACAGCAGACATATGGTTTCCGCCGTGGATTTCTTGCCAACCATCCTAGATATCGCTGGCGCTGATCATCCACCGGAACTTGACGGCCGATCATTTCACGCTCTTCTCAACGGACAATCACAAGAGAAACGACATTTTGTAGTCAAGGAATACAACGAAAATGCCGGCGGATCGCGTGATCCGATGAGAGCCGTTCAGTCCAAGCGTTACTTGTACATTTACAATCCTTGGTCCAATGGCGAACGTGTTTTTGCAACAGCAACGTCGAGCACTCCAACCTACAAACGATTCAAAGAACTCGCGGATTCACATGTCGGCTTTGCGGAACGCCACCATTTATACCAGCATCGTGTTGTCGAAGAATTGTATGACATCAAGGCCGATCCAAATTGCCTCAACAACTTGATCGAAGACCCCGCACACGATGAAGCGCTTACGCTCCATCGCCGACGATTACAAACTTGGATGCGAAACACCGGGGATGCAATGCTTCAAATCTACAAAGATCGCGAAAACGTTGATAAGCGAGAAGCATACATACAAATGCTCGAACGCGCTTCTCAGGAACGTCGAAACAAGAAGAAAAAGAACAACCAAAACAACAAATAGCCACACGAAGAAAGCAAACCGCATTATGCGAACACCATTACTCGTTACGATCACAGCGATTTACGTCAGCGTATTTCAATCGCACCTCTATTCAGCCGAGTTTGAAATACCACACCCTGAGCTAAAGGCGATCACCATCGACTCGGTGGATACCGAGTCGTTTCTATCGGTACGCTTGGACACGGAAGGAAACCTGTTTACTGGGTGTCGCGAAGCATTATTTGTTTACGAAGCGAATGAAAGCGGATTTGCTCCACGTAAGTTGCTCTATACCTTTCCAAAAGACTCATGGCTCTACGATCTAGAAATTCGGGGAAATGATATCTATGTCATGACAAATCTCGCGCTCTACGTGATCAAAGACGCGCGTGTAAAGCGAGAAGGCCTCCAACCTGAAAGGTTGGTTTGGGGCTTACCGGATTTTCATCCTCACCAGTGTTTTCACGGACTGGCATTTGGACCTGATGGCTGGCTATACATGTCAATGGGTGACTTGCTGGTGTGGTACGGTGACTTCAGCCGTCCAGATCACTGGGGGCACTGGACGTTCTTTTGTCAGCCGGATGACACACAGGTTCCGTTCACCGGCGTCGGTGGTGTGCTGCGATGCAAACCAGATGGTAGCCAATTGGAAGTCGTTGCACGCGGCACACGTAACAGCTGCGGCCTCGTTTTTGATAACAAATGGAACCTCTTTACCCATGACAATGATCACGAGGGGCTACCTACAGAATTTGTTCCATCCAGGCTCCTTCATGTTGTACCCGGCGCAGACTTCGGATGGCCGCGAGGCTGGATGCCCACGATGACTCCCGACAGAAAGGATCTGCTCGTCACAATGAACCAAAAAATGGGACGTGGAGTGCCCGTTGGACAATCGTATTACGACGAAACATATTTGCCCAAGCAATATCGAAACAGCATCCTACTAGCCCGCTGGGGAACGCGCGCACTTTCGTCTTACCCAATTGAAGTTTCCGGAGCGACGTTTAAAGCCGAGGAGCAGATTCTCCTACAAGGCCTTAATCAAACCCGACCGGTCGGGGTCACCGTAGGCCGCGGTGGTCGCATCTTCGTCACCCTTGCAGAAATGGCGCACAACGAAGGCTCACCGGTATATCAATCCGATCTGGTGATGATCACTCGAAAAGACGACCGTCTCGGTAAATTTAAGGAAGCAGTGGATATTACAAAGCTCAGTGGGAATGAACTTCCTAAACTGACATCCATCAATTCAACGTGGCTAACTCAACGGGTGGTCGTTGAATTGAACCGCAGGTCAGCATCTGACGATGGCTTGCAGGCAGATCTGGTTAAAGGATGGGGAGAATCTCCTTCGACCGATTTGCTATGGGCTCTCTCGATGCAACTAAAGGAAAACAGCCTGCGTGGAGAAGGGGAGGTCGATTCTCTGATTGCAGGGGCTCTGCTATACCAACTCGTCAAGGTTGGCGACACACAAACCAAAATCGATTCCATCAGGATTCTCGGTGAGCTATTTCCAGAACACGGCCTCGACCTAATCGCGGATGAGTTGTCTGCAAAACAACCTAGTGTTCAGCTTGCAGCCCTAACAAGTCTCAATGAGATACCAAATCGCAAAGCACTCAAGACGATCGCGAGATTAGCCGGTCATGAGGACAGCTATCTTCGTCAGGCCGCAGCATATTTACTCGCCAAACAACCTACCGAAGTTATCGAGCAAAGCCTTCGCTCACGAAACGCAAACGTGAGGCTTGGCGGCGTGCTGGCTGCAGGATTCAAACTCACGATTCCGCCTGCACTCGAGAAGCTGGACGCTGATTTACCGTTACAGGATTGGCCCAACGAAGCAGTTTACAAGGTTGCCTATGATGGTGCCGAATTCGATGTGCGTGAACTGGGGCCAGTCGGTATCTTTACGGTTGCGGAACATTGGGCTGCAAAACCACCAAGCAATTCACAGCAAGAGCTATTTGAATTACTGCTAAAAAGGCTAGACGACGACCAGGAAGCCGTGCGGTTACAGGCAGCCCATTTTCTCGGGCTACTTAAAGACGAACGCAGCGAACCAAAGGTGCTGGCCGTTCAGTCAGACTCCGAACGCAAACGTCTTACAGAGGCTGCCTTGCGCGAAATACCACGAGTATGGTCTGCCGGGCCGTTTCCAGATGACGGGCAGGGCTTCAAGAAAGTGCACCCACCGGAAATTGACGCCGTTGACGTGGCAGCTTCCTACGACAGTGGCAACGCGAAGGTCGCCTGGGAACAAATCCAAAAGGTCGCAATGTTTGATTTCCACAAGATGTTCGGGGATGCAGATGACTCCTCTCGATACGTGTACTTTCGATTTGAAAGTCCAAAACGACAGCAGGTGTTGTTGCTTCCCGGCTCAGACGACGGGATGCGCGTCTGGATCAACGGGAAGCTCGAATACGAGGTGGATGAAGTCCGCGGAGGCTTACCATTGCAGGACGTGATTTTCCTTCAGCTTGAAGCCGGTAGTAACGACGTCCTGATGCGAATTCGAAACGTGATTGGCGAACACAATCTGTATCTGCATTACAGGGCTCTGGACAATGTTTCCGTTACACTCCCGGAAAAACTGGATATCACTTCATTGGCTCAGCGACTTAAGGATGGACAAGGTGCACAACTCAATCCCGAGTTACTCGATGTCGATTGGTCCACGGCTATCGATAAGGGTGACGTGGCACGAGGTGAAAAACTGTTCAGCGCTGACGGTATCGGCTGTGCAAAGTGTCATGGGATAAAGCCAACTGACCCCGCCGGTGGTGGGCCGAGTCTGGCAGAATCACGCAAGCGGTTTACCGTGGCATACCTTGTTGAAAGCGTACTACTTCCGAGTGAGAAAATTGCACCCGTGTTTAAGTCGAGTGCGATTATCACGTCTGATGGCCGAGTCATCACCGGATTGGTGGTCAGCGATACCGCAGAAGCTGTTGAAGTTCTCACGCTAAAAGCTGAACGCATAAAGATTGCAAAAGCTGATATTGAGATGCGAAAGGAACTGCCCACCAGCCCCATGCCTGCCGGATTAATAAAGGATCCACAGGAGTTAATGGACTTATTGGCATATCTGTTGGCCAAGTAAGCGTGTGCTCGGCCGAAGGTAATACCCAACCGTACATATTCCAAGGAGCCGTTAAGCGACGCAAGAATTGGATGCGGAATATTCCCCTACGGAGAAGTTTTGTCACCTCATAAAAAAACGGCCGCGTTACCCTTGGGGGAAACACGGCCGTTTCACATATTTAGCTTGTTTTAGTAGCTAACGTTAGCCACCAAATCCGCCACCGCCACCAAATGATGGTGGTTCCGGAGCTGCTGGAGGTTCAGGTGCCGCTGGTGCCGCTGGAGCAGCAGGAGCTGCCGGTGCAGCATCTGTTGGAGGTGCTGACGCAGCAGCTAGGTCTTTAAGGCCTTTTAACGGTCGTACCTTCACAACATTGCGTGCTGGCTTGGCTTTAAAGATCGCTGGCTCTTTTGTGAACGGGTTGATACCTTCGCGTTCCGGTTGAGCTTCCTTGTGCTGAACAACGATTTTGCACAATCCAGGAATCGTAAAGGGGGTGTCCGGATCGATGGTATCACCAATCATCCCTGTAAGTGCATCAAATACTGCTGCAACTTGTTTTTTATTCAATCCTGTGCTCTCCGCAATGCCGGCATAGATGGCAGATTTTGTAGGAGCTTTGTTGGCCATTTGATGTGCCCTCCAAAAGTAAAAGACTAAAAGATAGTTGTGTTAAATCGATTGATTTGTTCTTAGGCCATTTCTTCAAACGGACACGAATGAAACGATCTCGAAACCGATTAAATCAGCCTTATGATGGGTGATTAGACGAATTCACGTTAAAAATGCAAGAGGAATATCAAGTTTTGTTCGGCACTTGTGACATTCTTGACCACATTTGAGAACAAATGTTTTACCCGTAAGTACGGGCAGGTTTATCTGGAGGTTTAGATCGTGGGATGAGAAAGCGGCACAATTCAGATGATAGCCGCTGGGCTTTTAGGCTTTGGCGTCGAGAGAGTACATTTGTTTTAAGCCTATCGCAATGCGATTGAGTTTACCCAATACACTTCCCAAGGTTACTTTCATTATTCCAAGTGCAATTGAGACTATAAAAACAGTGTTTTTTGAGCATTGATGAGCGGTGGCACTTGAGTGTCATTCTCAGTTTGTCCAATCTTCCACTGAATTGCTATAATTATCGTGCAGTTACCACGTATCGAATACAAATCGTGAAGTGGCCTTGGTGTGATAGCCCTTCATTTATATTTGCAAGGACAGGATTTAGGTATAAGCAATGGCAAGTCCTAAAAACACTCTCAAACAGCGTAATGATTTTTTTTCGAAAACACTTGTTTTTTTGCTGTTTTTAAGTGCTTTCAGTACGTCAGGCACAGCGTTTTCGCAAGACAACGTCACCAACGTGTTTCTACCTGCACCGCGCATACTGAAGCAACAGCTTGGACGTGCCAAACGAGCTATTGATGAAGAGAACTACAGTGACGCCGTTACTTTTCTAGGACAAATCCTTACACATTCTGGTGAAATCGGACCAATCGAAGCGGTAGAGGATCCTAACAATGGCGCGCCGGTTCCTCAAGAAGAGAGTGAAGCTGAGTCACAAGACTTCTTCATTGAGCCAGACGAGGAAGACGGCACATTCCGTAGTATAAAGGTAGAGGCAAACCGTTTGCTTGGTCAGTTACCCGACGACGCGTTAAAGCTATACGACCTTCAATACGGTGCTGATGCACGAGCATTGCTTCGCACATCGCTTGAAAACAACGATCTAGCAGGCTTAACACAAGTCACTCGCAAATACTTTCATACGGCATCAGGGTATGAAGCCGCAATGCTCCTTGGTCGCAGCGAAATGGCTCGGGGTAGGCCTCTAACAGCCGCATTAGGCTTTCGCAGGCTCTATCAAACGCCAGCTGCAAGAAAGCGTTTCGACCCCGAACTCTCTCTACTTCTTGCAGTGTGCTGGGATCATGCCCGACTTCAAGTAGAAGCTCGCGAAGTGCTCATGGACTTGAAAGCAAAATACCCGGATACCCAATTCACCATCGGCAATCAGCCGATTTCGATATTTCGTGCCGATGAGAATCCCATCGAGTGGTTAAGAAATGTAGCGAGCCGATCAGGAATTGCCGACACCTCTGGTTTTACGCAGTGGGTAATGTTCCGCGGAACACCAACACGTAACGCCGCGAGCAAAGGCGGCATTCCACTTCAAGCGTCGCGGTGGCGTATACGTACAGCCGTCGATTCCATTGATGAACAACGCATCCGTGAACTCATGTCGAGTAGCCGCGAGCAATCCAACCCTGAACTGCCAAGCCTACACCCGTTGATCGTAAATGACATCGTATTAACGCGTACACCGGAGCGGTTGATCGCGGTGAATTTCAAAACCGGCAAACGCGTATGGGAGTTTCCATGGTTCAACACCAGCGACGAAGAAGAATTGCTGCAAAGCCAACTTGAGGTAACTGAAGGAGCAAGCCATCAGAGGCAAAACGAATTGAAACAGCGTCTTTGGCAAGATAATCCATATGGCCAACTAGCAAGTGATGAAAAGAGCGTCTACGTACTTTGGGAAATGGGGTTTGCCGACTTTGGCGCGAATAACACGCGCCGACTTATGATGGCACCCGGCGGTGCTCAAGTAAACATCCCTGGTGGCCCACGATCAACCAACTACCTCAGTGGTCTTGATCTTGAAACTGAAGGTAGTTTGAAGTGGATTGTCGGTGGTGCAAGTGGAGAGGATGAGCCGCGACTAGCGGGTGCATTTTTCCTCGGAGCACCACTTCCGCTATTTGGTCAACTCTATGTATTAGCCGAACTCAACGGTGAAATCCGGCTCTGCGTGCTTGATGCTGATTCTGGCCATCAGGTTTGGTCGCAGCAACTGGCACATATGGACAACCAACGAATTGTCTTTGATCGACTCAGACGGCTTGCCGGTGCCACACCATCATTCGGTGACGGAGTACTCATATGCCCTACATCTGCCGGAGCGGTCGTCGCTGTTGACATTGCCAATAGGTCGCTGCTGTGGGGCTTTCAATACAACACGAATCGGAAATCGACAAACAACTTCCCGTTTAACCCGAATACCTCATCGTCCAAACCGACGACACGTTGGCAGGATTCATCTGTAACGATTGCTGACAGCAAGGTGCTACTCACACCGGTAGAAGGAAACGATATCCTCTGCCTCGATCTGGTCACCGGCAAACTCTTGTGGAAACGTAAGCGTGACACAGACATGTACATAGCAACTGCCCATGAGAAACTAGCGGTCAGCGTAGCGACCAAAAAGGTGGTTGCTTATAAATTAGCTGATGGCGAACCAGCATGGGAATCGCCACTTGATGATGGAAATGAAATGCCATCCGGGCGAGGCTTTAGGACAGGCAATAGCTACTTCCTGCCGACCACAAGCAACCGCCTACTGGAATTCGATATTCTCGAAGGTAAGGTTCTCAGCACGACCAAGTTTGAAGACGAGCTTGGGAATATGATCTGTTACAAGGATCAGGTAATCTCACAAACACCCTTGAGCTTGAATGCCTATTATCAAATCGAGCCGTTACGCAAGCAGGTTTCCGAGCGACTCGATGATAACAAGTCAGATGTTTGGGCATTAGCAAGACACAGCGAATTGCTTTTGCATGATGGCGATTACACTGCAGCCTTGGAATCACTTCGCAAAACACACGAGGCCTCTCCAGACTCAGCGTCAGTAAGACGGCTCCTGACACATACGATGTTAAAGCTCATCGAAACGGACTACGAAGCAAACCAAGGGCTTGCCGCTGAAATCGAACCGCTACTGGATACCAGGATTCAAAGGCAACAATTCCTGACGGCACTGGCTCAAGGATTGCAAGATACAGGTAAGCACCTGGATGCATTTAGCGCTTACTTGGAGTTAATTACGTTTGTTGATGATCAGCGTGAAGCCAATTCCTCCGGTTACGACGAACTTCAGCGGATTGAACCCGGATTGAGAGTTCGATACGACCGCTGGATCCGTAATCAGATTACCGCCCTCATGGCTTCAGCAAATGCGGACCAATTAACAGCCATCGATAATCGGATCGGCCAAATGCTCAATGAAGCGGTTGAAAACCAGGAAATTGGCAGCTTGCGTGAATTCCTGCGTTATTTTGATGCTCATCAAAGTGGTGCGCAGGCACGACTTGAATTGTCGCGACTGCTGGTGAGTCACGGCGACAGGCTAAATCGCGAGTTCATTGAAGCTGAATTGCACTTAGTAATGCTCGAGGAGCACACTGACGAAACGGTTGCCAAGGAAGCACTTCATTTACAGGTGCAACTTCTCGAGAAACTCGAGCGATTTGAAGCAGCAAGTGTCGTAATTGGGAAAATCGCAAGGAGATTCCCTGACACACCGGTTGCAGGAGAGCTGACTGGAACACAGTTACTACAGCAATACCAGGCTAAGGCAGAAACTGCTGCTGCACTGGCGACCGCTGACCCATGGGCGGACGGCCATGTCGATCACGAGAAGATTAACGAAACAAGTAACCGTGTTCCCAGTTTTCAGAGAATCTATGCGATCCCAGTGTTTGAACAGAGTGGACCACTGGTACCGCGCACGCTTTACGCTCACAACCAATCTTCCAATTCCATTGTCGTCAGATCACCAAATGGCAAAACGATTCAGCAAGTCTCGATAAGTGATGGGACGCCAACCTACGGCAGCCAGTACGGCATCATGTATTGCAAGAGCGTAGGGCACTACCTAATGGTTTTTACAGGCCGCGACTTAATCGTGGTTGACACGCTGCATCGATCCGGCGATCCGGCTGACGCAATTCTTTGGCGAAAGAAACTCCAGCAATCGACCAATCAGAGAATTGCACCGCCGATTCGATCTCGCGCTGAGATTACACCTTGGGGCGTTCGGCAATACCAGGCACTTGACCCAAATGGCCGAAAACTAGGTGAAACTGGTTCCATTAGCATCCACGGTATCGTGCTGCAGCGCGGCGAGCAGGTTTACTGTGTCGACGCACTTGACGGCAGCACGATTTGGATTCGTGACGGCGTTACCACCGGTTGTGAAATCTACTCAAATAATGACGTGGTTACATTAATACCACCGGACCCTGAGCAGGCCGCCATTCAACTTAATCTGATCGACGGCAGCCACATTCAATCAATCGAAGGCGGTAACCGACAGAAGAGATTCCTCGCCCGAAATACAACATCGTTTGTTTACGAATCGAAAGATGAAAACGTAACGATCGGAAAACTCAATGTGCTTTCACAGCAAATGCAGTGGCAATATAGTTTCCCCAATACCGCGCGCGGCACGCTCATTGGATTAGACAAGATGGCCATCATGACACCTGATGGCAAGCTCACGCTGCTGAATCTCAATGACGGCAGCGAAGTATTCCGTCGTCAGCTTTTGCCTGAAGATCAGCTAACCAATATCTTTATCATCGAGTCCAAGCAGCACCTGATGCTTGTAACGAGTCGACCGCTCAATGCACGCGGGATCACCGTGCCAAGCGTCGGTATGCAGGCACGGATGATTAACGGTAATGTGTATTGTCTCGACAGGAATACTGGCGAATTCAATTGGCCATCACCTTCTCGAATTCAAGGCTGGGCACTGCCGATGAATCAACCTGCCGATTCACCGGTACTTACCTTTGTGCGTCAAGTGAATTCCGTCAGTTCGGAAGATCGCCGGCGGACGACCATGCACAGCGAGATTTTCTGCATGGACAAACGCGATGGTCGCGAATTGATGGCGCCGCAGCAGATCACAGGCTACATTCGCGCCTTTGACGTGAACAGCGAAGTCGGCAAGCAGCTAGTAACAGTAACTGCAAATACCAACATCAATCGTTTTCGATTTACCGATGATCCAACTCCACCAGCTGCCCCGGTGCAAAAACACGATGGAACAGGCGGTACAGCACAAGCAGTTAACAACTTCTCTAAACAGTTGTTTAAGGCTCTGGGAAAACCGGACGAGTAAAGGTTATGCCCGCAACCTCTAGTGTAGTGGCGAAAAATCCTCCGGAACATTATCTTTTATAAGCCGCTTAATGCGCGAGAGTGGGGTAGTTCTGCGCGCATCGGCGGGTGTTATTTAAAAGGAAGATGTTATGTCAACAGATACCACACCTCCGGAAGACAACTCCGCATCAGAATCACACGCGGTAGATCAGACCGCCATTCAACAACTCGGTGAAGCCCGTGAAAAGATCGTCGAACAACTTTCGCGGATTATCGTTGGACAGGAAGATGTGATTGAGGAAATCCTCATCTCGCTGTTTAGTCGAAGTCACTGCTTGCTGGAAGGTGTTCCTGGGCTCGCCAAGACACTGATGATCAGTACCCTTTCTAGAACACTTGATCTGAGCTTTAGTCGAATCCAGTTCACACCTGACTTGATGCCTGCAGACATCACAGGTACGGAGATCATCGAAGAGAACAAGTCGACCGGTGCACGTGAAAGGCGTTTCCTGGAAGGTCCAATCTTTTCCAATGTCGTTCTGGCTGATGAAATCAATCGAACACCACCGAAAACTCAGGCAGCTTTACTTGAAGCCATGCAGGAACGACAAGTGAGTGTTGGCCGTGTGCGTCATCCACTTGCTGATCCGTTCTTTGTGCTCGCAACACAAAACCCAATTGAACAGGAAGGCACCTACCCACTGCCTGAAGCACAGCAAGACCGCTTCATGTTCAAGATTTTCGTCGACTACCCTTCGTTCGACGAGGAGTTTGAAGTTGCACGCAGAACCACGGCCATCCAAACGGATGAGGTCGAGGCTGTTCTGACCGGCGAAGAAATCGTGGCACTGCAAAACACGGTTCGTGAAGTACCCGTTTCTGACCACGTTATTCGTTATGCATTGTCTCTGGTTCGTCAAACGCGAGTTGGAAACACGGGCATACCGGAATTCGTAGAAGAGACCATCGGGTGGGGAGCCGGGCCTCGTGCCGTGCAGTTCCTTATTCTCGGTGGAAAGGCAAGAGCGTTGCTCCATGGTCGTACGCATGTGAGCACCGAGGATATTCAGGCTTTGGCCAAGCCGGTGCTACGCCATCGATTAATGGTTAATTTCGCCGCCGAGAGTGATGGCGTTCAGGCCGACGACATCATCGAACGACTCGTTGAAGCAACCCCGGACAAAGAAGACGAATTGACAAGCGATGCCAGATTCCAAAAGATTTTTGCATCCTGATGCAATCAAACGAATCGCCCGTTTAGATCTGCGAGCACGTCATGTCGTTGAGGGTTTTCTCTCCGGCATGCACCGCAGCCCCTACTTTGGGCAGTCCGTTGAATTTGCTCAGCACCGCGAATACGTGGCAGGCGATGACCTGCGTCACGTTGACTGGAAGGTATGGGCACGTCAGGACCGCCTCTACGTCAAGCAATTTGAAGAAGATACAAATCTTCGCTGCACATTGCTCGTGGACACCTCCACATCTATGGAGTACGGCAACGGTGCAATGAACAAGTACGAATATGCCTGTACCGTCGCTTCATGTCTGGCATTTCTGATCCTGAAGCAACAGGATGCTTGCGGTTGCATCTCCTTTGACGAGGGGATTCGCATGCAAATTCCGATTCGCAGCAAGCGAAATCACATTTTCTCGGTCATCGAATCCCTCAATAACGAACATCCGCAAGACAAAACGGACATGTACGGTGTGCTTCGTAATGTTGCTGAAAGTGTGCCTCGACGTGGCATGATCATACTGGTCTCTGACCTATTAGCTGATCCGGACGCCACGCTCAAGGGGCTCAAACTGCTTCGGCAGCGGGGGCATGACGTGATGGTGTTTCACATCATGGATGATGACGAACTAGACTTTCCATTCTCTGGTCCAACACGATTTGAAGGGATGGAATTGGATGAGCAATTGAATTGCAATCCACGATCACTTCGCGAAGGATACCTGGAGGCCTTGCAAGAGTTTCTGGATGACATGCGGCATCGATGTGCTCAATCAGTCGTCGATTATGCCCTCATTCGAACCAGCGACCCCCTAGATGCCGTACTTGCTAGATACCTGTCAAATCGACTGGGAATGCATCAACGCAACTAAACTAAAACCACAGCCCTAACAAACTAGACCATGCAATTCACATTCCAAGCACTCACGTGGGGATTTCTGATCGCCCTGGTGCCGTTGTTGATCCACTTGATCAACCTGATGCGGCATCGGCGTGTGAAGTGGGCTGCCATGGAATTCCTGCTGAAGAGCTACAAGAAACACCGGAAATGGGTTTGGCTCAAACAGCTATTGCTACTGCTGCTGAGGATGGCAATCGTTGCTGTAATTGTGGCCATGCTGGCTCAATGGGACCCACAGAACACCTGGTTTACGCGATGGGGCGGTCGGGTAACCCATCACTTCGTGGTTGTGGATGACAGCTACTCTATGGCCGACAGTTCCGGTGGAGAATCATCCTTTCAAACAGCGATGCAGGTCTTAACGAGACTTGGAAACCAAACCAAGGAAATGAACAATCAGCGATTCACGCTGGTCCGATTCTCGCGTGCAGATCAATCGCGCGATGCGGAAGATGGTGAAATCAACGTCGAATTGGCGGACATGATGACCGATTTAAACGCTGAATTGGTCGACCGGCAATTCGATGTACTTATCGAAGACAAGCGTGGCGAATTCAACGTCACTCAATTCGCCGTGGGGCCGGAAGCAGCCCTTGGTATCACGCAACAATTACTCAGGCAGGACGAAGACCAATACAGAATTGTCTACCTGTTATCTGACTTTCGGGAGCGAGAATGGGAATCTCCATCCGAGATAAGAACGCAACTGCAAGACATTAAGGCCAATAGCGATGAGATTCATCTGGTCGACTGCAGCGTTGCCGAAGCACGTCCCAATCTTGCCATTACCTCGCTTGAACCGGCCGATGCTACGCGTGCGGCTGGGGTACCACTTTTTGTTAACGTACAAGTCCGCAATTTTGGACAACAGGTCGCGACACGAGTACCACTGAAACTCAAAACGACTTACTACCCACCCGGACAAATACAATCGAATGAATCAAGCGATGTGGTGGGACAGGAAGACGAGTTACCCACAGTCATTCTCGATGCGGTACAACCTGGTGAGACAATCACCAAACGGTTCCAGGTGTATTTCCCGGAAAAAGGTCAACACGTCGTTCACGCATCACTGCCAGAAGACCCCGTCTCCACCGACAATGCCAGATGGTCAGTTATTGACTTCTCCGAAGGCGACAAAGTGCTGATCATCGACGGTGCAGACTCGAACATCAACGAGTATTTTCTCACGAGCATTTTCCGCCCTGGACAACAAGCCAACACTGGAATCGTGCCTGTGATTCAGCCTGCCCAATACCTGCGTGACACACCATCGGAGTCTCTTAGCCAATATAGCGCCATTTATCTGATGGACATTGACCGCCTCGACAACAACGCCGTTGAGAGTCTTGAAAAGTACGTCGCAGCTGGTGGAGGCCTTTCAATATTTTTGGGCGAGCGATTCAACCAGGAGTTTTACAACAACTCCCTGTATAACAACGGTAATGGATTATTGCCAATGTCTTTGGCTGGTGCCACTTTGCTCGCTGATCCGCTGCAAGAAGCCACTCCTCATTTCGACGTGCTAAATCACCCTATTTTCGAGTTTTACCAAGGCGAACGAAATCCACTTATTCGTGGAGTAAAGGTCCGTCAATACGTACAGGTGGATCCCTCCTGGACGCCACCTGAGAACTCGACGGCACAATACGTGTGTAACCTGCACAACGGTGCTCCACTGGCAATCGAACATCGCTTTGGTGAAGGGACAGTTGTCTGCTTTACAACATCGCTCGCTCCGGACTGGAATAATTGGGCACAGGATCCGAGCCTGGTCGTGGTAATTCTTGAATTACATTCATACATCACAACTGCTCAACGATTGATGGAAAACAAACTTGTCGGTTCACAACTTCAAATACCACTTGATGCGGCGGAATACGACAAGAACGTACGATTCCTTCAGCCAGGTGATGATCCAAAACTACGGGGGCAGGTTGATCAGCAAGCCACAACACCACAAGTTGGTTCTCCGGTGTTACTCGCTTCACTTGGTCAACCAAGCACGACCGGCGATCAAACAGAAACGAATGCAAGCGGCATCTACGATGCGCTGTATCGCGACAATAGTGGGCAATATCACGCTTCCCGATTCGCCCTGAATGTGAATCCTCTGGAAGGAAATCTCACCATTGCCAACAGGCAACAGCTATTGGAAAAGCTCGAGCCAGTCAAAGTGGAATTACGTAATCCGGATGATTACTTGGACACGGCGATACAGCAAGCCGGGGGTTCTGCAAGCACGTGGCTCATGTGGGTACTTATTTTCGCATTGGCCGGCGAGCAGTTATTGGCGTTTTCAGCAAGTTATCATCCCGCGAAAGGAGGCGCATCCTAATGACCTCATTCGCTGATCTTGCACTAGCTCAAGTCGAATCGACTCGATATCAACTCACCCGTATTACGTCATTCTCCGAAGCATGGCACTGGCTTGTACTGGTGGGCATTTGTCTGGTCATCGCTGCCTACGTTATTTGGATGTATCGTCGCGACAGCCGGGACCTTAGAAAACCGGTATCCCTGACGCTTGTGTTCCTGCGACTTTCGGCATTGGCCGGCGTGTTGTTTTTCTTCCTGAATCTGGAACGCCTAAACGAAAAAACGCTGGTAAAGAACTCCAGGGTAAGCGTGATCATTGACACCAGCCAGAGCATGGGACTCAGAGATGACACAGACGCATCATCGACCAGCAGGATTGGGCATGTTATCGAACAAATCGATGATCAGGATCTGCTTGGAAAACTAAGAATACAACATGACCTGACCGTTTATCGATTTGATCAGGACAACAGACCAACTCAAATTGCGGCATTGCCACGAATCGCAAAACCGGAAAGTGACGGTGGATTCAATCCGGATTCCGAGGAATTACTGGCAGATGCTAAACAGTTAGCGATGGTTGCCACGGGACTTGCTGCTGCTAGCTTGTTGGGATTCGCCTTGTTCTTGTTTGTCGGTGCAAAAAAACGGCGATCTGAAAGCGATGCCACTGCCTGGTCACTGCTTGTAGCCATGACCACCCTTATAGCAGGAGTCGTTGTGATGGCTGTTGCCAGTCTGAGAACGCCGGAACACAGCCTGGCAGACATCCTTGGAATCTCTGAACCGGAAACGGAAACCGCAAGTGTGGAAGTCGGTAGCGAGGTGCCTGTCATCACCTATACAAATTGGGAAGATCAACTGACGCCTCGTGGTACACGCACACGCATGGCCGATGCCATTCAATTTGTTGTGAACAAGGAACGCGGCGGCCCAATTGCAGGAATTGTTGTATTTACAGATGGCAGAAATAACGCGGGCGAC
>CEQQ01071467.1_pt1 | contig 17712 bp, 17 predicted proteins | sample 531041 | NCBI WGS metagenome assembly CEQQ01 (sample SAMEA2621222, study PRJEB7988) | marine metagenome | biome: marine biome (ENVO:00000447); feature: deep chlorophyll maximum layer (ENVO:xxxxxxxx); material: "saline water (ENVO:00002010), including plankton (ENVO:xxxxxxxx)" | depth 150 m | reverse complement strand
GATTACAATATCTATAAAAAACTCTAAGTCAGAGCTTAATGACTTAGAAGTACAACAAGCAAAGCTGACTTCTGAAATATCTGAATTAGATAAATTAATTAAAAGAAGTGGTGAAATAACAGATGAAAAATCAAAGTTAGATAATATAAAAACGATATTAGACAAATACGATAATGATTTAATCCTATTAAAAGATCATGAAAAAGAAATCCTCATGCTAGAACAATCTATTAATTTTGAAGAGCAAAAAATATTACAAAATCTAAATAATTCTAAAACTATATTGGAAAAAGAGCTTAACCCAGCTGTATTGGAAATAGAAAAGCTAAGTGTTGGCATCTCCGATATTAACAAAAATATATCTCATAATGACAAAGAACTTGAATCATTACAAAGTGAGATTAAAGAATTGGAACCTATTTCTCATAGAATTAAAGAACTAGAATTAGAAAACGTATCTCTCGAATCAGATATGGCAGAAACGAGAAAAAGATTCGACATCTTAACAAAAGTGGACGCCACATGCCCAATATGCGAGCAAAAACTAGATATCAATTCTAAAGAGATATTGACTGCAAAACTAGAGGAATCCGGACTCACTAGCAAACAACTATATATTAAAAATAAACAAGAATTATCAAAATTACAGTCACAATCAGATAAATCTAATTTAAAAATAAATGAAAAAACCAAAATATTAAACGATTTAAAAAAAGAATTAGACAGTAAACTAATTGAATCAAATATCAGATTGGAAAATTATACTGAATTAATCAAAAAAATTCCTGATATAGAAAGGGAAATTACTGATCTAACTATCTCAATAGAAAACAAAGAATTTAGGACATCTGAAAGAACCAAGATTTCTTCAATTAAAAATATGATCTCAGCTCTGTCATATGATGCAAATGAACATGATCAAATGAAAAATGAATATATTAAATTACAAAAGTATGAAAACCTGTACCATCAACTTCAAGAGGCCAAACAAAGAACTGAATTTTTAAATATTTTGATAGATGAAAACAAAAATAATTCTTTAAAAAGAGAGTCAGATATATCAATATGGGAATCCGACTTAAAAAAGATAGAATATACACTAGAAGATGTAGGCACAATAGATTCAAATATTGATAAAACAAACAAAGAATTAGAATCTGTCCGTAAAAATCTTCAAATTCTAATATCAGAAAAAAGTATCTTAAATAATCAAATTGATACTTTGAAAAGAACAGAAAAAGATATAGAAGACTTGGAAACAAAAATAGCCTCGGATTCTACAGAAATAGAAATATATGATGAATTGTCTGCAGCATTTGGAAGAAATGGAATACAAGCATTGTTAATAGAACGTGCGGTCCCTCAAATACAAAATACGGCAAACGAATTGCTAAGCAAATTAACTCATCATAGAATGGCGATAAAACTCACATTCCAAAAAGGTCGGATAGACAGATTAACTGGAATGCACTCTGAGGAACTAGATATAAGTATCTCTGATGAAATTGGGACAAGAAATTATGAAACATTCAGTGGTGGGGAAACATTCCGAATTGATTTTGCAATTAGAATAGCTTTATCAAAATTACTAGCTTCTAGATCGGGAGCACCTCTTCCTATCTTATTTATAGATGAAGGATTTGGTTCTCAAGACACAGAGGGGCAAGAAAAATTAATCGAAGCAATCCAGTCAATACAAAATGAATTCGAAAAAATCATTGTTATAACACATATTGACCAAATGAAAGAAAATTTTGACCAAAGAATTGAAGTAATAAAAACAAATGAAGGCTCAAAAATACAAATACTATAAACAAAGGAATTTTATATGGTAAAAAGTGTGGTAGTAATATTAGGCAGTCCTTTTCCTGGTTCTTCATCAGAAATAATAGCAGACTTGATATTGGACAAACTCTCCACTAACACATGGAACAAATCAATAATAGATTTATCAAAAATATCGGCAGATGCATTATTATTAAGAAGCAAAGATTCAGAACTAGATACTTCAATAGAAAATACTGTCACCGCAGATTTGATTATTTCGGCATCCCCTACATATAGAGCTACATATACAGGTCTATTAAAATCTTTCTTTGATCAGTTACCTCAAGATAGTCTAATCGGAAAGTTTGCTCTCCCAATACAAACTGGTGGAGGCCCAAATCATGCTCTAACAATTGAATATGGTATGGCTCCAATGCTAAGAAGCCTAGGTGCGTCAATACTTTCTTCCCCAATATATTCTTGGGGAGCAGAGTGGACTGAAGACAAAAAACCAACACTATCTCTAATTAATAAAATAAACCTATCGATTAATGAAATAAATAAATTCGTTATATAGTTTTATTTACTCATCAATTTTTTACTAAGAGTCGGTATTATAGATATTAAAACACATTCTAATATCGTCAAAATAGCTATAACAATAGTTGAATCAAAGAAAAATCCTTGCGGGAACATCATAATAAGATAATCGTACCTCGGATCTAATATCCATAAATCATTAGTAAAACTTATCAAATGAAAGTATAGAAATAATTTATCGAACCCTAAAATAGCAATAATACCGATAAAGAAAATGAGACCCAAAGTAAATATTGCTCCAACAGAAAAGTCTCTCCCAAGTTTTAAGCCTTTTTCCCTAGGGTACAAATATAAAGACAGTATTGAATAAAAAGCTAATATTAGAAGACTAACAATTTGTGCGTACCAAACTATCCCAAGCAAATATTTAACATCTTTCATATGTAATATTTCTCTATCATTATATAAATTAGATATTGTTTCTCCATACATCTCAATTTCTATAACAATATATTCTTCATCATTATTGAAATAGTCACGAATTTGATCAGATGCTAAGTAAAGTTGATCCATCTTGATACCGGTATATTCGTCGATTGAATATTTTTTGAATCCATATTCATACAAAAAATCGGAATTAATGATAATAAATGCATTAGTAGTCACTAAAAAAACAGGAATAGCTAAAAAAACAGGAATTAATCTTAATTTTTGTATCATACAGATATCGCCTAATTATTTTTATAATGTAGTTTCAGTATATAGTAATAACAGAATAAGGTAATTGGATAGTTGGAGATAAAATATGATATCTGAAAAACTTGATTTCCCTGAATCCTTCGACGGATTAGAAAAGATGATCCAATATTTAACGGGTCCTGATGGATGCCCTTGGGATAAGAAACAAACTCCTACTACACTAACTCCCATGTTAGTAGAAGAATGCTATGAATTAGTAGATGCAATCGAAAATAACAATCACGAAAACATAATTGAAGAAATTGGAGATGTTATTTTTCATTTGGCATTCCAGATTCGATTAGGAAATCTGGCAGGATTATTCAATTCTAAAGATATATTTCATAATGTAATTAATAAATACATCCGAAGGCACCCTCATGTATTTGAGAACAAGACAGTTTCCGGAATTGAGGAGTTAAAAAGAAACTGGGAAGATATTAAAAAGTCAGAAAAAGACAAAGATCGTCATTCTGCTTTGGACGGAATACCAAAATCCTTACCGTCACTTGCTCATGCTGAAACTATTCAAAAAAGAGCCGCAAACACTGGATTTGACTGGGAAACTTCAAAGGAAATAGAAGAAAAAGTCATCGAAGAATTAAATGAATTAAAAGATGCAGCTTCAGAAGAGGAAAAAGAAGAAGAATTCGGGGACTTGTTATTCACATTAGTTAATATAGCAAGGCATCAAGGAATCGATGCTGAGAAAGCTCTAAGGGTATCCAATCGGAAATTTATAACTCGTTTTAAGAAGATGGAAGAAGTAAGTGCGAACCAAGGCCAAGAATTTGAAAAACTTAACATCAACGAAAAAGATGCGTTATGGAATGAAATAAAACTCTTAGATTAGAAAGGAATGATATAGTCATATTAATACTCTACCGGCAATAAGGATCACATCTATGAATGAAATTATAGTAAATAATCTAACTAAAGAATATGGTGCCTTAAAAGCCGTCTCCAATATATCTTTTAAAATACAAAAAGGTGAAATATTTGGATTGATAGGACCAAACGGTGCAGGTAAGAGCACAACTATGAGAGCTATTATGAATTACATATTCCCAACAAATGGAAAAATATCGATCGCTGGATTAGACTCAGTAAAAGATTACTTAAAAATACGCAACATAGTAGGTTATTTACCTGGCGAATTTACTACATATGACAATATGACAGGTCTTCAGTATATAAATCACATTCTCCATTTAAGAAATCAGTCTCATAAAATCAATTATGCTAAATTATTATCAGAAAAATTTGATTTAGATCTAAATAAAAAAGCTAAAAACTTATCTAAAGGAAATAAACAGAAAATCGGAATAATACAAGCTTTTTGCCATGATCCAGAAATTCTTATTATTGATGAACCCACAAGTGGACTTGACCCTTTAAAACAGCATGTATTTGACGAGCTAGTTCTTGAATTTAAAAATAAAGGTAAAACAGTTTTTATCTCATCTCACGTTTTACCAGAAGTAGAAGCCCTTTGCGACAGAGTAGCAATAATTAAAGACGGTAAAATTGTGGCTGAAAATAAAATGTCCGAGTTAAAATCTTTAGCACTAAACAGGTATGAAATTGTATTTAAGAATGAAATTTCTGAACAAAATTTCCAGAATTCAATTGGGGTAGAGAACATTGTTAAATCAGGGGGAAAATATATCTTTGATATAAAAGGCGATATAAATAAATTCCTAAAAGAAATATCTTCAAATGAAATATCTTCTTTTAAGAGTATCGAACCAGATCTCGAAGATATATTCCTTTCTTTATACATTAAAAATAACGAGGAAGAGTATAGTGCTAACTAATATTTTTTTAAAGTCACTTTGGGACTTTAAAAAAGCAGCAATTTACTGGTTTATAGGTATTTTCTTGCTATCAACCTACATAATGTATGTCGTTTCAACAATCGAATTGGATACTTTTCAGGAAATATCAAAGAGTATGCCAAAGACTTTATCTCAATTTGTTGGTGGAGAATCAGGTCTTGATTTTGGAAGCATAGAAGGATTCTTAAATGCTCAGGTATTTACAATCATGGCTCCAATCATGGCAATAGCTGTAGCAGTAAATTATGGGGGAAAAGCAACAGCACAAGAAGAGAGCTCCAAAAGTTTAGATATAATTCTTTCTACTCCTATTTCCCGAGAAAAATTTATTTCCCAGAAAATATTCTCAATGATTATTAAGACTTTATTTATAGCATTAACTCATTGGATCGCTTATATTGTTTTAGGAATCATTTTCTCGCAAAACATACCTGTGGAAGGATTATCAGCTATCTGTTTAAATCTGTTTCTAATGGCGATCACCTTTGGTGCGATATCAGTATTTATAGGAACTTTAAGCGGTAATGCGACTCAAGCAATAAGTATCGGTGGGGCATTAGCCATGGCAGGATATTTAATAGCAAATATTGCTCCATTAGTTGATTCATTAAATAACACAAAATATTTCGCATTATTTTATTATTATAAAGGGAGTGATCCTTTAAAATTTGGTTTCCACTCTTGGCATTGGATACCATTTGTAGTTATAACTTTCATATTCATATTTTTATCAATTTACCAATTTAAAAAAAGAAACTTACTATAAATACCCGCTCAACAAAAAAACTAACAACTACGTATTAATAGATGATCCTAAACTATGTTCTTCTAAATCTTTTTGCAAGATTAGCATTATCGATACTGAACAGAGTTGGCCTTCCGTGTGGGCAGTTACTAGGTTGACGACAATTTTCTAATTGTCTTATAAGAGTTTCCATTTCTAATAATGACAAATGTTTACCCGCTCTTATAGCCCCATGGCAAGCAATAGAATATGCAGCTTTTTCTTCCCAAGTCTCAAAGTGCTTGCCTTCCTCTAGGACAGATATCATATTCTTAAATGCTTGAATTGGGTTTTGCGTTGATAAAACATGAGGGATTGATCTAATAATGTATGTGTTATCTCCAAATGGTTTAATGTCCATACCTAAAATATCAAAAATCTTCTCACTTTTCTCAACAATTTCCATTTGTATATCATCAAGATCTACTAGTATCGGTTCTAGCAATGTTTGAATATTTGGGTCATTTTTTTCGTGTCTATCAATAACGTTTTCAAAAATAACACGCTCGTGAGCAGCATGCTGATCGATAACATATAAAGATTCAGGACCTTCACATATAATATATGTATTAGATATCTGACCAATAACTCTAAGAAGTGGCAACACATTCTTTGGGGTGTAAGAATCATCAATCCCGGACGAGCCAATACGATCAGTTAAATCAAATGAAGTGTTCTCTGAAAAATTTCTGGCCATCGAATATATATTTTCTGAACTGACATCATTGCTACCAATAGATACATTTTTATCATTAAATGTGACATCCAATACGGGCATCTTATTAAGTAATAAATTTCTGATACTTTTCTGTATTAATGAAAAGACGAGATTTTCCTTGTGAAATAAGACTTCCGTTTTCGTAGGGTGGACATTGACATCTACTTCATCAAATGGAATAGAAATATTTAATACCCCAAATGGAAATTTCTTTTCAGCAATAAATCCATGGTAAGACTGTTCAAAAGAATACGATAGAGTTTTATTTTGAATTAACCGACCATTCACAAACAAATTAATATGAGCCCTGTTAGATTTATTTTGAGTTGGATTACTAATAATCCCTTCGACATAGGTACCAGGATATAATTCGTCAGACTCTAATGGGTCTATTTTTAACATGTCATTCGAAATATCACGCCCATATATTTCTCTCATCACATCTCTTATGTCACCAGAACCTGATGTTACAAAAGATTTAGAATTAAGCTGATGATACTCAAATGAAACATCAGGACGAATCATAGAATATTTTTTTATTAGAGATAAAATTCTTCGTGATTCTGAAAGTGACGAACGTAAAAACTTTCTTCTTGCAGGAAAATTATGAAATAAACCAATAACTCTAAAAATAGTCCCAGTATTAGCAGCTACAGGAGATTGGAATAGAAATTCTCCATCTTGAACTACAATTGTTGTTCCAATATCAGATTCCTTTGTTTTTGTAATTAATTCCACACGAGATATAGCAGCAATACTAAAGACAGCTTCTCCTCTAAATCCCAAACTTGAAATATTATCTAGATCATTAATATGTTCAATTTTGCTAGTAGCGAATCTATCAAACACAAGTTTTACCTCGTCAGCAGGTACCCCTATTCCATCGTCAGATATTTCGATAAAGTCCATTCCTCCATTACCTAAAGTAATTTTTATCTTTGTTGCATTCGCATCCAAAGAATTCTCAATAAGTTCTTTTACAACAGAAACAGGACGTTCAATAACTTCTCCTGCTGCTATACGAGCAGATATTTCAAGTGGTAATAACTTAATACTCATAAATTATTCTCTAAATTTTCAATTTATAATTATTTAACAAATGATTTCATTAATTCTAATAAAGAAGGTTTTTTGATCTTTATATTATTAGCAATATAATCTATTTGATCCTTAGGGGACACAAGAATAGGGTTTATACGAGTCCTATAATTTTCATATTTAGGTTTATCAGACAGATGAGAGAAGGACTCAAAAGGTATCCATGAATTTATTCTTTTTTTAGACGAAATAGTCCTTATCTCATATCCAGCTTCAAATAATATAGGAATAGCCCCTGCTACATCCCAAATATGCGAGGAGGATATAACAGAATACTGGGAAATCCCTAAAACCAATAAGGAAAGCTCATATGCAATACTGCCTCCCATTCTAAGTTCACCACTATTGCCTTGAAATTTTTTGTTAAATTTAAATCTTCTCCCAAAACTTCCGGGCAAAGTTACGATACCTGAAGAATTAAATTCTGCGGCAACGTCATTGGCATATTCTTTATTATTTATTCTTACCCCTAATCCCTTTACAGCACTTATAATCAAACATCCTTCTGCATTAGGCCATGGGATATATAATGATCCTGCAATTGGTTCACCTTTAAACAATAATCCTATAGAAGAAGCATATATAGGGAGACCATTTAAGAAATTCCGAGTCCCATCTAACGGATCTATAACCCAGACTGTATCAGAGATATCAGCTTCGTCTTTCTTGTCTTCTTCACCTACAACATCATGATTGGGGTATTTTTCTAATATAGCTTTTACCAATGCTTCTTGAGCTTCAGTATCTGCCAAAGTAACAGGATCAGATTGAGCTTTATCTTTAAATTTAATATCTAAATCTTTTGAATTTAATCCAGGCTTTTTAAAAAATTGACTCAATATGGAGCCTGATATTGACGCAAAATATGCAATATCTTCAAAAATGTCTGACAAATCATGGTCAGTTATCAAATCAGACATTTTTATAAGCTGCGAACAGCATTTATCGTTTCAATAACAGTATTTGCGCAACTACTCCCGATATTACCTTTATCGCCTCCAGATCTAGCAAATGCTTGACCCATATCGAGAGTTGTTAAAACTCCAAAGGCTACAGGAACACCTGATTCAACTGAAACATCCAATATCCCTTTAGAAGTCTGAGATGCAACATACTCGTAATGGTCTGTTTCACCTTTTACTACTGCTCCCAAACAAATTAATCCATCATAATCTGATGAATAAGCTAGATGCGAAGCAACGACAGGAATTTCAAAAGCTCCTGGTACAAAAACTACTGTTATATCTGATTCTGATACGCCCAAGCTTAAAAGAGTAACTTTAGCTCCTTCTAGTATTTTACTAGTAATCTGTTCATTAAATTTTGATACAACGATCCCTATAGATAACCCTTCTCCATTTAAAGAACCTTCAACAACATTCATGAATTTTTATCCCCAAAGTTTGATCGATCATGATCTACTGGGTCCAATATATGACCCATTTTCACCCTTTTCGTTTCCATATATTCTTTATTTTCAGACTTATAAGGCGCTATAATAGGGACCTGTTCCGTAATTTCTAATCCAAATCCTTCAAGCCCTATACGCTTAGTCGGATTATTAGTTAATATCTTCATTTTCTTTACACCCAAATCTGTTAAAATCTGAGCTCCAACTCCATATTGACGTGGATCGGGAGAAAACCCTAAAGCAATATTCGCATCAACAGTATCATATCCTTTATCCTGTAAATCGTATGCTTTAAGTTTGTTATGAATGCCAATCCCTCTGCCTTCTTGCCTCATATATAAGAAAACACCTGCTCCTTCCTTACCAATAGCGTCTAAAGCCAAGTCACGTTGGTCTCCACAGTCGCATCTAGCACTACCAAAAACATCACCAGTAAGGCACTCGCTATGAACTCTTACTAATACTTCATCATCAGGATTAATATCTCCTTTAACTAATGCAACATGTTCATAAAGATCTACAATACTATTATAAGAAACCGCTTTAAATTCTCCGTATTCTGTAGGTACTCGTGCTTCAGCAACTCTTTCAACTAACTTTTCATGTTTTCTTCGATATGTTATTAAATCTTCAACAGATATTATCTTTACATTGTGCTTTTCAGAAAAATCCTCTAAATCCTCCATCCTTGCCATGCTCCCGTCCTCAGCCATTATTTCGCATATGACCGCTGCTTCTGAAAGATTGGCTAATCTGCACATATCAATAGAGGCTTCCGTTTGCCCAGCCCTTTTAAGAACTCCACCTTCAACATACATAAGAGGGAAAACGTGCCCAGGACGCCCTAAACTCTCTGGTTTTGTATCATCGTCAATTAATGCTTTAATAGTAGCTGCACGATCTGGAGCAGATATCCCCGTTGAAGTTCCTTCTAAATAATCTACTGACACAGTAAAAGCAGTACTTAATGGAGCCGTATTATTAGGTACCATTAAAGGTAGATTTAGTTTCTTCAACCTATCCGACAACATAGGGACACATATTAATCCTTTCCCATAAGTAGCCATAAAATTAATATCCTCAGGGGTTACTAATTCAGCTGCCATGACTAAATCGCCTTCATTTTCTCTATCTTCATCATCAACAATGATTACCATTGATCCTGATTTAATATCTTCAATCGCATCTTCTATATTAGAAAAAGGCATATCCGTTCCTATAAATGATTAACTAATTTTTCTACATACTTACCAATAATATCGCATTCTAAGTTAACAGTGTCTCCAATATCCTTATCACCCAAAGTTGTATTCGAATATGTATAAGGAATCAAAGTAATTCCAAAAGAAGTATCGTCACAATAAGTAACCGTTAAACTAATACCATCAATACATATGAATCCTTTCTCAACTATATATTTTAATATGCTTTTATCAGCATCAAAAGAAATATTAAAAGCATCCCCGTCAGCTACAATAGATCTAATTACTCCCATTCCGTCAACATGACCTTGAACTATATGACCACCTAGTCGACCATTAACTGAAGTAGACCTTTCAAGATTTACAAGATCACCCCGAGAAACTTCCCCTAGATTAGTCCTTCGCATAGTTTCTGGAACCACATTAACATCAAAAGATTTATTTGTTTTATCAATAACTGTAAGGCAAGCTCCGTTAACACAGATGCTATCTTTAATTTCTAAATCGTCTATAACTAACGATGAATTGATCGAAAGAACGGCATCTGACAATCTATTTACAGTGGATACTTCTTCAATTATTCCGGTAAACATCAACAATATCCTGTTACTAAAATATCATTATCTATTATCTTATATTGTACAGAATTCAATCTGATAATTTCTGACATTAATGATACCCCTTTCCCGGCAACTGCATTCAATGAGTTTTGTCCTCCAATAATAGAAGGGGCAATGAATGCATGGACTTTATCAACTAATCTTTCATCAAAAAATGACCCAATAAGAGTAGGTCCTCCTTCAATCAATACCGAAGATATAGAAAGTTTGCCTAAATATTCTAAAAGGTCGTGGAGATCAATTTTATCGCAACTATCAGAAAAAGCTTTCACGGAAATATTTTCAGGTAAATCAATCTTTTTATCGCTGTTAGTTACAATAATTGTATCATTAGGGTCATTTATAATATTACTATTGAGAGGAATTCTGAATTTAGAATCAAGAACTACCCTAACAGGATTTTTGTGATTTGGAATAGTAGCATTTCTTACTGTAAGTAAAGGGTCGTCAACTATTACTGTCTCGATCCCCACAATCACGGCATCTGAAATAGCTCTAATGTTATGTGCTTCAATTCTTGATTTATCATTTGTAATCCATTTGGATTCTTTTGAGCTCGTAGCAACCTTTCCATCAATAGAAGCTGCAAATTTAACAGTTACAAAAGGGAGTCCTGTTTTCATTAGTTTGATATGGGCTTCCATCTGAAAAGATGCATCTAAATCTAATTCACCAATTCGGACACAAAGTCCCGCATCTCTTAATTTGGATACCCCTAACCCATTAACTCTAGGATCAGGATCAATAATAGAAATCTCTACTTGTTTAATACCTGATTCTATAATTTTATCAACACATGGCGGGGTACGCCCATAATGAGAACAAGGTTCCAAAGTTACATATAATGTCCCTCCAACAGATTTAGAACCGGCATCTTTTATCGCCTCAATCTCGGCATGAGGAGATCCCGGAGCACCAGTCCACCCTCTACCAACTACTTCACCGTCTTTAATTATCACAGCTCCAACTGGAGGATTGGGGTGGGATATTCCAACTGAGTTATGTGAAAGAGCTAAAGCCATCTCCATGAATGACATATCAGGCATTAGTAAAATCCTGATGTATTTTACTAGCAGTTGCATCAGTTTGACCTTGATATTTGCTTCCTAGTTCAGGAGATCCATAAGGAAATTCTGATGGCGTAGTTAATTGTAAATACGAAAGTTGTCCAATTTTCATACCATAATATAAAGTTATTGGAAGATTTGCGACATTACTAAGTTCCAAAGTTAAATGCCCCTTAAATCCAGGGTCCACATATCCTGCTGTAGAATGTATTAACAATCCCAATCTGCCTAATGAACTTTTCCCTTCAACTCTTGCAACCAAATCGTCAGGTAATTCAATATGCTCTAAAGTACTACCTAAAACAAATTCTCCCGGGTGTAAAATAAAGGGTTTATCATCTCCAATCTGAACTTTTTCCGTTAAATCCTCAACTCCTTGCCTAACATCAATAAATGGCATTCTGGAATTCCTAAAAACCAAAAAATCATTATCTAAATGAACGTCTACACTTGCAGGTTGTATAGCATTTTCTCCAAGTGGATCAATTACTATCCTGCCCGCAGCAATTTCTTCTTTTATAGTTCGGTCACTTAGTACCATCGGTCCCTCCAAAATCCTTATAATTTCTAAATTTAATTATTCCTATGTTACCTCATGAATAAAAATAGATCACGCACATGAAATTAAAATTATCTAATTTAAAAGATATAATAATAGTATGTACTCATTTTCTAAAAAAAATATATTGCCTACAGAATTAATAGAAACTTTAATTTTAACTGGATTAATCTTCTTTGGATTGAATCTGTCAATTCAAAATTATCAAGTTGAAGGATCAAGTATGGATCCAACTTTAAAGGAATCTGACTGTGTCATAGCAAGTAAATTAGCATATGCAAGTGTAAGAAGTACTTTCTTGTTTTCATCTCCTAAGTCTGGAGATATAGTAGTTTTTGAATACCCTGAAGATAGAAGTAGATATTTTGTAAAAAGAATCGTAGCCGGACCTGGAGACACAATCAATATGGAAAATGGAAATGTATATATAAACGGGAAAATACTAATTGAACCATACGTTATCAATACAGGATCCACAGATTATTTACCATATATTATCAATGAAGATGAATATTTCGTTTTAGGGGATAATAGGTCAGCAAGTAATGATTCGAGATCTTGGGGGACAATAAAAACAGAACACCTAGTAGGTAAATACATGTTCGGATATGATTCCCCAATGTGTTCGGTAATAAAATATAGAAGTAACGAAATTCAGTAATTCGTAATATAATGTGATCTTGTTATAAAAATATCCGGGCCGGTAGCTCAGTTGGTAGAGCAACGGACTTTTAATCCGTGTGTCGTGGGTTCGAATCCCACCCGGCTCACCACATGTGTGGTTTCATGTATAGATATATACTCGTAAGAATCTTATTAATTCCTGTTACAGTCATAAGCGCTGGTAGTATCGCATTCTTTCTATTGCAATTAGTCCCAGGAGATTATGTAAACACATTAAATTCTGAAGGTGGCGCAAGCTTCAAATCTATGAAAGTCCTACGCGAAGATTTAGGATTGACCGAACCAACTATCGTTCAATACGTAAAATGGCTGAAGGAAATATTGAGTGGCAGCCTAGGGTATTCCGTCCTTGAAGATAAATATGTTTTGCCTCTACTATCAGATAAGCTCGAAACAACATTAACACTATCTATTCTATCTTTAATATTTTCGTTACTAGTAGCTATCCCATTAGGTACAATATCAGCGATGAAAAGAGGGAGCAAAACTGACGAAATAATAAGAGTTCTGACAGCTATAACTATAGCCACTCCGCCATTTTGGATAGGACTCTTGATTATTAATTTAACATCCACTCAGTTTAACTGGGTGCCCCCACTTTTTTATCGTCCTCTTCATATTGACCCATTAACAAATCTAACTTTTATGGTATTCCCTGTTTTAACAATAGTATTAACAACTTCATCAATACTAATCAGATTGTTAAGATCCATGATTTTAGAAGAATTATCTAGAGACTATGTAAGAACAGCCTATGCAAAAGGATTAACATCTTACAGCGTTATCCTAATACACGTAATCAGAAACGCAAGCATCCCTATAATCACGATGTGTGGTTTCTTTTTTAGTGCTGTACTAGGCGGAGCTGTAGTAGTAGAACAAGTGTTCAATCTACCTGGGTTAGGGAGTGCAATAGTAGTAGCTATATTATCAAGAGATACGCCTATGCTACTTGGAATAATTATAGGACTTAGTGTGATTATGTGCATTTGGATTTTGATTATTGATTTACTTTATATGCTGATTGACCCCAGAATCAAATACTCATAGGTTAAAAACTCAACTTAGCTTCAGCATGTGCTTTTTGAGAATCAGATAATTCCCACTGAATTTATTGTGTACATATTCTACTTCAGGTTATTTCTGAGAAAAATAGGTCCACAATATGTTCTTTTAGTTATATACTTCATGAATGACGAAACAAAAATCACATACTGCGCTAGTTACAGGTAGCACTCAAGGTATCGGAAAAGCTATAGCAATAGATTTCGCTAGTAATGGTATGAACGTAATAGTTACAGGCAGAAATAAAGAGAACTTAGAAAATGTCATGGCAGAACTATCTGAGTATTCTATAAATTCTTATTCGATAGCCGCTGACCTAAATGATCCTAACGGGGTTGAATCAATAGACAAATACATTACAGAAAATGACCTCAATGTAGATGTATTAGTAAATAATGCTGCATACATACATCCCAGAGTTGAAGTTATTGATTTTGATATGGAAGAATGGGAAAAAGTAATAAATGTGAACCTCACAAGCGCTGTAAGATTAATTAAGTATTTACTACCTTCTATGATTAAAAATGAATATGGAAAAATAATTAATATCTCTTCCATCGGAGGGAGAAAAGGAGCAGCTGGTCGATCTGCTTATAGGGCAACAAAAGCAGCGATGATCAGTATTACGGAATCATTAGCATCCGAAGTAAAAAAACATGGTATAGACGTAAATTGCATATGCCCCGGCAGTGTTTTAACCGAAGGGTACATCACTGCTTTTGGAAATAACTTTACCACAAACTCAAGCATCCCCATGGACAAAAGCAAGATGATGGACCCCAAAGAAATAGCAAAGATATGCTCTTTCTTAATCCAAGATGAGTCTGCAGCCATTACAGGTGCTGTAATAGACGCCTATGGAAGCTCAAATCCGCTGTTTATGTAATAACAGGAGAATCAAATCTTAGACTATTCTGTAATTATAGACCCCCTAATATTAAACCCAATAACTCTAGATGCTTTAGATATTTTAGTAGTAGCTCTTGTAATTTTTATGGCATCCTTAACTGTAAATTCATTAGGATTTGGGTACGGTATGGTTGGGGCGCCATTAATGCTACTTGCATTAGAAGCACAAGAAACAGTAGTCATCTTAGGTCCAACAGCAGTTATGGCAGGATTCTTGACATTCTGGCGAAATAAGAAATTTATAAATTGGCCGGTTATGATCCCAATAGTTAGTATGGGAAGCATTGGAGGGTTAACAGGAATTTATATTTTAGCTACCTCTGATGAAACAATCATAAAAATAGCAATAGTAATAATCATCATACCTTTAACTTTGATAAGCTTTTTAAATCCTAAGAGTTTAAAAGACAAAATGCCTTACCCTCGTATAATCGGTCCTATAGCTGGTTTTTTTGCAGGACTGATGCTTGGAGCAATGGCAATAGGAGGGCCACTTTTAGTGTTATTTATGATGATACAGGGATGGACTAGCCACAAGATACGTGCATCAATGTCATTATGCCTAGCGTGTTTTGTGAGCGTAGCGACGATAGGGTTTTACCCAGCAGGATTATATACTGAAGAAAATGTTTCATTAATTGGAATATCAATATTACCTTTAATTGTAGGCAGCATAGTAGGAGCAAAAATAGCATCAAAGCTAAATGAATCGCTCTTTAGAAAATCAACCGTATCATTAATATTCGCGTCATGCGTTGTTATATTATTAAGAGAATTAAACTTAACCCAGTATATAAATATTTAATTTATTACTACTAGGCAAAATTCACAATTTATATCCCAACCTCCGCATATTTGGCAGTACATAATTCAAACCTCAGTATTATAATTACAAATTATGTTTAGAAAATAGTATCTACATATATGATACTGTATTTTAGTACTTAATACCAGCAAACAGTTATTAAATTAATGTTAAATAATTGTATCGTTCTTAACGTGCTCAACAATCGCTCTTTGGGCTGAATAGGCGCAATTTTCACAAGATTTCTCGGTAGGAGGAAGATCAAAGGAATTTAAAACCACATACATTTCTAAAATTTTTTCTTCTACCCAGTATGGGTTACATTTGTAAGGCACAAGAGTTTCTTCAAAAATTAACTGTCCGCTAAAAGATTCAGCATTTCTGTCGGCATTACAGACATAAAAATACCCAGTAGGAAAAACTTTAAATCCCATCTTAGAGAGTAAGTAGGCGTAAACATCTAACTGGATTTTATAGCTTTCATGATATGCATCTGAAAGATATTTCCATCTCACAACGGGATCATTTTTAGCTTGAGATTTATAATCTACGACAATAAGTTCGTTGGTTGACGGTTTATACCAAATATCATCCACACCACCATGCAAAATAATATTCGTATTCTCCACATGATGCTGGAGTCCTCCGTGCAAAGAATTTCTCCAATTATCCATCTGATCGTGTTTAAAAGGAACAATATCATTCAAACCGTGTTCAATAAATATTCTATGAGGAGTCTCTAGTTCACGACAAATATCAAATTCTTTCTTAAGTAACACATCAGTAGTTTCATTTAAACTCCAGCCTGGAGTTGAAGGAGAAACAATTCCTTTGACTCTATCTAAATAAAAACATCTTTGACATGACAAGAAATCATTAAATTTACTCCTACTAATTTTAAAAAGATCAGTTTGACCGGGAACATACATACTAGTAGACCGAACCCTTAAACCTGAAGCCTCAACTTTCTCACCTTTTCTATTACGCTTTAAACTAATCATGAATCTCTCTCTAATCTGTGCTCAAATATATTGTTTTTTCCAATTCTGATGATTTATATACAGATAAAGCTGCATCTAATACTTGCATGGAAAAGTCTATATCCATATCAGGTTGTGTTCCTTCTAATAAATGATCAATAAAGCTTTTAGCTGCCCCTTTAAAACCCTCAATCCAATCAGAAGGCATACTAAAGGAATTAACTTCATTGCCTTTTACAAGAATCAAAGGCGGCATATCTAATAACTCCCCCGTACATCTAGTAACCCAAATTGTCCCCTTTTCTCCAATAATTTCAAAAAACTCATCCATTGGATAATATTTCGTCCTAAAAGGCATTCCTGGAGATGAAGAATAATCAATAGTTATCAATCGATCTTTATCTTTCACCTTCATAATAGCGGCACTTGGGGTTTCTTCAAGAGGTCCATCGCCTTCCAATGAATTTATCGTCACGATACTTGTAATCTTTTCCACATATCCTACCCATGAAATAGCTGTAGCGTATTTATGCCAACCATCATCATATAAAACTCCTCCTGGATTTAAATTAGAATTAGTACGCCAATCTAAAGCACCCTCTTCAACTTCAATTCCTTTCGAATCCCAACTTCCTCTTATGGTACGCACCCTAACTAGGCTAGGGTCTCCAATTTCGCCATTAGCAAGAAGTTCAGTTGCTTTTAGTATGGGTGGATAATAAAGAAAATTCTCAGTAATTCTAAATGTTTTATCTGATGCGCGAACCACATCACGAATCTTATACGCTTCTTCCATTGTTACCGCTAAAGGTTTTTGGCAAGAGACATGTTTTCCACTATTCAATGCATCTATAATTTGACCAGGATGCATATGAGTGGGGGTCAGCAACTCCACTGCATCTACATCAGAATCATTTAGAAGGTCAT
>CEQQ01144356.1_pt1 | contig 17731 bp, 15 predicted proteins | sample 531041 | NCBI WGS metagenome assembly CEQQ01 (sample SAMEA2621222, study PRJEB7988) | marine metagenome | biome: marine biome (ENVO:00000447); feature: deep chlorophyll maximum layer (ENVO:xxxxxxxx); material: "saline water (ENVO:00002010), including plankton (ENVO:xxxxxxxx)" | depth 150 m | reverse complement strand
GACCAACCAGATTCACCAAGAACCACCACAAACAAACTAGACCAAGCAAACCAGGAAGAAGTCTTTTCATGAACCTAATTAACCTATTGATCGGCCTAACTGTTGGACTAAGCCTTGGCCTAATAATTAACTTTTTGGTTCGACGGCGACATGACCAAAACCTTCTTTCTGAAGCAACTAAGGCCGCAGAACAGAAGAAGCTAGATGCTGAAAGTAGTGCAAAGTTAATTCTCGATCGGGCAGAAAAGAACCGTGAAGAACTAATCAAGACGGAACGTCAGCGTCAGGAAACAGAGCTGCAAAGGCTTCGCTCAAACCTTGAACAAGACTTCGCCCTCTCACGAAAGAATCATGACGAACAGGTGCAGCGCACCCGAAGCGATCTAGACCGTGAACGGATCGACATGCGTGAATCTAGAGAACAGATCCGGAAGGATCGTGAAAAATTCGAACAACTCGAAGATCGTCTTAATAGAAGAGGTGAGCAGCAAGATACAAGGGCAGTTCGGTTGGATGAGGTTGAAGTAAAACTCACTGACCGTGATGAGGCTGTTCAAATACGGGAAGCAGCTATAACTGATCTGGAACAGGCCATCGATTCAGAGCTTCAACGCATATCCCAGTTAAGCAAAGAACAGGCCACTGAAACTCTCCTTGAACGTCTAGATCTTGAACTGGAAAGGGAGAAAGCTACTAGAATTCGCGCTGCCTTAGACAATGCTGACAGCGAAGCTAATCGTAAAGCGTACACAATAATCGCCCAGGCGATACAGCGCAGTGCTTCGGAAGTCTCGGCAGCCATCAGCGTCTCAGTAGTCCCTATCCCCAGTGATAATATGAAAGGCCGAATCATTGGGCGTGAAGGAAGAAACATCCGTGCCTTTGAAAGCTTGACTGGAGTCGATCTCATTATCGACGACACTCCAGAAGCTGTTCTTCTTTCCAGTTTCAATCCCATTAGACGCGAAGTTGCCAAACTAGCACTCTCAGAACTACTAGTCGACGGCCGTATACATCCTGCACGAATCGAAGAAGTTGTTCATAGGTCCCAACAAGATATGCAAAACTACATTCGCGAAAAAGGTGAGGAAGCAGCTCTTGAGGCAGACGTAGTAGGACTTAAACAAGGGATAATTCAACTTCTAGGACGAATGCACTTCCGAACCAGCTATGGCCAAAACATGCTCAAGCATTCGGTCCAAGTAGCTCATCTTACAGGCATCATCGCTTCGCACATAGACGTTGACGAAGCTATGGCCCGACGATCGGGGCTATTGCACGATATTGGCAAATCCATTGACAGAGAAATCGAGGGAACCCACACGGAAATAGGTGCGAATCTAGGAAGGCGTTTTGGCGAACCCGACGAGGTCATCGATGCTATACATCATCACCATGATCTCGATAAAGCTGATACCCTCTTCCCAATGATTGTTAATGCTGCCGATGCTATCAGCGCAGCTAGGCCAGGAGCCCGTAGAGAGACGCTGGAAAATTATATTAAGCGCCTTGAAGGTCTCGAAAGTATTGCCATAAGCTTTCCCGGAGTTGAGAAATCATACGCTATCCAAGCTGGCCGCGAGATTCGTATCATTGTAGAGCCAGAAAAGGTAGATGACTCCTCTGCTGTCCTCTTAGCTCGAGACATTGCTAGCCGGATTGAACAAGACATGGAATATCCTGGCCAGGTACAAGTAACTGTCGTCCGTGAATCCCGGGCCGTCGAATACGCCCGCTAACTCCTAGCCCGTCTGTTGTTCTACGAGACTAAATATTGAATTGAGACTTCCGTCTATTCTTGCCACAACGATACACACCGAACTAGTCGTCGTACAATGCAAGAGATGCGAGACACAATTATGATCTATTCCGAGGCCCATGACACACCACAACAGCTGGTCCTATTATGATTGGTGAACCCGTAAAACTTTTCTGTGGAACAGCTACGCCTGATTTAGCCAACGCTGTCGCAACTCATTTAGGCCAGAACCTGGCTAACGGGACTGTTTCTCGCTTTCCAGACGGTGAAACCAGAATCACAATAGAAGAGTCAGTTCGGGGAAGCGACTGCTATATTATTCAATCAACCTGCGCCCCCGTTAATCACAATTTAATGGAAATACTGGTTTTAGCAGACGCATTACGCCGAGCATCTGCCTGGCGAGTCAATGCAGTTATTCCCTACTTCGGATATGCCCGCCAGGATAAGAAAGGTCAAGCTCGTGAGCCAATAACGAGTAAATTGGTCGCAAATTTGCTCGAAACTGCAGGCGTAGATCGTGTAATCACGGTAGATTTGCACGCCGGACAAATCCAAGGCTTTTTTGACGTTCCTGTCGATCACCTAACCGCGTTAGGGATACTCGGAGATCATCTTAAAACCACAGACCTCTCAAACGCCGTAGTCGTCTCACCCGATGTTGGAAGAGCAACGGAGGCGCGTCGACTTGCAAACCAACTTCAGCTTCCTCTAGCAATGTTGTACAAGCGAAGAACTAGTCCTACTGAAACTGAAGTCACACACGTCATAGGTGATGTGGCTGGTATGCGCCCAATCCTCATCGACGATATGATCTCCACTGCTGGTACCATGCGGCACGGTATCGAAGTTCTATTAGAACTGGGAGCTAAGCCTGACGTTAGAGTGGTAGCAACTCACGCTTTGTTCATTCCACCTGGGCTCGAAAGGCTTAGCTTTGAACCGATTAGTCGGATCTACTTAACTGACACTGTGCCTTTAAGTGAGAGCAATGAACGTGTTGAAGTCCTCAGTATAGCTCCCCTACTAGCCAAGGCAATACACAATATCCATGAAAACGCCTCGGTAAGTTCTCTTTTTACGACTTGACCTCTTCTTGCTACTTAACTGAGTTATTTTCTTTCGTCCAATAATCATGATTGATCACAACGAACTGGACATAACTGTGCGGCAAAGAGTATCGTTATACGCTGAGTTCGCTAATCGGTTAGCATACCGTTGCTGGGAATATGATCGTGGAGGAACACATGGAGTTAAAAGGTGAAATTCGGACCCCAGGTAAGGCAGGATCGCTTAGACAAGCTGGCCGACTTCCTGGCATTATTTACAATAAAGATCTCAATTTGACTATAAGCGTGGACCTCCGAACGTTTGATCGAGCATTTCGGGACAACGGTACTGCGAATCTCATTGATCTTGAGGTAGATGGCAAGACCCATCCGGTTCTCATAAAAGCCGTTCAAATGGATAAGCGCTTGAGGCGGCCCTCACACGTAGATTTTTTTGCAGTAACCGCGGGACAAGCTGTTACTGTCTCCGTGCCGTTAGACTATGTCGGAACTTCTGTCGGTGTAGCTGAGGGTGGTCAACTTGACATCGCCCGCCGAGAACTGCAACTAAACGTCCTACCCCGTCTCATACCATCGCAAATCGAGGTTGATATTTCCGAACTTAATATCGGCGATTCAGTGCACATTAACGACCTTGCCTCTTCCCTCTTCCCTGAAGGGGCCGAAGTTGTCGACGATGGCGACCTAACACTAATTACAGTGGTACCGCCTCGCGTGGAAGAGGTCGAAGAACCCGTATCCGAATTCAATGCAGAAGCTGAACCTGAAGTCATTGGGCGCGGTGCAGAAGATGAGGAAGATGGCGAAAGTACTGATGAGAATAGTGGCTAAGGGATAGTGAAACTAATCGTTGGCCTCGGTAACCCAGGCTCGCGGTACTCAGGAACTAGACATAATGTTGGTTTCCTAGTTTTAGATAAACTGGCTTCACGTCATGGCGTGGCCCTTAAACCGGGACCAGAGTCGGATACTGGTTCATGGGGTGCAATCCAACTAATGAAACCAACTACTATGATGAATCTATCGGGAAAACCAGTCCAAGCCGCGATGGCTCGTCACCGCATTAAGCCTTCTGAAATCCTTGTTATTCACGATGATTTAGACTTACCCTTAGGGCGCCTCCGTTTCAAATCAGGCGGAGGGGGGTCGGGTGGAGCTCGTGGCGTTGAAGACCTCATTAATCGAGTCGGAGCTGATTTCCCTCGACTCAAATTGGGGATCGGACGCCCCCCTGAAAACCTCACCGTCAGAAACTGGGTATTAAGTCGGTTCACTTCCGAAGAATCAACTATAGTCAATCGGGTAATTGACTCCGCTGCGGATGCAGTAGAACGCCTTCTTAAAGAGAATATATACGCTGCAATGAGCTGGAGTAACGGACTGGATTTAACAGAAACAGATGCCTAATAGCTTCTAAAATGACCGCCAACACTATGCGTTAGGTCCAATCCATATCCTAATGCAACTATGCAAGAAACATTGCCTCGTTAGTTAACCACCAAAACTCCCTAAGATTCTTGATAAGATCCTACCTCCCAATAGGGCAACCCGATTCTCTTAAGCAAGAAATACTAAGAACACGGTACAAAACATATTAGTTTTAGGTAATGTTCTAGGAATGTTAATCAGCCAAACCAAAATTAAAATTAAGCTTAGTTTGGTTTAACCAAAGTGACCTGAAATATAACGCTCTGTCATTTCATGAACCGGATTCGTGAAAATCTGTTCAGTGGGTCCTTCTTCGATAAGAACCCCCAAATGCATGAAAGCCGTGCGATCTGAAACTCTTCCTGCCTGCTGCATATTGTGCGTAACTATTATGACTGTGTAATTACGTTTAATTTCATGGATAAGCTCCTCGATTCGGTCCGTTGCGATTGGGTCTAGAGCGCTCGTTGGTTCGTCCATAAGGATCACATCAGGTTCAGTAGCCATTGCTCGAGCAATGCATAACCTTTGCTGCTGACCACCAGAAAGACCAAGACCAGATTGCCTTAATTTGTCTTGCACCTCATCCCACAAAGCAGCATTCCTTAGAGAACGTTCGACTAAAGCATCAAGGTCTCCTCTATAACCATTGATCCGAGGTCCGAAAGCCACATTTTCATAAACAGTTTTCGGAAACGGGTTAGGTTTTTGAAATACCATTCCGATACGCCGGCGTACTTCTACAGGATCGACAGACGGCTCATAAAGGTCGACTCCTTCGTACCTAACGCCCCCCTCTACCCTTACAGTTGGAACTAGTTCATTCATCCTATTAATGCCCCGCAACAAGGTTGATTTTCCACAACCCGAGGCCCCGATTAAGGCAGTTACTTTATTCCTGGGAAAGGTTACCGATACATCGTGTAATGCTTGAAACGAACCGTACCATAGGCTTAATTTCTCAATAGAAATAATTGCCTCTTCCGGCATGACCGGTTCGGTCCTTTGAGTTTTATGGTCTTGTGGGACTGTTTGCGTCACGAACACCTCCAAAACTTCTATTGATATGCACCTCTGAAAACATTACCAGTTCCTCTCAAACCGACGCCGGACAAAAAAGGCTATCGAATAGAGAATAACCAAAACACCCAAAAGCGTTATTATTCCTGATGAGGCCACATGTTGGAACTCCGCATCATTCTCCGCAATCCACGAGTAAATCTGAATAGGAATAACTGTATAAGTTGATAGCGGGCCTTCGGGTAAGCGGGGGACAAAAGCAGCAGCACCTACTAAAAGCAGTGGTGCTGTCTCCCCTATAGCCCGAGCAACCGACAAGATCATTCCCGTAACTATCCCATTCATAGCATTAGGTAACACAATACGACTCACTGTCTGCCACCTTGTGGCACCCAACCCATAACTAGCTTCTCGAAGAGAATCCGGTACTCCTCGTATCGCTTCTCTGGAAGCAATAACTACCACCGGCAATATTAGAAGGGACAATGTCAATGATGCCGCAAGGACCGTTGGTCCGATCTGCATCAGGCGGACAAAAACCGAAAGACCTAATATCCCATAGACGATACTTGGTACACCAGCAAGATTCCGAAGGTTTACCTCAAGAAAGCGAGTGTAACCATTATCAGGAGCATATTCTTCGAGGTAAACAGCAGTTCCAACCCCAATTGGTAATGAAAAAACAACTACGAAACTAATAACCCATAAACTACCAACAAGAGCACTTATGAGGCCTGCCATAATTGGCGTTCTTGACGCATTCTTCTGGAAAAAAGCAACATCGAACCACGGATTAAGGTACAGAATTTGTCCGTCCTCAAGACCAGCAAGCAAATCGTTCTGTTCACTAAATCCCTTAAAAACCCCTATGTCGTCTATTCGCTTATCACGGCTGTTAGAGACCAACCAACGCCAGGATTTGCCGTCAGCTAACCACACAAACTGGACTCGATTGCGAAGACGAAACTTCCGAAGTCGTTCCTTATCGTGGAAAAGCCCATCAATTTCTGCTGCATCGAGACCCTGAGCAGATAATTCAAGACTCACAACCTGCTTCCAAGTACTAAAACCGCGAAAAGACTCGGCCCAAGAAAAAGTCTGCGAACTCCCACGAGGCTCAACCACTTGCCATGAGACACTACCAACTAAAACGTCACCGAGTAGAGCTAAAATCAACCCAATAGCCAATACCACTGGAAGCAGTGTTAATGCCTTGAACATGACTCCACGACGCTTACGAGCTTCCAAATGTTTGCGCTCGCTTAACGTAAGAAGATTCCCATCATTCTTTAAGGGCTTACTGGCCTGTTTGGTGTTGTTACTTGTCATTCGTATTTCTCTGCAAAACGACGAACTACGATTTGAGACAATACGTTGAGACCAAGAGTCATTACGAATAGTGTGGACGCTACAGCAAATAGAGATCGGGATGCTATGGAGCCAGCTGGCTGATCGCCGGTAGCAGCTTGCACAATAAACGAAGTCATTGTAGCTATGGTTTCCCTAGGGTCAAAGGTAAAATTTGGTTTCTGGCCGGCCGCTAGAGTTACTATCATCGTCTCGCCGATAGCGCGAGACATTGCCAAAATAAATGAGGCCACAATTCCTGACAGGGCCGCAGGAATGACGACTCTGGTAACCACTTCATATTTTGTGCCACCCAGCCCATAAGCGGCCTCACGCAGCGACCTAGGGACAGCTTGCATAGAATCTATAGATATGCTTGAAACCGTAGGTAGGATCATAAAGCCCATCACAATACCAGCGGATAAAGGATTAAAAAACTTTAAACCTGGTACGAATTGTTGCAATATTGGGGTAACAAATAGCAACGCAAAATAACCCAACACAACCGTAGGGATCCCAGCAAGAACCTCAAGTATCGGAACAGCTGTCCGCCTCGCACGTGGACTTGCGAATTCAGAAAGGAATACAGCTGCACCCAATCCCATCGGGAGTCCTGTGACAAGAGCGATGGTAGTAACAAGGAGTGTCCCAAGAAGCAATGGTGAAATACCAAAGCTTCTTTGGCTCTCTGCAAATAATGGGGTCCATTCCCGCGAGGTCACGAATTCCCAAAGAGTCACAGCTGGGTCGAGGAAGAGTCCTATTGTTTCGCGGGCTAGTACAACTATCACTGCAAAAGTAGTGAGTATCGATATGCTAGCAAAAACAAAAAGCATGAAACCTATAATTGCCTCGCGAACACGGCGATTTCCTCTACGAGCAAGGCCTGTTTTTTGAGCTAATTCTCGTTGGCTACTGATAATTACGCCTCTCATTATGTAGCAACCGCAAGGACAGAAGTTTCTTATAAAAGCCACTAATGGGCGGCTAGACCCCAAGTAACCTCGGGGACTAGCTTAACCCAGTTAAATAAGGTTCCTACCAGAGTCAGTTCTTTCTACTCTGCTCCAAGTACTTCTAGGACTGTCTTGCCAGCACCATCAATAAAGATAGAACCGGTTGAACTACTGTTGAAGCGCTCGAGGGAAAGCTCGTAAGCTTCTTCATCAAGCAACGCATATCCTGTATCAGCGATGAACTCACGAGCTTCGTAAGAAAGGTAAAACTCGACGAAAGTCTGCAGGTATGGATGAGATTCCGTAGCGTTTTTACTCACATAAATAAATAGCGGGCGAGCTAACGGAGTGTAGACACCTCCCTCGATTGTGGTCGTACTTGGTTCGACACAGCCTTCACCACCATCAATGTGTACTGCGTTGAGTTTATCGGCCTCTTCGAGGTAATAGGCGTAACCGAAGAAACCGAGCGCGTTAACATCTTGCTCAATGCCTTGCACTAGAACGTTGTCGTCCTCGCTGGGGAAGAAATCCGTGCGTACAGCACCACTTTCACCGTTAATCTCGTCAGTAAAGTAGTCGAAAGTACCTGAATCGACTCCTGGGGCGTATAACACAATCTCCTGGTTTGGCCATTCGGGTCGTATTTCACTCCAGGTGTTAACAGTCGAGCCGGGTCGCCAAATCATGTTAAGCTCTTCGACGCTCATGCAAGTAGCCCAGTCGTTTTCCTTGTTAACGGCGACGGTTAGCGCATCAAAAGCCACTGGTATCTCAACAAACTCCACCCCGTTAGTTTCACATAACTCCCACTCGCTGGTTTTAACGATGCGGCTCGCATTTGTTACCTGGGCTTCACCAACACAGAATTTCTTGAACCCACCGCCAGTGCCAGAAAAGGCAACGCTTACATTAGCATCGGGGTATTCGATTGAAAATTCTTCAGCTACTGCTAATGTAATCGGATAAACAGTAGAGGATCCATCAATACGGATTTCCTGTGCTATAACTACAGCACTCAAGAGCGCAAGAAGGGCTACACATCTTCGGATAAGAATCATTTCTACCTCCGACTAAAGCCTACTAAAGCCATGTCAAGGATTTGTCAGCCTGGCTCAGCACTGCCGTCCAAATCCCGTTCTTTAGCCAACACGCAGTAAACTCGCCTGTATTTGTGCAAGCAGCTCGCCAGTTTCGGTTAAACGACGTCTTTCTTCTTGAACAACTTCTGCCGGAGCATTCCTAATAAACTTGTCATTCGAAAGTTTCTTATTACTGCGTTCTTGGTCTTTTTTTAGTTGCGCAACTCGCTTTTCTTGCCTATCGCGCCATTCCCTACCATCAATTAACCCCGCAAAAGGTAGTACCACCTCAATATCTGGCACCACCTGCGAAAGAGACATTCCTTCAGGTTTCCCCTCAAGAAGTTTGCTCCGGGTTAAATCCTGAAATACGTCCCGGTTGTTGTAGAGGATAGATGCTGCTGGGCCATCCGCAAAAATTGTAATACTCTGAGACGGAGAGAGGTTCGCCTCAGATCGCAAGTTGCGTACTGCTCCCACGGCCTCACGAAGATGATCAAATTCTTGTTCAGCTTCCGGATCCAATAAGTTCTCGTCGACCTCTGGCCACGAAGCTAACCCGAGCTGCTCATCGGCATCAAAATGCGTATATATCTCTGATGTGATAAACGGTATTAGGGGGTGAAGAAGCTTGAGAATTGTCTTTAAAGTGAAGCTGAGCACTCTCCTAGTACCCGAATCGTCATTTCGTAGAGATGCTTTAGAGGCCTCGAGATACCAATCACAAAACTCGCTCCATACAAATTCGTACATCGAGCGGCTGGCTTGACCTAACTCGAAGGATTCCATTTCTCCAGTGATTTCGAAGATAGCTCTTTGAAGGCGACTCATCATCCAGCGATCCGCTAGACTTGTGGGTGAACCGGCTTTTGGATCTTTTCCAATATTGATAAAGGCAAACCGCGCTGCATTCCATAGTTTGTTATTGAAGTTCCTGCCCATTTCGACTCGGCGCTGATCCCAACGAATATCTTGGCCGCCTGTCGAAGCGTAAGACATGGCAAAGCGTAACGCATCAGCACCATATTCACTAATGACTACGAGTGGATCGATCCCATTGTTTTTCGATTTCGACATTTTACGACCTTCTTCGTCTAAAATCAGGCCGTGTAAAAGTACATCCCGAAACGGTTTAGAATCCGTAAAGTGATAACCAGACATTTGCATTCTTGCTACCCAAAAAAAGAGAATGTCGTAACCAGTGACTAGTACTGAAGTCGGGTAAAACTTACGGTAAAACGGATCGTTCACATCAGGCCAGCCAAGTGTAGAAAATGGCCAAAGATTCGACGAAAACCAGGTGTCAAATACGTCGGAGTCCTGAACCAATTGCAAGTTCTCGTAGCGAGGATCGTCAGGAGCATCAGTAAATGGGTCGTCTGGATCAGGAACGTAAATGTTCCCTTCATGGTCATACCAAGCTGGAATTTGGTGACCCCACCACAGTTGTCGTGAGATGTTCCAGTGCCGAATATTAGCTAGCCAGTCTCGGTTCACCTTTGCGTATCGCTCTGGATGCAACCTAATTTCCCCGTCATCGAGAGCTTTCAAGACCCGTTGGGCTGCGCTGTCCGTGTTGTAAAACCACTGCTCAGAAAGAATGGGTTCAACTGGCTCCCCAGTTCTACCTGAAATCCCGATTGGAATCGTATGCTTCTTGACACTAAGAACAGCACCATTAATTTTTAGGGCCTCAACTACTCGCTCCCGAGCTTCGAAACGATCTAAACCCTGAAATTCGGTCGGAACAAGTTCGCTTGTGAGACATGCATTTCGATCAATTACGCTGAGGCAAGGAAGGTCGTGTCGTTCACCAATCTCGAAATCAGTTTGGTCATGAGCAGGAGTAACCTTTAACACTCCTGAACCGAACTCCATGTCTACATGAGAATCAGCAATGATGGGAACCCAACGGTTGGTGAGCGGAATCTTAACTTTCTTCCCCACAAGATGACGAAAGCGATCATCGTTGGGGTTAACGGCAACAGCAGCATCGCCAAATATGGTTTCAGGTCGAACGGTAGCTATGCCTAAGTGACTACCGTCTGCATGTTCATATGCCAAGGTATATAGCTTTCCGGGACGTTCGTCACGATCTACCTCTAACTCAGACAGGGTGGTCTGACTACGAGGATCCCAATTAACTATGCGCTCGCCCCTATATACCAGCCCTTGATGATAGAGATCCACAAATTGTTTTCTAACTGCTCGGCTCAAGCCTTCGTCCATTGTGAATCGGAGTCTATTCCAATCAGCAGAAATACCCAGGCGCTGTAATTGTTCTAAAATTACTCCCCCGTATTTTTCCTTCCAAGTCCACACCCGTTTTAGGAACTCGTCGCGACCAAGATCGTGACGGCTAACGCCTTCCTCTGCAAGTACTGCTCGTTCAACTACCACTTGGGTACTAATGCCTGCATGGTCAGTACCGGGTTGATAAAGGGTTTCGTACCCTTGCATCCTTTTGAACCGAACTAACGCATCGATAATCGTGTTGTCGAAAGCATGTCCTAAGTGAAGGTTTCCAGTCACATTAGGAGGTGGAATCACAACGCAAAAAGGTTCTCTTTCACTATTTGGCAAAGCCTCAAAAGGCTCTTCTTTCCAAAGTTTAGCCCAACGCTCTTCAACATCAAATGGATCGTAGCGACTAGCCATTTCAGGAAACGCCGAAACCTTCATTAATAACCACCGTTCATACTGGAAGCAGAGGTTATACCCTCCGACCTAGTAAAAATAATCATCATTACAGACATTTCTATTCAAGAAGTTAACTGCATTTCTCAGTTCCAACTGCCTGTGTTAACAATTAAACCCTTTTTTAAGCCTAACTTGCTAATTAACCCCTAGAGGGTCCAGTAGAATACTTGACCCTTCACATGTCCAAATCTGCATACGTCACTAAAGTATTTAGGCAATCGTTGTTAGGTCCGCCACACAAATCTATCGAATGCAGTATCTTTTAGCAAACCCAGGTAGCAGGTACTTCTGCGATTAGTAGAAACATAAATACTTTGAACTAAGAGATTCATAAACCTTTTTTCTCTGCCTCTTGAGTTCTTAGCAATCAGATTCCGGACTTACTAATTAGAGTAGCGGCAGCTCCATGGCCACTTGAGTGCTAATTATTCCTGCTAGTCCACGTGCTGCGTCCCGAAAAGCCTGGGCCTGGGGGTCATCCGGATCCGTCAAAACAAACGGTTTGCCTTTATCCCCAGACTCTCTTATAGAACGAGCAATGGGAATCTGCCCTAAAAGCTGTAGGCTTTCAGATTTGGCCAATTCCTCAGCGCCACCCTCACCAAAAATGTAATCGCGTGTACCATCAGGCAGTTGATAGTAGGCCATATTTTCAAGCACGCCAAATACAGGAATATGAGTCTTACGGAACATACTACACGCCCTTCGGACATCCAGAAGAGCCATATCTTGTGGTGTAGTAACTAGTACGGCTCCGGTAACATTCACAAGCTGACTTAATGATAACTGAACATCGCCAGTTCCTGGTGGCAGATCAATCAATAAATAGTCAAGTTCTCCCCAGCTAGTTTGATTCAGCATTTGATTGATAGTACCGTGCAAAATCGGGCCTCGCCACGTAAGGGCTTGACCGTCTTCTACAAGGTTAGCGATAGAGATGATACGCACTCCATAACTTTTGAGGGGAAGCATATTTTTTTCGTCATCGGCCATTAACCGCCGACCCTCAACCGCAAACATTTTCCCCTGACTAGGACCATATATGTCAGCGTCTAACAGACCCACGGAAGCTCCATCAGCAGCAAGATTAGCAGCAAGATTAGCGGTGACGGTAGACTTACCCACACCACCCTTTCCAGATCCTATTGCGATGATGTTTTTGACTCCTTGCAATGGTTCCTTTTGTGGCCCTCGTACAACTACGCTGAACTTGGTCTCTACTTCACTAGCGCCAACACCAAGGAGCGCATCGCGAACCCCTACCTCAATCGAATCCCTATGCGGACTTGCAAACATACCGAGTTCAATGCGAATTGAAACCTTACTTTCAGAAATATCAATACTATCGATCAATCCTAAGCTCACAAGGTCCCTGCCAATTGCTGGCTCATTAATCTGCTTTAAGGCTTCCATTACTATTGCCTTATCAATTCCTGCCATACGCCGCAGCCTATCAGGCTGTCCGTTAAGCTACAAGTCGACTGTTAAGAGTTGATTCGCGACATTGTTCAACACGTTCAGGGTAAGCTCTCGCATGGGCAACGTGGTGGTAATCGACTATGGGTCACAATACACCAGGTTAATAACCCGGAGATTGCGTGAGCTCAATGTCTTTTCAATTATTGTAAATGCTGATGTAAACCTGCAGGAGGTGCGATCCCACGAACCTTCCGGCATCATCCTCTCGGGAGGGCCCGAAAGTGTTTATGCCGAAGGAGCTCCGGGGCTTCCTGAAGGCCTTGTTGAATCAGAAATACCAATTCTGGCCATCTGCTACGGAATGCATCTTTTAGCCCGAGCTCTCGGAGGAGTCGTCGAACCAAGTTCGCTTCGAGAATACGGCAAGGCCATTCTTAATGAGTTCGATGGACTTTTGTTCAAAGGAGTCGAAGGAGACTTCATAGCCTGGATGAGTCACGGAGATTCAGTGATTGAAATCCCTGACGGTTTTAAAGTCACCGGATCGACTGACAACTGCCCCATAGCCGCTATGGAGAATGCCAACAAAGGCTATTACGGACTCCAATTCCACCCAGAAGTTCAACACACTCCTCAAGGCGACCAGATTTTGAGAAATTTTCTAGACGCTATCGAAGCCGACCGCTCTTGGACGCCAGAAAGCATTGTAGATTCCCTAACTTTAAACGCGAAAAAAGAAGTAGGGGAAGACCAAGTGTTGCTTGGGATTTCAGGAGGAGTAGACTCGAGCACCCTGGGCCTACTACTGCATAGAGCCATTGGAGAACGCCTTCACGCAGTTTTTGTCGATCATGGTCTCCTCCGCGAAGGTGAAGCGGAGGAAGTGGAGGCATCTTTACGGGACCTCGGTATCAACTTAACAGTGATACAAGCTGCTGAGCAATTCCTCACGGCCCTTTCTGGCGTAACTGATCCTGAAGACAAACGGAAAATAATCGGGGCTGAATTCATTGAAGTTTTCAACATTGCCGCTAAAGACCTCCAAAAGAAATTTGGGCATATCCGGTTTCTTGCTCAAGGAACTCTTTACCCTGACGTTATTGAGTCAGCTGGTGGCGATGGAGCGGCCAACATTAAGTCTCATCACAACGTGGGAGGCTTACCTGAGGACCTGACATTCGACCTCCTTGAACCGTTCCGGACATTATTTAAAGATGAAATTCGTGCAATAGCCAGTACATTAGGACTCCCGAAATCATTACGTGACCGGCACCCGTTTCCAGGACCAGGCCTTGCCATCCGTTGCATCGGGGAGATTACCCAAGAAAGACTAGCTGTACTCCGCCAAGTAGATCACATCTTCATAGACGGATTAAAAGAGTTCGAGATGTATGATCAAACCTGGCAAGCTCTAGCTATTCTAACGCCACTGCGTTCGGTAGGCGTAATGGGTGATGGCCGAACTTACGAGCACACGATAGCCTTGCGTGCAGTTTCCAGCAAAGACGGCATGACTGCAGACTGGTCACGCCTTCCACACGAATTCTTAGCGACGATCTCTAACCGAATCATTAATACTGTTCCTGAAGTTAATCGCGTTGTTTACGACATTACGAGTAAACCACCAGGGACTATTGAGTGGGAATAAGGATTAACGACTTTTGAACGGGATGCCTTATCGTCAAAGCCAAATTTGTAGCTCTTTTTGTGAGCATTGATTCGAGAATTATATTTATCTCTTCCCTTACTTTACAGAAGATTAATTGCTGAGCTTGGTGTATGACCAAGTCTGCGAGCAATATTTTATGCATGGAGATGTTAACTGCAATGCACGGAAAAATAAATTAGTTTTTAACGCAATCGGTAAAGAGTATTAGACGATTCTTAAGTCCTAAGAGCAAATAGCCCGACAATTACGAAAATGAAATAAATTTGCACGTTACTTTTAAGCGGAAGTGATCTTAATATAAGGCTTACGATAACCACAACCCATCCAGGCAGTACTGACTCTTGATACTCGAGGTTCACACTACTATATTTGTGATAACACCCCAATAATAATGAGTCGACAAAGGACGATATCAGTACCAACAATGGTAGACTGCAGAATGTCTGGGGAGCGAAGTTATCAAATCCTCAACCTGGTTGCTGAAGCTTACATCAGTTCCGCTAGGCCCATACCTTCATCGGAGATTGCTAACCATTTGCAAGTCAGTAGTGCAACTGTAAGAAACGAGTTTATAGTTCTTGAAGAGAAAGGATTTTTATACCAACCGCATACTTCTTCCGGTAGAGTGCCGACAGCAAAAGGATTCCAAACTTACGCACGGCATTTTATTCCCCCTCGCCGCTTACCTTATCGGGATCGACAATTCGTAACTCGGAGGCTTTCAAGTGTACATGGCGAAAGACTCCTGGGGGAAATAGCAACAGTAGCTGCGGACCTTTCTAGCTATGCAGTAGTTTTAACCCTCCCTGCTGACGACAACCTCCGCACAATCGAAATTCACCTTTCATTACTTAGTTCACGCCACCTACTAGCTGTCATTGTCCTTGAAAACGGCTTGGTTCGTCAGATTTCTGTAGATCTTGATCCGGTTCCGAATGAAAAAATCATAAGTGATGCTGAGCGCTACCTCCGACAGTTAGCCGTCCCTGTGGGATTTATCCCCCAGGCTCTAGTAGAGATAGCTAAAGACACCAACAGTGAACTAACTCGAACTCTACATGCCGTAGCAAGGGCATGGCCAGAAGCAACACCCGACCGGCTATATAGTCAAGGTCTCACCAATCTGCTAGCAGAACCTGAATCAAGAGATCCAGATTTTATACGAATAGCGGTTGAAAAGTTTGAGACTCCCCATGGTTCTAATCGCACGGATGAAGGTCAATTGACACTGCAGCTAGACGACACATTAGCTGCCATTTCAGCCCAAATACATATTGGATCTAGCCGAGGCATTCTAACGTTACTGGGGCCTGCCCGAATGCGTTACCCCGAAGCGCTTATGATTGCCTTGGGCGTTTCACAAGCTGCAACAGACAACCTATCCGTTGGGCAGAATTAATCACTAGAAACTATGAAAATCACCATTTTGTTTTTTGCACACCTCCGTGAACTAGCGGGAAAAGGATCCATAGATCGTGACGTGCCCGCTGGCTCAACAGTCCGTGATGTTGCGTTACTACTTGAGCGTGAGATCGATGGCCTTGTACTAGCCGGGACCCTATGCGCTATCAACGAAGCATATTCGGAACCCGACGGCCTGTTAAACGATGGTGACAGGCTTGCATTCCTTCCTCCAGTCGCAGGGGGTTAAGGTCTATGACTGATTACAACATTGTTACCCGAGACCCAATTGACTTGAGCGTTCTAGTTCCTCTTATTTCTGCAACCGAATTCGGAGCAATCGCAACATTTCTCGGTTTAGTGCGCTCCCCCAACAATGGCAAAGTAGTTTTGTACATAGATTACGAAGGTTACGAATCCATGATGGAAGCTCAGATGCAATCGATAGCGACAGAACTTCGAGAAGATTTCAACATTGGTCAGGTTGTAATCGCGCACCGTCTTGGGCGATTACAACCTGGAGACACCAGTATCGCAGTACTTGTTTCTGGTCGACATAGGAAAGAAACCCTTGCAGCTTGTGCTGCAGGCATAGATAGGATTAAAGAGCGCTTGCCAGTTTGGAAACATGAAACAACCACAGAAGGAACTAATTGGGTCCCAGGAACGAACGTCGCTGGTAAAACTCTTTAGATTAAGTTCGGACGAACCTTATGGAAAATAAGTAAACTTAGTGCTGTATACCTGAATTGATCGTTATTCGGTACACAAGTACGGTGTGATTTATACACATGTACGGTGTGATTTAACAGAAAGTCAGGTCAAATCAAGGTACTTTGAATTAGATAGAGTGAGGGATACATGTTCTACCAACTATGTTCTAGAATAAAATTTTTGTTAGAGATCTACCTGAATTTCAGAGCCTTTACCTGTCATCACCGATATTGTTTTCGTCAACAGAAAAAACCCGAAACACTGTCATGATTTGCTCAATAAAATTAGAATCGCTGGAAGCTACAAATTTGTTAGCTAGCACAATTCTCAGGAAATGTTCCTTTGGGAGTTTACTCTTATTAACCGGGCCGATGGGAATAGGTAAAACAACCCTCGTGCAGTACATCGCAGCCCAACTACACAGTAAGGCGCGGGTGACAAGCCCGACATACACACTAATTCACGAATACCCAACCTCCTCGGGAGTTTTAACTCATATTGATGCGTTCCAACTACCAGGATCAGAATCTCTAATACGCTTTGGACTAGATGATTACCTAGAAAGATCCCGCCTTGTCGTCGTCGAATGGGGGGAGGATCTTAGGAAACCCTATCCCGAAGCTATGCATATTGACCTCGTCTCGCACGACGGTATTAGAGTTGCCCAGATTTTCATACCAAGAACACATCAAAGGAAGGTCGCTGAATGAAAATTTATCTAGGAATAGATACAGCAACAACCTTCCTAAGCCTTTCTCTTTGGTCCCCAGAAAAGGGGAGGTTGGCTTACCGTTCGCCGAACGTAGGCCGTTGCCACACCAAGAGGTTCATCACAGAATTAACTGGTCTGTTCAATGACGCCAATATAGAAGCCAAGGCTTTAACTGGGATAGGAGTAGGAGTTGGACCTGGTTCCTACACTGGACTCCGAGTGGGCATAGCTGCCGCACAAGGAATAGCCCGTGGCCTTGATGTACCTTTAGCTGGCTGCGATACCCTTGCGGCTCTGGCGGCTTCTGGACTACGAGAAGATGGTAAGGCTTTTGCGATTTTAAATGCCCATCGCGGTAACGTGTACACCGGACTTTATGAGAAATCAGAAGGAGTGATAATAACTCTACAACAACCTTCTAAGATTAGTCTTACGGAGTTCACTAAGGTAGGAA
>CEQQ01056338.1_pt1 | contig 17756 bp, 33 predicted proteins | sample 531041 | NCBI WGS metagenome assembly CEQQ01 (sample SAMEA2621222, study PRJEB7988) | marine metagenome | biome: marine biome (ENVO:00000447); feature: deep chlorophyll maximum layer (ENVO:xxxxxxxx); material: "saline water (ENVO:00002010), including plankton (ENVO:xxxxxxxx)" | depth 150 m | reverse complement strand
AAAAAAATGGTTCAAAACGCACAAAAAATTAGAGTAATATTAAAAGCATTCGATCATAGAATTCTTGATCAATCGGCCGGCCAAATTGTTCAGACAGCTGAACGAACTGGAGCTAGAGTTGCCGGCCCTGTCCCGCTGCCTACTGCTATTAAAAGATTTTGTGTTTTGCGAGCTCCTCACATTGATAAAGATTCTAGAGAGCATTTTGAGATTAGGACTCATAATAGGTTGATTGACATACATAGTCCTACCTCAAAAACTATCGATTCTCTTACAAATTTAGATATGCCTGCGGGCGTAGATATTTCAATCAAGTTATAAAGGTTTTACTGTGTCAGTTAAGGGATTAATAGGAAAAGTTATGGGAGGTACTCAGTACTTCTACGAAGATGGAACTGCAGAAGCAGTTACAGTTATTCAGGTTGGTCCATGTGTTGTCACTCAAATTAAAAATGATGAGACTGATGGGTACCAAAGTGTTCAATTAGGTTATGAAACTATTAAAAAAGTAAATAAACCATCTCTAGGTCATTTAAGTAAATCTGGGGATTTATTTTTTAGATACTTAAGAGAATTTAAGGCTGATGACTATTCTGACATTTCTTTAGGAGATCAATTTGATGTCAGCATTTTTGAGGAAGGTGAAAAAGTCCATGTTACAGGGACTTCTAAAGGTAAGGGTTTTCAAGGTGGAGTGAAAAGGTATAACTTCAGGGGCGGTCCTAAGACTCATGGACAGTCAGACAGGCACAGGGCTCCTGGTTCTATTGGTGCAGGTTCTACACCTGGAAGAGTTATTAAAGGAATGAGGATGGCAGGTCGAATGGGTGGAGATAAAGTCACTGTGAAGAATCTAAAAGTTGTAAATGTAGATGTTGAAAATAACAGATTGTTAGTTAAAGGTTCAGTTCCCGGTAGGTATGAATCTTTAATATTGATTAAAAAGAGTTCGTAGGTAGAAATGAAATTACAAGTTACAGACATAAAAGGTGTAGGCGCTGGAGATATTGACGTTCGTGAGGATGTTTTTAGTGTTCCTGCTAAAACTGCTTTGGTTCACCAAGTAGTTGTTGGCTATTTAGCTAATAAAAGACAGGGAACAGTAAAAACAAAAACTCGATCTGAGGTGTCTGGAGGTGGTGCTAAGCCTCGTCCGCAAAAAGGTTCTGGAAGGTCTAGGCAAGGTTCAACTCGTTCACCTGTTTGGGTAGGTGGAGGAAGAGCTTTTGGCCCATCACCAAGAAGCTTTAGGAAAAACACTCCTAAAAAAATGCGACGTTTAGCTATGTTATCTGTCTTATCTGATAAGGCCCGTCAAGGAAATCTTTTGTTGGTAGATAATTTTGATATTCAAGATTCAAAAACTAAATCTGTGGTTAACTTGCTTGAGTCTCTTTCAGTTAATGAGTCTTCTTTGTTAGTAACTGATGGAGTGAATTCTGATTTGGTTAGATCAGCTCAGAATATAGATTCTGTTAAAACATTACCTGTACAACTTTTAAATGCTTTAGATCTTATGAACAAAAAATGGGTGGTGATGAGTATTGATGCAGTACGTAAAGTTGAAGAGATTTGGGGTGGCGTTTATAAGGGAGAAAATTCATTTTCTGATATTGAAGATAATGATTTAGTTTCTGATTCTGTAGATGCAGTAATTAATGATCCAGTTTCTGAAATGGATGAAATTCGATCTGCAGTAGAGGAGATTATTTCTAATGAGTAAAGGGCATAAATTCACTATTTTGAGAAGGCCTCTTGTTACGGAGAAATCTACTTTGTTGCAAGAACAAAATCGCTATTCTTTTGAAGTTTCCCCACAAGCTACGAAGTTGGAAATTAAAGAAGCTGTTCAAGATGCATTTAATGTAAAAGTAACAAAAGTGAATACTATGACGGTTCAAGGAAAAAGAAAAAGATTTGGACCCAAATTTTCTCAAAAGAAAACTTGGAAAAAAGCTATAGTAACTGTTTCACAAGGTGACTCAATTACTATTTTTGAGGGAGTTTAGTATGCCATTAAAAAGTAGAAAGCCTTTAACCCCAGGGCAACGAGGGTTAATTTTACAAACTACAGATGATATTACTTCTAGTAAACCAAAAAAATCTCTCCTGAAACCAATTAAAAAAACTGGTGGCCGTAACTCACAAGGTAAAGTTACAGTACGACACAGAGGTGGTGGTCACAAGAGAAGGTTTAGGGTAATTGATTTCAAAAGAGATAATTTTGGCGTTCCGGGAACTGTGCATAGCATTGAATACGATCCCAATAGATCGTCAAGAATTGCTTTAATAAAATTTGCTGATGGTGACTGGAGGTATATTTTAGCCCCAAATCAACTAAGAGTTGACGACTCTGTTATGTCCGGAGATGGAGCTGACTTTAGGCCTGGTAATGCTCTGCCATTAGAAAAAATTCCATCTGGAACTATAGTTCATAACATTGAATTACAGGTTGGGCGCGGGGGCCAAATTGTTAGAAGTGCCGGAGCTTCTGCACAGGTTTTAGCTAAAGAAGGTAAATATACTTTATTGAGATTACCATCTGGAGAAATGAGAAATATTTTAAGTACATGTATGGCTACTATTGGCCAGTTGAGTGCAGTTGATACGAAAAATGTGAAACTAGGAAAAGCTGGTAGAAAGAGACATTTGGGTAGAAGGCCTGAAGTTAGAGGAGTTGCAATGGCTCCTAATGCCCACCCGCATGGTGGTGGTGAAGGTCGATCTCCGATTGGTATGCCAGGTCCTAAAACTCCTTGGGGTAAGCCTGCTTTGGGATTGAGGACTAGAAAGAAGAATAAACCTTCTAACAAATTTATTGTTAGAAGAAGATACAACAAGTAGGGGAAAAAAATGTCGAGATCAATTAAAAAAGGTCCATACGTTCATCCTAAATTGGCTAAAAAAGTTGAAAGAGTAGTCAATTCAAATAGTCGTGAAGTTATAAAGACTTGGTCGCGATCTTCAATGATTATGCCCGATATGATTGGGTTAACTATTGCGGTGCATGACGGTCGACGACATGTTCCGGTATTTGTTGCTGAAAATATGGTTGGTCATAAATTAGGTGAATTTGCGCCTACTAGAACATTTCGAGGTCATTCCTCTAAATCTGAAAGAATTTCTCGAGTTGGTTAAAGGGAATAAAAATGAGTATTAGAGCCCAAAGTAAAAATACAGGCATTTCAGTCAAAAAATTAAAACCTATTGTTAATTTGGTACGTGGTATGAACGTAAATGAAGCATTAGTACAATTGCAATTCATGCAATCTCCTGCTGCAGAAAAAGTTGCCAAAACTGTTAAGTCTGCAGTTTCTAATGCTGAAAATGAATTGATGGTACGTTCAGAAGATTTAATTGTTTCTGAGATTTTTGCAAATGAAGGTCCTAGGTTAAAAAGATTTAGGGCTGAAGCAAGAGGAAGGGCAGGACGTATTCAAAAGAGAAGTAGTCATATAACTGTAGTAGTTGCAGAGGAGAGTATTTAGTGGGACAAAAAATTCATCCAAACGGATTTAGGGTAGGCATCACTCGAGACTGGCATGCTACTTGGTTTGCTCATAAAAAAGAAGAATATGCTTCTTTAGTTCATGAAGACATTAATATTCGTAACGTTATTAGTTCTCTTTATCAAGATGCAGCAATTTCCAAAGTTGATATTCAACGAGATTCTGAAGAAGTTTCTGTAACAATTCACACTGCTCGACCTGGAATCGTGATAGGTAGGGGCGGTCAAAGAGTTGATGAATTAAGAAAAACATTAGAAACACTAACTGGCACTCGACGTGCAAAATTGAATGTTAAAGAGATCAGAGATTCTGAATTGGATGCTTATTTAGTAGCACGAAATGTTGCAGATCAGCTCGAAAGAAGGATTGCTTTTAGAAGAGCCATGAGGCAAGCGATTACTAGAACTATGCAGTCAGGAGCTGAAGGGATCAAAATTCTTTGTTCTGGCCGTTTAGCAGGTGCAGATATTGCTAGAGCTGAAAAAGCTATGGAAGGGAGAGTTCCCCTTCATACTTTACGAGCTGACATTGATTATGGATTAGCTGAAGCTCAGACTGAATTTGGAGTGATTGGTGTAAAAGTTTGGATTTGCCGAGGCGAAATATTAAACCCTACATTGGTTGGGGATACTTCTGTTGAAGCTGATATTATTTCTGACGCTGATCAGGAAGACGATTCAGAGGTTCCAACTATTCAGGTTGTAGTTACTGCCCAAGATGATAAGCAAAATCAAAATATTAGTGTTGAAGCAAATCAAGATAAGGACACTGAATAACCATGTTACAGCCTAAGAGAACTAAATATCGAAGTCATCATCGTGGCCGTCGTAAGGGTGTAGCAGTTGCAGGAAGCACTTTAAACTTCGGTGAATACGGTTTAAAAACTACTGAAGCAGCTTGGTTGACCTCTCGTCAAATAGAAGCGGCTCGTCGTGCTATGACTAGATACGCTAGAAGAGGTGGAAGAATGTGGATTCGAGTCTTCCCAGACAAAAGTGTAACTGCTCGAGCTGCAGAAACTCGAATGGGTAAAGGTAAAGGTGCTCCTGATCATTGGGTAGCAGTAGTAAAGCCAGGGAAAATTTTATTTGAAATGGCCGGTGTTCCAGAGGAAACGGCCAAGCATGCACTTACTTTAGCTGCTTCAAAGATGCCTATGGCAACTAAGATTGTAAGTAAACCTGGTATAGGATCTTAAAAAGGAAATTTTATGGCAGAAATAGATGAAATAAGAGCATTGAGTGACAGCGATTTGCAGTCAAACCTAGATTCTATTCAGGAAGAATTGATGAATATGAGGTTTAGAGTAGCCACTATGCAAATGACCAATATCAATGAAATTAAATCAGCAAAAAAACGTATAGCAAAAATAAAAACAGTTATTAGAGAAAGAGAAATAGCAGAGAGTTATTAATGAGTCACGATAGACGAAAAATTAGAGTTGGGAAAGTAGTAAGTAATTCAATGGATAAAACCATTGTAGTTTCTGTCGAATGGAGACAACCCCACAGAATATATAAGAAGAATGTTCGAAAATGGAGTCGATTTAAGGCACATGATGAAACAAATCAATGTTCATTGGGTGATGTAGTAAGAATTATTGAAACAAGGCCATTATCTAAAACCAAAAATTGGAAGGTCCAAGAAATTATTCAAAAAGGCGATTTGGCTGATATTCAACCAAACGAGATTAACGATGATTCCGTTAACGAAAATGATCCTAACCAATTGGAAGGTGTTTCATGATTCAGCAGTACACACGTTTGAAAGTTGCAGATAATTCTGGAGCCAGAGTTTTGAGTTGTATCGGAGTCCCTGGGGGTTCAGGTAGAAAATATGCTTGGCTAGGCGATGTGATTGTTGCTTCAGTAAAAGAAGCTGCTCCATCTGCTGCAGTTAAAAAGGGTGATGTTGTAAAAGCAGTAGTAGTACGAACTTCTAAGGCTCATCGAAGAAAGGATGGATCTCATATTAAATTTGATGAAAATGCTGCTGTTGTAATTAATGATGACAGAATGCCTAGAGGCACAAGAATTTTTGGTCCTGTAGCTAGAGAATTAAGAGACAAAGATTTTATGAGAATTGTTTCTCTTGCTCCTGAGGTGATTTAGTATGAAGCTTAAGAAAAATGACACTGTATTGGTAATGAGAGGGCGAGATAGAGGTAAACAAGGAGTTGTCCAAGAATGCTTACCTGATAAGTCACGCGTTATTGTTGAGGGTGTGAATTTAGTTAAAAAACATACAAAACCTCAAGGGATGCGTGCTGGTGGAATTATTGAAACAGAATTACCTATTCATGTTTCGAATTTGAAATTGCTATGTGCTCATTGTTCTGAGCCAGTAAAAGTCAAATCTCATTTATTACCCGATGGTACTAGAGCTAGGATGTGCAAAAAATCTGATTGTTTGGAAGTAATTGAATGACAACTGAAATTAATGAAAATTTAAATGTTCCTCGACTTCTTTTGAAGTTACGCAACGAAGTTGCACCTGAATTAAAAAAAGAATTTGGGTATAAGGGGACAATGGAAATCCCTCGGATTACAAAAGTAATTGTAAATATGGGTCTTGGCGAATCTTTACAAAATTCAAAAGCTATAGAAAATGCTACAGGAGACCTTGGTTTGATTACAGGTCAAAAACCTGTTACTACAAAAGCTAGAAAATCTATTGCTGGTTTTAAGTTGAGAGAGGGTATGCCTATAGGAGCCAAAGTGACTCTAAGAGGTAAAAGAATGTATGAGTTCTTAGACAGGTTATTAAACGCTGCTTTGCCTAGGATTAGAGACTTTCAGGGAATTGAAAGAGAGTGTTTTGACGGAAGAGGAAATTGTTCTATAGGAATACGTGAACATACTATTTTTCCTGAAATTGATTATAACAATATAGACAAAATTAGAGGGTTACAAGTTGTAATTGTAACAACTGCTAATAGTGATCAAGAGGGTATGCGATTATTAGAATTGGCAGGTATGCCTTTTGTGAAAACTAGTTAAGGATAAAAAATGGCAAAAAAATCATCAGTCGAGAGGAACGAAAAAAGAAGAAAATTAGTAGAAAAATACTCAGCTAAAAGAGAGGAACTTTTTTCTATTATAAACGACTCTAAAGCACCTTTTGATGAAAAATTAAAGGCACGTAGAGCTCTTTCAGAAATTCCTAGGAATGCTAACCCTGTTAGGATTCGTAATAGATGTCAGATAACAGGAAGGCCTCATGGTTATATTAGACATTTTGGATTATCTAGAATTGCATTTAGAGAAATGGCACACAGGGGACAATTACCTGGTGTTAAAAAAGCTAGTTGGTAAGGAAGTAATATGTCAGTTTCAGACCCTATTGCAGATATGTTAACCAGAATTAGAAATGCCTTAATGGTCGGAAAGAATTCTGTTAATGTTCCTGTTTCTAAAATTAAAATTGATATCGCCAAAATCTTAGATGAAGAAGGTTTTGTTGATGGATTTGAGTTAAAAAATGACGGAACTCCCGAAGCCTCGATAGATATTAATTTACATTATTGGGGTAAAAATGACCCTGTTATTAATGGATTAAAAAGAGTAAGTAAGCCCGGCTTACGGGTTTATGTTTCAAAAGATGAAATTCCTTATGTTTATGGACAGAGGGGTTTGGCAGTATTATCCACTAACCAGGGAGTGATGACAGGATCAAATGCGAGAGGTAAAGGAGTTGGTGGAGAGGTACTTTTTTATGTTTGGTAGGAGTAATAATAATGTCTAGAATTGGTAATCAAGTTATTCCAGTTCCATCTGGAGTTGAAGTTTCAATTAGTCAGCAGTCCGTCACTGTAAAAGGGCCAAAAGGGTCTTTGAGTAGGACTTTTAATGAGGACATGATTATTGAACAAGATGAAAATTTATTAAAAGTTTCTCGACCGTCTGATGAGAATCATCATAAAGCTTTTCATGGGCTAACTAGAAGCTTATTAGCAAATATGGTTGAGGGTGTCAGCAATGGTTTTGAGAAAGAATTAGATTTAGTAGGTGTTGGGTATAGGGTACAGCAGAAAGGTAAAGGAATTACACTCAATGTTATGTTGAGTCATTCTGTTGATATTGATCCTGAAGAAGGAATTTCTTTGGAGGTTGATGGAAATAACAAAATTAAAATTTCTGGAGTGGATAAGCAGGCTGTTGGGCAAATTGCTGCCCAGATCCGAAAAGTTAGGCCCCCTAATGTTTACACTGGGAAAGGTATTAGATACTCAGATGAAGTTGTAAGACTCAAACCTGGTAAGAGTGCAAGGAGAGCTTAATTATGTCAACTTTAAATTCAAAGGTACGTAGAGTAATTCGTCACGGGCGGATAAGAAAAAAAGTGGTAGGCACTACTGATCGTCCAAGGTTAGCCATATATAGAAGTCTTAATAACATATATGCTCAATTAATTGATGATTCTAAAGGCCATACTGTAGCTTCAGCTTCTACATTAGAAAAAGATATTCAAGCTGAAAGTAGTGTTAGTGGAAAATTGGAAGTTTCAAAGCGTGTTGGTCAAATGATTGCACAAAGAGCTAAGAATGAAGGAATCACTCAGGTTGTTTTTGACCGCGGGGGATATAAATATCATGGCAGAGTTAAGGCAGTTGCAGAGGCTGTACGTGAAGAAGGATTAAAGTTTTAATATAAAATTAGTTAACAGGAATTTTGATGGTACAAGAAGATAATCGTAGACCTAATTCAGAAGAAAGTTCAGGAATTTCTGAACGAACTGTCAGAATTAATAGGGTTTCAAAAGTTGTGAAAGGTGGCCGACATTTAACATTTAGCGCCACAGTTGTGGTTGGTGACGGTGAAGGAAAAGTTGGGATTGGTATGGGTAAAGCTGCAGCTGTTCCTGATGCTATTAAAAAAGGTTCAACTTATGCTCAGAAAAACATGGTTGAGGTTCCAGTTAAAGGTGACACAATTGCGCATGATGTTGAGGCCAAGTTTGGTGGAACGATTGTTATGTTAAAACCCGCTCCTCCTGGCACGGGAGTAATTGCAGGTGAGGCAGTTCGTGCAGTTGTAGAATTAGCTGGAGTTAAGGACGTCGTTACCAAAGTTAGAAGAAGTACAAACCCTACTAACGTTGTAAAAGCTACTTTGAAAGGTCTTCAAATGTTAAAAGATCCTGATGAAGAGGTAGCAAGAAGAAAAGCTTTCGTTGAAAAAAAGAAATATGAGTCTCGTACTCTAGAAGAATCTAGCGAGTAAGCAATGTCTAAAATTAAAATTACATGGAAGAAAAGCACTATAGGTTATTCTCATAGACAGAGAAAAGTTATTGAAAGTCTTGGATTGAAGAGATTGAATCATACAGTTGAACATGAAAAAACTGATTCAATTATGGGAATGGTTAATAAAGTGAAGCATCTAGTGGATGTAATTGAATAAATTAAGTGAAGTGAAACATGCAACAACATTCATTGAAATCTCCTGAAGGATCGAAAAAAAATAGAAAACGAGTAGGAAGAGGTGACTCGAGCGGCTCGGGTAGTTATTCTGGAAAAGGAATGAAAGGCCAAAAATCTCGATCAGGTGGTGGTGTACGCCCTGGATTTGAAGGTGGTCAATTACCTTTAATCAAAAAATTATCTGCGTTAAGAGGATTTAATAATATATTTCGTCGTGAATTTATCCCAATTAATTTGAGTACAATTTCGAAATTGTACGAAAAAGACAGTCAAATTTCTCCCGAAACTTTAGTTGATAAAAATGTGTTAAAAAATACAAATTCTCCAATTAAAATTTTAGGTGAAGGAGAAATTAATTTCTCAGTCAATGTTACTGCTCATAAGTTTTCTCGTTCAGCAAAAGACAAGATCATTGCTGCTGGGGGAACAGTTCAGGAAATAGAATAGATGTTAAGACAATCATCATCTAGAGGAGAAGAGTTATCTAGGCCTCAATTGATTCAGGCTTTGATAGACTCTATGAAAGTTCCTGATTTACGAAATAAAATTTTATTTACTTTTGCGATGTTATTGATATTTCGCTTTGTTGCTCATGTACCTGTTCCTGGAGTTGATACTCAAGCTTTGTCTCAAGCATTTCGTCAACAGGCACTATTAGGGTTTTTGGACTTGTTTAGTGGAGGTGCATTAGCAAATCTTAGTGTGGCTGCTTTGGGTGTGTATCCCTATATTACGTCTTCTATTATTATGCAGATTTTGACGCCTGTAGTCCCTATGTTGAAAGATTTGTCTCAAGAAGGTGACTATGGTCGACAAAAAATTAATCAATACACTCATTATTTGACCGTTCCCATAGCTTTTTTGCAAGGATTAGGTCAATTAACTCTTCTAAGATCATCAGGTGTTTTGCCAGGCATTGATTTTGGACTTAATGTTCATACTTTAGCTATGATGCTTTCATTAGTTGCAGGCACTATGTTTTTAGTTTGGCTTGGGGAATTGATTACTGAAAAAGGTTTAGGTAATGGAATTTCTTTGATTATATTTGGTGGAATAGTTGCTAGTTTTCCTCAATTAGTTGGACAAGGATTTTTGGAGAATGATTTTGTTTCTAGTTTGATGGTATTGGGTGTGATTGGGTTTGCGATTATATTTTTGATTGTATTCTTTAATGAAGCTGTTCGCAGAATTCCAGTTCAATATGGTAGAAGTGTATTTAGAGGTGGTCGAATGCAACGTCAATCAGGATCATCCTTTCTTCCAATTCGAGTCAATACAGCTGGTATGATTCCTTTAATTTTTGCTTTTTCAATTATTATTTTGCCTGCTACTATTGCTAGTTATTTTAGAGACCCTGTAGGTGATGGATTTGGCAATTCAATCGCAACATTTTTTGTTAACACTTTAAGTCCCACTAATTTACCCTATTGGATAGCAGTGTTTTTTCTTGTTGTTATGTTCACTTTTTTTTATACGATTGTAATTTATCAGCAACAGAATCTCGCAGAGACGCTTCAGAAAAATGGAGGTTTTGTTCCTGGGATTCGTCCCGGAACTCCCACTCAAGAGTACCTAAACAAAGTAATTGTGAGAGTTACTTGGGGAGGAGCTATATTCTTAGGATTTATAGCAGTTGTTCCGTTTTTTATTACATTGGCTACCGATATTAGATCCTTGACGTTAAGCAGTACAAGCCTGCTGATAATGGTCGGGGTTGCTCTTGATACTATGCGTCAACTTGAGTCTCAGTTATTAATGAGAAATTATGAAGGTTTCATTTAATGAGAATTCTCTTAATGGGAGCACCTGGTTCTGGTAAGGGAACGCAAGCCGGTTTTATAGCTCAAAAAGCTAAGGTTTCAAGTGTGTCTTCTGGTGATCTTTTTCGAAAAAATTTGTCAGAGAAATCCGAACTAGGAATATTAGCAAAGACCTTTATGGACCGTGGAGAGTACGTTCCTGATGATGTGACTATTCGAATGGTCTTGGATTGGATCAACGATCCTTCTAATACGTCTGGTTTTGTATTAGATGGTTTCCCGAGGACACTGCCACAAGCTATAGCTTTGGATGAGGAATTAGGTTCAGTAGACAAGGTTATATTTTTTGATGTTCCTAATAATGATTTGATTGAACGTTTGTCTGGAAGATTGATTTGTAGAACTTGTCAAGCTTCTTTTCATAAAATATTTTATCCATCAAAGAACGGCATGATTTGTGATAAATGTCCGGATGAGCTTTATCAGCGAGATGATGATAAAGCTGATGTTGTAACTAATAGACTTAAGGTATACATGCAAGAAACTCAACCTGTGATCCAATATTATGCCAAACAGAATAAATTAATTACTGTTGATGGTTCTAAAAGTGTTGATGAAGTAGAGAGTGAATTGGAGATGGCGCTAAATGATTAATCAACCCTCGGGAATAACTATAAAATCTTCTAGAGAATTGGATTTGATGAGACAGGCAGGAAAAATTCTAGCAGATACTAAAAAACTTGTTAAAGAAGCTATTGGGCCAGGAGTGACTAGTTTAGAATTAGATTCACTAGCTGAAGAGAATATAAGAAAAGAGGGGGCTATTCCTTCTTTTAAGGGGTATCAACCATCTCCCTCAATGTCGCCATTTCCTGCAACTATATGTTTTTCTTTTAATGAAGAAATTGTTCATGGAATTCCAAGTAAACGAAAAATAAAAGATGGAGATATTGTTAGTCTTGATTTTGGCGCTATTGTAGAAGGGTTTCATGGAGATACAGCTTTTACTGTTGGAGTAGGAAAGGTGTCGTCTGTAGCTGAAAATTTAATGGTAGCTACAAAAACAGCATTAGATGAAGGAATCAAGAATGCTATTGTTGGTGCTAGATTATCTGATATATCACACGCAATACAGGTTTCTTCAGAAAAATCAGGTTTTTCTATAGTAAGAGAATATGTAGGACATGGTATTGGAAGTTCACTACATGAAGAACCTCAAGTCCCAAATTACGGACAACCTGGTAAAGGACCTCTGTTGCGACATGGAATGGTTTTTGCTATTGAACCTATGTTGAATGTAGGTACATGGAAAACTAAGATTGCTGCAGATGGTTGGACTATAGTCACAGAAGATGGAGAATTATCTGCACATTTTGAGCATACGGTAGCTATAACTGAAAATGGGCCCGAAGTGTTAACTTAAATATAGGAAGATATTGAATATCGTTGTATACTGTATCTTCGGCGCGTTTTATGCTGAATAAAAAACAAAATAGGATTTATGACAAAAAAAGAAAAAGAATCAATAGAAGTTGAGGGCACAGTTATTGAAGCGTTGCCTAATGCATCGTTTAGAGTGGAACTGGCAAATGGTCATGAGGTATTGGCCTACATCTCAGGAAAATTGAGAGTCAATTATATTAGAGTTCTTCCTGGTGACAGGGTTTTGGTTGATTTGTCTCCCTATGATTTGACTAGGGGCAGAATCACCTACAGGTTTAGATAGGATTTTGGAGATAAAAATTAATGAAAGTTAGATCTTCGGTAAAAAAAATATGTCCGAAATGTCGCATTATTCGACGTAATCGTCGAGTAATGGTTATATGTGAAAATAAGCGTTGTAAACAAAGGCAGGGATAGTTATGGCAATAGTTTCAGGTGTCAATATACCTGACAATAAAAGAGTTGAAACAGCTTTAACTTATGTTTATGGGATTGGTCCAACACAAGCCTTGGATGTAGTTGAAAAGGCAGGAGTGTTAGATAATCCAAGAGTTAAGGATTTATCAGATGATGCTTTAAATCGAATCCGCGATGTTATTGATAGAGAAAAAATAGTTGAAGGAGATTTGAGACGAGAAGTTAATTCAAATATCCGTCGTTTAATTGATATTGGATGTTATCGAGGCACTAGACACAGAAGGGCTTTACCTTTACGGGGACAAAGAACTAAGACTAATGCCAGAACAAAAAGAGGACGCAGAGTTGCTGTGTCTAGAAAGAGCGCTTAAAGGATACTAAATGGCAAGACAGAGAACGCGAAAAAAAGATAGATTGCAGGTACCTAATGGTAAAGCATTCATTCAATCAACATTCAATAATACTATTATTACTCTGACTGACCCCTCTGGTAACACAGTTTCATGGGGGAGTGCTGGGACTGCAGGCTTTAAAGGTTCAAGGAAATCTACAGCTTTTGCTGCTCAAAGAGCAGGTGAAGATGCTGCTAAAAAAGCAATGGATCAAGGTATGAAGTTTGTTGATGTATTTGTTCGAGGTCCAGGTGCCGGACGAGAAGCTGCTATTAGAGCTATTCAAGGTGCTGGAATTGCAGTTACTAGTATTAAGGATGTCACACCTATTCCTCATAATGGTTGCCGTCCCCCTAAAAGAAGGAGAGTTTAATGGCTAGATACATTGGACCTCTTCAGAAAAAATTACGACATTTAGGCTTAGAATCTTATGGTGTATATTCCACTAGAAAAGATAAAAGAGGCAATCCTGCCTTAGCTAGACGTAGAAGGATTACTAACTATGGATTACAGCTTAGAGAAAAGCAAAAAGCGCGTTTTCTTTATGGTGTTTTAGAAAAACAATTTAGAAATTATTATAAAAAAGCTTTAGATATGGATGGGATCACAGGTGACAATCTTATGATCTTGTTAGAGCGTAGATTGGACAATGTTTTGTACAGATCTGGGATGTTTTTAACTAGAAAACAATCTAGACAAGCTGTGAATCATGGACATTTTTTAGTAAACGGTCGAAAAGTAGACATTCCATCTTATCAAGTCAAAATGGGCGATAAGATTCAGTGGACTGAAAAAGCAACAAAAACTTCTCTTTATCAATTTGCTATAGAAAACAGTAAAACTATAGCATCAGTTCATTGGGTCAGCGTTGATCCAGACGAAATGTCTTCTACTGTTGTTAGTGAACCAACTGCTCAAGATGGTGAATTAGTAGTAGATACTGTTCAAATTGTCGAGTTTTATTCTAAATAACCAAGGAGTTTATTAGATGACTTTGGAATATCCAAATTCCCCAATTTTATCATTCGAAGAAGAAAACGAAGTTGTAATTGTTAACCCTAAACTGTCTGTAGAAGAAGTTTCCGATGAATACGGGAGATTTATAGTAGGTCCACTAGAACCTGGCTATGGAGTGACATTAGGAAATCCGTTAAGAAGAGTTTTGTATAACTCTCTATATGGTACAGCTGTTACTTGGGTGAAAATTGAAGGTGTTTTGCACGAGTACAGTAATATTGAAAATATTCGAGAAGAAGTCTCTCAAATTTTACTTAACATCAAAAATATTAGAATTAGATGTGAAATTGAAAATCCTGGAACAATGACGATTGATTACAAAGGATCAGGACAAATTACTGGTTCTGATATATCTGTTCCATCTGGTATGTCTATTGTGAATCCTGAAATTCATATTGCCACTTCAAATTCTGATGATGTTCATCTTCAAATTGAAATGAATGTAGAAAAAGGAAAAGGATATAAAGTAGCGGATAGCGGTGACGGGTTTCCTATAGGTGTTATTCAAATTGATTCTATTTTTACTCCGGTTAGAAAAGTAAATTATTCTGTTTCACAAACTAGAGTTGGGAACAAAGCAGATTACGAACAACTCCATTTGGAAATATGGACTGATGGATCTGTGTTCCCTGCAGAAGCTGTAATTGAGTCTGCCAATCTATTAGTGAATCAGTTTTTCTTGTTTACAAAAGCTGATGATGTTCAAGAAGGATCTGAAGGAGTTACTATGGATATTCCTGCAGAGCATTACAATTTAACAGTTGAAGAATTGGATTTATCGTCTAGAACTTTGAATTGCTTGAAACGTGCAGGATTGAACAAGGTTGGAGAAGTAATTGAAAAATCAAAAGAAGAACTTTTGAATATCAGAAATTTTGGTGAAAAATCTTATAATGAGCTTTACGATAAATTTAGAGAAATGGATATTCTGCCCGACAGTTCATCCAAATTTATTGGTGGAGCGGAAGAGATTTCAGAAGAATAATTGTAGGGTAAATAGGAAGTAAGATGAAACATCGTTTATCAGGAAGAAAATTAGGTAGACCCACTGCTCACAGAAATTTGATGTTGAGAAATATGGTGACTGATTTTTTGAGACATGAAAAAATGAATACTACTGATAGCAAAGCTAAAGAAGTTAGAAAGATGGCAGAAAAAGTCATTACTTTGGGTAAAAAAGGCTCTCTACACCATCGCAGAAAAGTAGCAGCATTGCTTACTGACCAAGACATGGTTAAGAAAGTTTGTGATGAAATTGGCCCAAGATTTGAAAACAGAAATGGTGGTTATACAAGAATCATCAAACTTGGACCAAGAAAAGGTGATGCTTCAGAAATGGCTATACTAGAATTAGTAGATTAGTGGATGCATTTTTTGAATGCGGTTAGCTCTAATAATAGAATATGAAGGCACTGAATATAGTGGATTTCAATTTCAGGAAAACGCAAGAACTATACAGGGGGAATTAGAAAAATCAATAAATTGTCTGACCGGTGATTTTGTAAGAATTAAAGGGGCTGGTAGAACAGATTCTGGAGTTCACGCAAAGAATCAAGTTGTTGCTTTTGATTCCAGTTTTTCTGATGATTTAACTGTATATTCTCGTGGAATCAATTATTATTTGCCAGATGACATTTCTGTGAAGTTTATTTCTGAGGTGCCTCACAATTTTGATCCTCGAAGAGATGCTCTATCTAGAGTTTATAAATATTCAATATTAAACTCTGATTTCACATCACCGCTCTTGAGAAGAACCATGTATTTTGAGTCTTCTGAGTTAGATATCGGAATCATGAAAGAAGCTTCTAGAATGTTTTTGGGAGTTCATGACTTTAAGAAATTCTGTTCTCCTATTGAAATGGGACTTTCTACTGTAAGAGAGATATTTGATTCTAAAGTACACACCATAGATGACTCTATTTTTTATACTGTTGAAGGTAATGCATTTTTACCTAGACAGGTGCGGAGAATGATTGGTAGTTTATTGAATGTTGGGAAAGGTAAAATGAATTTGGATGAATTATTTGAATTAATCAGTGCAAGGGGAGATAATATATCTCCTTCATTACCAGCAAATGGATTATGTTTAGAAAAAGTGAATTATGAATATTTCCCTAAAAAGTGAATTTGAGGATTAATATGGCTATAAGACAAAAAATGATACAACCTAAAAAATCCGAATTGAATCCGGATTGGCATTTAATTGATGCTGATGGTCAAACTTTAGGAAGAATTTGTTCTAAAATTGCTTTGTTATTACAAGGTAAACATAAAACCACATATGTTAAATACATGAATACTGGTGACTATGTAGTTGTGGTTAACGCTAAGAAAATTCAAACTACAGGAAATAAATTAGAAGATAAGTCTTATTTTAGACATAGTGGATATCATGGCGGATTGAAAGAAACTTCATTAAAAGACATGCTAGACACATATCCTGATAGAGTGATTCGAAATGCTGTAAAGGGAATGTTGCCCAAAAATATCCCTGGTACAAGAATGCTGTCTAGATTAAAAATTTATTCGGATGAAACCCATCCACATCAAGCTCAATTTAATGCTAAAAATAGTTAGGAGAAGTTAATTGGTCAATCAAGGATACACATATGCTGTAGGGAAAAGAAAAACTGCTGTAGCTCAAGTTAGGCTATATCAGGATGAAGGTCCTGTTGTAATTGATGACAAATTAATAGAAGATGCTTTTCCTTATAGTATTTGGCAACAAGTTATTAATGAGCCTTTTACTGTAACTAACACTCAAGGGAAATATCGAGTTGTAGCTAAAGTTAGAGGTGGAGGAGTTAATGGTCGAGCTGGAGCTATTCGACATGGCATAGCTCGTGCATTGTCTGAAATTGATGACGGTAAATTTAGAGACCAATTAAAGAAAGCTGGGTTGCTGACTCGTGATGCAAGGATTAAAGAAAGAAAAAAACCTGGTTTAAAAAGAGCCCGAAAAGCCAAACAATATACAAAGCGATAAATTTAATCATTTTTTTGGAGTCATAGAGTGTCTCCTTCAGGCAAAATTAAAAAATCCCAACCTCCATTACATTTTCCTTTTATGCAGGAAGAAAATAGGCTTTCTATGGCCATGGAGAATTATCTTTTATCGATTTTAAGACTAGAAGAACAGGAAATTAAAGTTACTGTTGTTGGATTGTCAGAACATTTTAAAAATTTACCAAAAGCTGAAGGACTGGGTACATCGCTTCCATCAGTTAGTGCTATGGTTAGAAGATTATCAAGAGAACAATTAGTTGAAACTGGTCCAAATAAAGAAATTCAATTTACAAAATTGGGTCTTCAGTCAGCTCAAAGCATTTTAAGAAGACATAGGTTAGCAGCAAGATTAGCTGTTGATGTTTTGGGGGTTGAGTTGAAATATGCTTACAGAGAAGCACATAGATTAGAACATGCAATTTCTCCGTATTTGGAGCATAGAATTATTGAAATTCTTCAACATCCTACTACTTGCCCCTTTGGCCATCCTATTCCAGGCTCCGCATATAAAAAACCGAAGAAATTAATATCGTTATCAAATGCTAAAACTGATACATCTTATATTGTAAATAGAATTCCTGAGGATGATGAAAATTTAGTCTCATATTTTGTAGAAAATGGTTTTTTACCAGATCAAAAAATTACATTGAAAAATGTCTCCGACTCTCGTGGAGTAGTTGTAGTGTCTTGTTTGGAATCAGAACTAGTTTTCGGATTCCAAGTAGCTGAAATGATTTTGGTATCTGTTTCTGAGGAAAATCTTTGAAAATTGTTTCTAGGCTTCAAATGC
>CEQQ01036128.1_pt1 | contig 17795 bp, 17 predicted proteins | sample 531041 | NCBI WGS metagenome assembly CEQQ01 (sample SAMEA2621222, study PRJEB7988) | marine metagenome | biome: marine biome (ENVO:00000447); feature: deep chlorophyll maximum layer (ENVO:xxxxxxxx); material: "saline water (ENVO:00002010), including plankton (ENVO:xxxxxxxx)" | depth 150 m | reverse complement strand
GAAGCTGCAGATAATAGCAGGAATTCTGCTTTCAGCATTAGTTTTGCCTATTTTCGTTTCTGTGCATACCGTGGTTTCTTGGGACTTTGCAGTTTTGATAGGTACTGAAGGATGGAGATCCACTATATTTGGTCCCTATTTCATTATTGGAGCTGTTCACTCAGGAGTTTCTGCTGTAGCGATGTTAATGGCTCTTTCTGTTTGGATTTATGGTCTACAAAATTATATAAAACCTGATCACTTTGATGCTATTGCGAGACTTTTAATTGTGGTTGCAACTACATGGTTCTTCTTTTTCTTTTTAGAATGGGTTTGGGCAATGTTTACCTTAGAAAGTCCTGAAATTGCTTTGAGAGAATTGCAAGTTGGGCCTTGGCCATGGGGACCACTCTTTGGGATTTTTGTTATTACCTCATTTGTGATTCCTGTTCCGCTTTGGATGTTTAGGAGATTTAGAAGAAATGCGGCTATTATGTTTTTTACGACCATATTAGTTAATATTGGCATGTGGCTAGAGCGATTTTTGATTGTAATTCCAAGTTTAATGAGGCGTTCTCATTTAACTTTTGATTGGGGATCATATTCGCCATCACTCATTGAAATTTTAATTGTTTTAGAAACCTTTGCTTTTGTGGCATTAGGTATGTTGTTATTTGCTAAAGCTTTTCCTTTGGTCCCAGTTTTTGATATGAAAGAAGGTATGCGAAATAGGCATTTGATAAAAGTTGGTCGTAGGATCATACCTGCTACTATTCGTGAAGGTCTTCCGCATCACTACTACAATAAAGAACATCATAAATAAGAGAGAAAAAAATGGCTAAACGAAGTGTTCTAGGTTTATATATTGAAGAAGATTCTGCTGCAGATGCATTAGATCATTTGAGAGATGCGGGCTTTCAGGATCATGAATATGAAATTTTAACAGGTACTCCATATCCAGAAGGAACTTTTGGTGAAGCAGAGCCTCAACATCACTTGTATAGGTGGCCAATTTTTGGTGCTCTTACTGGTTTTACGATTTCATTGTTTTATACTTCTATCACGCAAGCTGCATATCCTATATTGACAGGCGGAAAACCTGTTTTGGCTATTCCAGCTATGATGGTTATTTTGTATGAATTGACTATGTTAGGCGCAGTAATTTTTACTATTATTGGTATTATTTTTGAATCTCGACTGCCTAGATTTTTTATGGGGGCATATAGTGAGAAAATTACGGAAGGTTATATTGGAGTAACCGTTACTACTGAAGAAGATCGTACTGATAAAGCTGAAGAAGCTCTTAAGAAAGCAGGAATAGATGGTGAAATCATACGAGGTTGGGAATAAGTAATGAAAATGGTCTTAAATCAAATAATATTTAAAACTTGCTTGTTTGTTTTATTTGTATTTGTTTTTGTTGGATGTTACAACACAGGAACAGGTGAAGTGACTTTGGGTCCAGCGATTAATTTTAAACTTCCGGCATTTCCTGAAACTGGTTCTCATCAAGTAATGGTTTTTTCTGAAATGCATTACTCTCCTTCTTACAGATCTCAGGAAGTTCCTAGGATTTTACCTCCTAAAGATTCTGTGCCTGTTACTGGTGCTGAATTAGTGTCGTTTGAAATTGAAGAAATTAAAGAATGGAAAATTCCTGGGAATGTTAAATCAGATTTTGATATAGATAACGCTGCTAAAATTTATAATTATAATTGTGCAGTATGTCATGGCACTGATTTAGAAGGTCAAGGTCCTATTACATCTATACTTAGTGGTAGAAATGATGGTTCACTAGCTTATGGTCCTGATGACGGAGCAGCTCCAGTTAACTTGAATTCTGAAAGAGTTTGGGAATTGAGTGATGGAGAGATTTTTGCCTACATTACTTGGGGCGGAAGGCCAGGATACTCTTCAGCGAAGCGAGGTAAAGACTCTCCTGCAATTATGCCCATGTTTAAATATCTTTTAAGTGAGGAGGATAGATGGGAATTGGTAGAGTATTTGAGAGTGTGGCACGGAGAAAATCGTTAAATTAGATTGCCTTTGTTTGATTCTCCTACTACAGATGCCACAGCGAATTCTTTTGAATGAGATAACGAAAGGTTGATTTCTGTTAACATCATTTTTTCTGCTCTGATTTTTGCCCTACCTGTCAATGTAATGTAAGGAGCTTTTCCTCTTTCCCTTGAAACTTCTACATCTTTCCACCCAACCCCTCTAATCCCAGTTCCTAGAGCTTTCATAACAGCTTCTTTGGCAGCAAATCTACTGGCTAATTGTGCATGCCGTCCTTTGCAGTAATTCAATTCATTCTGAGTATAAATTCTATTTAAAAATCTATCTCCATATATTGAAGCTAATCTGCCCACTCGTTTGATTTCTATTATATCTATACCTGTAATTAACATTTAGACATTTTATATCAAACTTAATTTACTTATGTTATCTTCGTTGTAAGTGAGGCACAATTTGGAAACTAAAATTATAGATGGTAAAAAAATTTCAGAGGAAATTAAACTTGAGATAGCTAATGATACTAAATCTTTTCAGAATAAATTTTTAGTTAAACCAGGCTTAGCCGTAGTGTTAGTAGGAAATGACCCTGCTTCATCTGTCTATGTAAGGAATAAAGAAAAATCTGCTATTGATAGTGGTATGAGAGGAAAAACAATTAATTTACCTTCTACGGTAAGTGAACAAGATTTATTAAATATTATTGAAAATTTAAATCTTTCTAATGAAATTCATGGTATTTTGGTTCAACTTCCATTACCTAGCCATATTTCACAAGAAAAAATTGTTGAAAAAATTAACCCTATTAAAGATGTTGACGGGTTACACCCATTTAATTCGGGTTTATTGTCTGCTGGTACTCCAAGATTTATACCGGCTACTCCTGCAGGAATCAGGGAGTTGTTGATTAGAAGTGATTTTGATACTGATGGGAAACATGTTGCTATATTAGGTAGAAGTAATATTGTGGGCAGACCCTTAGCTAATTTATTGTCTATGAAATCTAATGGTGGAAATGCAACTGTTTCACTTTGCCATAGTCGTACTAATAATTTAAAAGATATAACCCAAATGGCAGATATTATTGTTGCGGCCATTGGAATTCCTAATTTTGTAACACAAGAAATGGTTAAAGAAAATGCAGTAGTTATAGATGTTGGAATTAATAGAGTTGAATCTTCGTTACATAAACGAGGGTATAGATTGGTAGGTGACGTAGAATTTGAAACTGTTAAATTAAAATGTAAAGCAATTACTCCAGTTCCAGGTGGAGTCGGTCCTATGACAATTGCTATGTTACTGTCTAACACATTACAAGCTGCAAAATTACAATGTGCTTAAATATCCCTTAGGCTACGATATAATGGGTTCAAATTTAAAATTTGGAATTATATGACTACTCAAAAAAGAGATTATTATGAAGTTTTAGGCGTTTCCAGAAACGCTAATGATGAAGAATTAAAAAAAGCTTTTAGAAAATTAGCTCTCCAATACCATCCTGATCGAAATAAAGATGAAGGGGCTGAAGAAAAATTCAAAGAAGTGAATGAGGCCTATCAAATTCTTTCAGATAAAGATAAAAGAGCTCAATATGATAGATTTGGACATTCTGGAATAAACAATTCAGGTATGGGCGGGGGATTTGGTGATGTTTCTGGGTTTGGTGATATTTTTGATTCATTTTTTGGTGGTTCCGGATTTGGTGGTGGAACGAGAAGTAGAAGTTCTGCAAGAAGAGGTTCTGATCTTCAATATACTATGCCTATAACTTTTGAGGATGCAGTATTCGGTACTGAGAAAGAATTTGATATAAATAGAACAGAATCTTGTTCTAGGTGTAGGGGCGCAAAAAATGAACCTGGAAGTCCCATTACGTCTTGTTCTTCTTGTAATGGAACAGGCCAAGTTAGAAGAGCACAGCAAAGTTTATTTGGACAAGTTGTTCAGGTGGGAGATTGTTCTACTTGCCGTGGAGAAGGAAAATTAATTACCACGCCATGTACTCAATGTAGAGGTCAAGGTAAAGAACGCAATAAACGTAAACTTGCAGTAACTATTCCTCCCGGAATTGAGGAAGATACCCAAATTAGACTGACAGGTGAAGGAGAACATGGAGCCAACGGAGGTCCTCCTGGGGATTTGTACGTAGCCTTTAAGATTAAAGACCATGATTATTTTATTCGTGACGGAATTAATATTCTTTATAAGTTACCAATAAATATTGCTCAGGCAGCTTTAGGAACTAATTTATCTGTACCTACATTAGACGGTTTAGAAGAATTGCAGATTCCTGCTGGGACTCAAAGCTTACAAATGTTTAGATTAAAAGGAAAAGGTGTTGCACAATTACGAGGAACTAGAAGAGGGGATCAATTGGTGACAGTTGAAGTTCAGACACCAAGAAAATTATCTGATGAACAAAAGAAATTATTTAAAAAACTGTTGGATTCTCTTCCTGAAGCTGAGAATGAGAATAAAGATGACAAAAATTTTTTCCGAAGATTTAAACAGCGTTAAGGCATAATAATATTTCCAAGAAATGGCTAGAAATCAGTTTAGAATGTCCTCCTGAATTTGTAGAACCTCTTTCACATGTTTTTTATAGATATGGAGAAGGAGGTACAGCGGTTGAATCACCTTCGGGTTATAATCCTGATGATGGTGAAAAGCCTCCTGTTCCAAAGTTTGTGACTATTCGAACTTATCTTCCTATTGATAATACAACTCAAGAAAGATTGGCTAACGTTGAAGTTGGATTGAAATTAGTCTCAATTTTATGCCCTATAGGTGAATTAGAAACTAGAGAGATTAATGATGTTGATTGGCAAAATAAATGGAAAGACTATTTTTTCCCAATTCCTGTGGGTGAGAAAATATTAATTTGCCCGTCTTGGAGAGACGTTGATACCAATCAAGTTAGAAAATTGATTTATTTAGATCCTGGAATGGCTTTTGGTACAGGTCATCATCCAACCACTAGGATGTGTTTAGAGTTGTTAGAGAAAGTGATTAAAGATAACAGTGTTGTTTTGGATTTTGGAAGCGGTTCAGGGATTTTATCAATAGCAGCAACTAAATTAGGGGCTGAAAAATGCGTAGGAATTGAAATAGAACCTAATGCAGTTAAATCGGCTAATGAGAATATATTGAAAAATAATGTTCAAGAGAAAATCATGTTAATAAATGACACGTTCAACCAATCTCTTATTCCAAATATCAAATTTAATTTAGTAATAGCTAATATTTCTACAAAGATAATTTTAGAAACATTTGAGAAATTGGATTTTAATTTGGAAAAGTCCGGGAACATGATACTTTCAGGCATTTTAAAAGATTCATTTCATCAAGTAGAAACTCAAATAAAAAAATTCAAATATCAAATAGATGAACTTTTGACAGAGAACGATTGGATAGCAGTTCGAATCACTAAAAATTAATGGAATATTATGCATAGATTTTTTCTCGATTCAGATTTGAATGTTAATTTACAGATTGGATTTACTGTCGAAATTTCTAATCAGATAACTAGAGTTTTTCGTATGAGAGAAGGTGATCAGATTATCGGGTTTAATGGCAAAGGAAAAGAGGCTGTGATCCAGTTAAATCGTATAGATAAAAAATCTGTATATGGTACTGTGATCGATTCATATTTGATGGATAATGAACCTGAAATTAAAATACATCTATTTCAATCTTTGATTAAAGCTGACAGGTTTGAGTATGCCTTACAAAAATGTGTTGAAGTTGGTGTTACAAATTTTACCCCAATTATTTCAGATAGAACCGAAGTAGAAGGTCCAAGCAATAATAGAAAAATGCGATGGAAAAAAATCATTAAAGAGTCTGCAGAGCAAAATGGTAGATCTATATTACCCTTATTAAATGAAACTCAAAACTTTCATAATGCCATTCAAAATATTACTGAAGGGTCGATTCTAATACCGTGGGAAGGAGAAAAAATTTTGAATTTAAAGCCTTTAATCAACGACGGTTTAAGTTCTCCTATATCTATATTTATAGGTCCTGTAGGTGGATTTACTGAAGATGAGATTGATAACGCAAAATTGAATGGTGCTTTTTCACTGTCGCTAGGAAAGAGGATTTTCAGATCTGAAACTGCCGGATCAATAATTTCAAGTATTTTATTATATGAGGCAGGAGATTTTGATATTTAGTTTTCTAGTTTAATACTTCTATTCATGAGTGATTTGTAAGCATCTATAGGTTTAATATTTTCAAATAGTACTTGATATACTGCTTCAGTAAGAGGCATATTCACTTTCATAGATTTTGCTATTTTCATTACAGCTTGGGTTGTAGAAACTCCCTCTGCTACATTTACCATAGAAGATTGAATGTCTTCTATGCTCTCTCCTTGTCCAAGTCTAATTCCTAATTGAGTATTTCTGCTTTTTGAAGAAGAACATGTAGCAATTAAATCTCCCATTCCTGCTAGACCTGAAAAGGTTGATTCATTTGCTCCCATTGAGATACCAAAGCGAGTCATTTCTGCTAATCCTCTGGTAATTAAAGATGATTTTGCGTTATCTCCAAAATTGAGACCTTCTGAAATTCCTGACGCTATAGCAGTTATATTTTTCATTGCTCCCGCAATTTCTACACCTACAATGTCTGTATTGCCGTATAACCTTAAAATTTCAGAGTTTAATATTTTTTGAACATTTTTGATTGTAGTTTCATCTGTACTAGCAACTACGCTAGAACAGGGTTTTCCTTCAATGATTTCTTTTGCCAAATTTGGACCTGATAAAACGCAAATATTATGATCGGAAATATTTGTTAGTTCTTCTTTTATAATTTCTGTCATTCTTAACCCAGATGAAATTTCAATTCCTTTAGTAGCACTCAAAAAAATAGAAGTGGATGGAACATAATCATTTATACTTTTTAAGTTTTCACGAAAATTCATACTTGGAACAGCAATAATAATTAGTTCTGTATTGTCTAATGCTTCAGAGTTTGAGTGTGTAATATGAATATTTGAGGGGAATGGATATCCAGGAAGGAATTTTGAATTTTGATTATCATTTACCAATTTTTCAGTTTCATACGGTGATCTTGTTAGCAGATATATTTCATTATCTTTATTTGAAGTAGCGTTAACTATTGAAAGTGTAGTCCCCCAAGTTGTCGCGCCAATAACTGCGATTTTAGTCATGAATTTCCTTTGTATTTATTATTTTTGCAGGATCACCAAGTTTCATTTCTTCGCCTTTTAAAAGACGCTCAATATTGTCTTTATGCTTGTAGAGAGTTAAAACTGTTCCTCCTATTGCAAAAATTGCATATGAGAAATCTCGTGTTTGAATAATTTCTATAGGAAAATCTTCCATCGTGATTTGTAAAAATAACCCAATTCCACCAACTAATGAGCCTATCATTGAACCTACAGAAACATATTTAGTTGATAACATAATTATTAAAGCAATTGAAAATGCGAGTATTCCTGAGAAAGGTGACATAACAAATAAAGTAGCTAATCCAACAGCCACTCCTTTTCCTCCGTGAAAATTTGCAAAAACTGGCCAGTTATGACCAAACATTATGCTCATTCCAATAATTGGTGGGGTCCAAATAGGAACTATTCCATTGTTACTAGCAACGACTGTTAGAAAAGTAGGAATGATGGATTTAAATATATCTATAAAAAATACAATGATTCCCCATTTTAGCCCACAGGTTCTTATGACATTTGTTGCCCCTGTTGTTCCACTACCATAATTTCTGATGTCAACATTTAGAACAAGTTTTCCTATCCAAAGTCCTACGGGAATAGATCCGCATAGATATCCTAATGTTATAGCAATAAAACCTAAGATATATGGTGTAGACATGTTATGTTTTCCAACCTTTAAACCTTACTCTTAGAGGGCTTCCTTCAAATCCAAAATTATTTCGAAGAATATTTTCTAGATAACGCTGGTAAGAAAAATGAATCATGTCAGAGTGATTCACAAAAAATGTGAAACTTGGAGGCCTTGATCCATCTTGAACTGCGCTATAAATTTTTAATTCTCTCTTGCCCCTAGTTGCTGGAGGGTGTTCTGCTACAGCAGACATTATAGTTTTTCTGACGTCGGGTCTAGGAATTTCTTTAGACCATTCTGATTGAACTCTCAAAGCAGTATTAAGAACATCATTGATGCCTGTACCATTTAATGCAGATGTAAAACATATAGGTGCATAACTGGCAAATTTAAAAGCTTCTCTGATTTCTCTTGTAATAGTTTGTTTGTTTATTCCTAATTCTTTAGACGTATCCCACTTATTTACAATAATAAAGAATCCTTTAAGAGCATCAATGACATAGCTGGCAATATGGGTGTCCTGAGCAGTTGCTGATTCAGTTGCATCAATTACAATTCCTGCAACATGACTTCTGTTAATTGCACGAACTGCTCTGAGGATGCTGTATTTTTCAATGCCCTGTTCGATTTTACCTCTTCGTCTAATTCCTGCAGTATCAATTAATGTGATGTCTTGGTCTTCATACTTAATAATAGTGTCTAATGCATCCCTTGTGGTTCCGGCGATTTCACTCACTATAGCTCTTTTCTCTCCAGTTAAAGTGTTGATTAAAGAGGATTTACCAACATTTGTTCTTCCTATAATTGATAAGTTTAAGTCACTGTCAGGTTCTGAGAATTGTGTTTTTAATGGTAAATTTTTAAGCACATTTGCCATTAAATCGTCTATACCTTTGTTGTGGTAAGCGCTTATTGGAATTGGGTTCCCTAATCCCAGTTCATATAAATCAGAAACTAGGGTTTCTCTATTGTCATTGTCTGATTTATTTGCAGCTAATACTATTGGTTTGCCTGTTTTTCTAACTAAATCGCAGATTTCTCTATCAGAAAGAGTGATTTCTACAGAAATATCTACTAGAACAATGATCACATCACTTTCTTGGATAGCATAGAGAATTTGTTCTTCTACTTGCTTTAAAATTACTGATTCAGGAAATAGCTCTAATCCACCAGTGTCAACTAAAGTGAAATGAGACCCGCCCCATTCAGCTTCTTGCAATACACGATCTCTGGTTGTTCCCGAAATATCTGATACTATCGCAGATCTTTGGCCTGTAATTCTATTAAATAATGTGGATTTTCCCACATTTGGTCTACCAACAATTGAGACTAATGGCATAGATTGAGAAGACATTTTAAAAACTTGATTCGAATATGTTTCTAATTACTGCTTTTTGAGCATGTAATCTATTCTCTGCTTGTTGATACACTACAGAGTTAGGGTGATCTAACATATTTATTGAGATTTCTTCGCCACGATGTGCAGGCATATCATGCATGAACAAGCAATCATTTTTGGCAAATGACAGTACTTTTTCGTTAACTTGATATGATGAAAAAGTGCTAAGCCTTTCCTCTTTTTCGTCTTCGTCTCCCATGCTTACCCATACATCAGTGTAGACAACATCGGCATTTGAGACGATGTCTTTTACATTTGAAGACCATTGCATATTAGTATTATTCTCTTGTGCAATTTCTTGAGCCTCTTTCCAAATTTTCGGATTTAATTGGTATTTTTGTGGTGATGCGATTCCGAAATTCATTCCAGAATAAGCACATGCTAAAGCAAGGCTTCCAGCTATATTATTGCCATCTCCAACAAATGCAACAGATAATCCTTCTAGTTGTTCCTTTTGTTCAAAAATAGTTAAACAATCCCCTAATGCTTGGCAAGGATGGGCTATATCAGAAAGAGCATTGATTACTGGAATGGATGTATTGTTGGATAATTCTATTAAACTTTGATGCGAATATACTCTAGCTATTACTACATCAACTAATCTATCTAATACCATAGCTACATCTGAAACTGGTTCTCTGATTCCTAACCCTATTTCACTATTGCTAAGAAAAATAGATGTTCCTCCCATTTGTTTTATTCCTACTTCGAAACTCACTCGAGTTCTTAAAGATGGTTTTTCAAATATTAGTGCTGCAGTTTTTCCCATAAGTAATTGTGGGGTTTCATGCTCTTTCATATCTCTTGCAGTTTGAATTAAGTTAATAAATTCTCCTGGAATAATGTCTTTTATACTTAAAAAGTCTTTGCTTTTCATTCTTTTTCCTTTGAATTTTCATCTAATATTTGATAGTAAATTTCTTTTTCTTCTTGATTGAGTTTCTTCAAGTCTATAAGATCTGGGCGCCTATTAAGAGTTTTTTTGATGGATTCAATTTTTCGCCATTTATCTATTTTTTGATGATTTCCTGATAATAATATTTCAGGTACGATCATTCCTTCAAAATTTGAAGGCCTAGTGTATTGAGGAAACTGCAAAAAATTGTCATAAAAAGAATCATTTTTTGCTGACTCATCACTTCCTAATACATTGGGTAGTAATCTGGAGATTGAATCAACTATTGCCATTGCTGGAATTTCACCCCCACTGAGAACAAAATCTCCTAAACTAATTTCATGAGTAGCTAAATTTTCTCTTACTCTTTCATCAAATCCTTCGTATCTCCCACAAATTATAATGATTTCAGTGAATTCAGAAAATTTTTGAGCTATATTGTGAGTCAATTTATCTCCTTGCGGTGTGGTTAGGATGATAGGAGAGTTCTCATTGATTTTGTACTGATCTTTAATTTTGTTCACAGCATTAAAGATTGGCTCCGGCTTCATCAACATTCCTGGCCCACCTCCATAAGGCAGGTCATCCACTGATAAATGTTTATCGTTACTATAATCACGGATATTATGTATCTTAATTTTAATCAGATTTTCATTTAAGGCTCGACCAATTATTCCATCAGAAAATATTTCAGAAAACATTTTTGGAAATAATGTAAATATATGAAATATCATATCTAATGTGTTTTCCATCCTCTAATCATTTCTAGGGCATGATTTATGGAGGGTAATATGATTTTCATACATTGTTCAACACCTGAGGGGCTACCAGGCAGATTTACTATTAAGCATCCGGACCTGACACCTGAAATTGATCTGCTGAGGACGGCAAAAGGAGTTTCTGAAAAAGTTTGAATTCTCATGATTTCTGCTATTCCGGGAACTTCTATGTCTAAAATTAATTTTGTAGCTTCAGGTGTTCTGTCTCGTGGCCCTAATCCTGTACCACCTGTGGATAAAATTAAATCGACTTCTCCGTTGTCACTCCATTCAATTAGGGTTTCTTTAATTTTATCGAAATCGTCAGGGATAATTTCTTTTAGACTAATTGTTAAATTATTGGCCATAGCAATTTTTTCTAAAATTGGCCCGCTAACATCTTTTCTTTTGCCAATTGAACCTGAGTCACTTATGGTTAAAATGCCTACTTTAAAATGCTGATTCATTGTGATAACCCCTCAAAATGCTCATAAAAACGAAAAATCGTACGAAAATGAAACAAAAATCGCTTGCTCTGCAAGCATTCCAGTTGTGAAATTATACTCGTATTGAGTAAAGAAGAGGGGATCAGTTAATTTAATAGTTACGGGAAAGTTCAGGGTGCATATACCTGTTTTATTGACAGAAGTAATTACTTCATTTGAAGGATTGAATAATGGAGTGTTTGTTGATGCTACATTAGGTATGGGCGGACATTCTCAGGCAATATTAGAAAAAATCCCAAATTCTTCATTAATAGGAATTGATTTAGACTCAGATGCAGTTTTATTAGCTCAACAAAATCTTGCTAGTTTTGGGAATAGAGTGAATATTACTCAGGGAAATTATGTGGATATGGTTCAAATAGCTCGAAATTTTAATAAATTCCATGTTGACGGGATTCTGTTAGATCTAGGTTTGTCCTCCATGCAAATAGATGACAAGCAGAGAGGTTTCAGTTTTAGATTTGACTCCGAATTAGATATGAGATTTGATAAAACAAAAGGTATATCCGCAAGCGAAGTATTAAACTCATTTGATGAATCAGAATTAGCAGATATTTTTTATAAATATGGTGAAGAGAGGGAATCAAGAATCATAGCTAAATCAATTGTGATTTCTAGACCTATCAAAACTACTTATGATTTGACAGAGATTATCTACAATAGCAAAAGAAAATCTAAATCAAAAATTAATCCATCTACGAAAGTTTTTCAGGCTCTTCGTATCTATGTTAATCAAGAATTAAGAAATGTAGAGAAAGGATTGGAAGAAGCCTTGAAATTGTTGAAATTTGGAGGTCATTTTTCTGTGATTTCGTATCATTCCTTGGAAGACAGAATAGTAAAGAATTTTTTCAAAAAAAATTCTTTAGATTGTATTTGTTCTCCATCGATTATTGAATGTCAGTGTCAGCATTCCGCATTAATTAGAAGAATTAATAAAAAAGTTATACAGCCAACTGAAAAAGAGATAAATAATAATCCCAGAAGTCGTAGTGCAAAATTACGTATAGTCCAAAGAATTCCAATTAGTGAGCAAGTGTAGGTTTATATGATTAACAACGATTTAATTACAGCAATTGATTTAGGAACTTCAAAAGTGACTACACTAATCGCCGCAAAATCTAAAAAGAAATCTCTAGAAGTAGTAGGTTTTGGTCATGCAAAGTCTAATGGAATTAAAAAAGGGTCAATTGAAAATGTTTCTCTTGCCGTAGATTCGATTAAGAACAGTTTCTCTCAAGCTATTGATATGGCTCAGGGCTATTCGGATTCAATTTACATTTCTATTAGTGGAGCTCATATCGGATTCGAAAACCGTGAGGATTATTTTTCTCAAGTAGGTTACCAGGGAGTGATTACATATGATGAGATTATGTCTATTCCTCAAGAGGTAAATTTAAAAGCAAGAAATGAATTTAGAGAAATTATTCATACATTTCCTTTCAGATATAAGATAGACGGACATGGTGGGATAGTTGATCCAGTTGGGATGCATGCCCGCGGTATTGAAGTCTCTACTCATTTAGTTACTGCAAATTTGGAACAAACAAATCTTATTAGGGATGCTTTAGGTGGCGCAGGTTTATCTGTTGAGAAATTTATTTTTCAACCCTTAGCTGATTATTATTCATCCTCCAACATTAATCATGAGAAAGTTAATTCTGTAATGATCAATATTGGCAAAGGAACTACTGATATTGCTGTATTCAACCGAGGAAATATGGTCTATTTATCCGTTATTCCAGTTGGAGGTTTCCAATTTACAAATGACATTGCATTGACTTATAACATGTCTTATGACGAAGCTGAAAATTTAAAATTAAGGTATGGCCATACTTCTCCTGGATCAATTGATATTCATGAAGAAATTTCAATTAATGTAATCGGATCAACTACTTCAATAAATATTCGAAGGCGTGACTTAGCGCAATTAATGAGAGAAAGGGCTTTAGAGTTGATTCGTTTAGTAGACATTAAATTGAGGCATGCAGGGATTAAAGAGGACCCAAATACAGTAGTCAATATTACTGGGAGTGCTTCTGATTTGTCAGGATTTTTTGAAATGATTGACCAGTATATTCCTAATTCAATAATTCAAAAAAATCATATTAATTCCAAAATAATTTTTCCTGAAGCTCTTCAAGTTGATCAATTTACAACTGCCCTAGGTTTATTGACTTATGGGAATAATGATTTAAATCAGAACTTACATTTTGCCGATATTAAAAATAAACAATTTAGAAGTGACAATTCTAAAAACAAGATTTTTGAAAAAATTAAAACTACTTTGAAAATTTAATCTTTCACGGAGGAATTATGACTATATATACAGCTTCAGGTGCTATATCAGGTAGAGAGTTAGAAGGTGTAGCTAAAATTAAAGTGATTGGAGTTGGAGGAGGAGGTTCTAATGCTGTTTCGAGAATGTTTAAGGATCGTGTCTCTGGTGTAGAGTACATAGTCATGAACACCGATGTTCAAGCTTTATTACGTAGTGATGTTCCTGTGAGAGTTAGGATTGGAGAACAATTAACTCAAGGAATGGGTGTGGGCGGAGATCCGGGGAAAGGAGCAGCTTCTGCTGAGGAAAGTCGCGAGGAAATTTACGATATTTTGCGTGATGCAAACATGGTTTTTGTTGCTGCTGGCATGGGTGGTGGAACTGGAACAGGTGCTGCACCTGTAATTGCTGAAATAGCTAAAGAAACAGGCGCGTTGACTGTGGGTGTTGTGACTAAACCATTTGCATTTGAAGGCATTCGTCGATCTAGGCAAGCACAGGCTGGTATAGATAAACTACATGAAAAAGTTGATACCTGCTTGGTTATACCTAATCAAAGATTAAGTGTGATTTCTCAAGAAGAAGTTACTGCTGAAAATGCATTTAAATTAGCTGATGATGTATTGCGTTTAGGTGTACAGTCTATTACAGAACTTATAACAAATCCCGGTGACATTAACCTAGACTTCGCTGATGTTTCTAGTGTTATGAAAGATGCTGGCCCGTCATGGATGTCAATTGGTTGGGGCTCTGGAGATACTAGAGCTAGAGATGCTGCTCAGCAAGCAATTACTAATCCTCTAATGGATGTTTCAATCGAAGGGGCAACAGGCGTTCTTTTCAATATTACTGGCGGGACCGATTTGAAACTTAATGAATTGCATGAGGCAGCTGAAGTTATTCAAAGAGTAGTTGATCCTGAGGCGAATATAATTTTTGGAATGAGTACTGACCATCGAATGGATGGAGAAATAAAAATAACTATTATTGCTACAGGTTTTCCTACCACTGAAAGTTTATTGGAAAGAGATGTTGAAAATACAATGTCTTCTATTAATAGAGTTCAGTTTGATCAGGATTCTTTAGATTTACCCCCATTTTTACGACGAAGTTCTGGAAATATTTCTGGTACACCTCCTGTTGAATAAAATATGTAGGTCATGAAAAAATCATGGCCTACATAGCTCTATTTTTTTTTATATTTTTTCCTCTTATTCCTAGAAGCTTGAATTAGTATATTTTTTTGATCAAAATATTTAATAATATGCATCAATAGTTATTGCTAATACCCCAATATATAGTGTAGTGTTCAAAGTCCAAGCTACGAGTTGTTGTGGTTTGTAAATTTAATTCAATTTGGTTATATATATTGTTTTGTCCATATTGTAGTAGTGAAAATTCAAAAGTAATTGATTCTAGAGATTCTGCTGACAGTATTAGAAGGCGTAGAGAATGTCTTGCTTGTTCACTTAGGTTCACTACCTATGAACGTATTCAAACTCGTACTCTTTCTGTAGTTAAGCGTGATGGGAATCGGGAAGATTTTGATAGTGAAAAATTATGGATTAGCGTAAAAAATGCATGCGCTAAAAGACCCCTTCCAATTGGCAGTATAGATAAAGTGATTAGCGATATTGAGTCTGACTTAGCAAAACTTGCTAGAGCAGAAATTTCATCTCGAGCGATTGGGGAAATGGTTATGGACAATCTAAGAAAATTGGACCGTGTTGCTTATATACGCTTTGCTAGCGTTTATAGGGATTTTCGTGATATTGAGAATTTTAAAGATGAGGTTGATGCTTTATTAGAACCCAAAAATAATGATGAAGATAATAGCCAGCTATCATTTTTAGATGATGAGATTCCCGTTAAAAAGAATAAAAAGAGAGGGCGAAAGCCTAATATAACTATTTCAACAATTAAATAATAGTACAAATGTTCTTATTTTGTGCTAATCTTAGAATCTAATTTATATGAAAAAGAGTTTTATAGGAGAATTGAATGACTCAAGAGGCAGAAAAATCAAAAGTATTAAAAGATGTAATAGAAGCTTTATCAAGTGCGGGCATTTCTAGTGAAATTACTGATGTTGTGACATCTAATTTATTGGATGGTAATCAACAATCAGATGCCCCGATTGATAACTTACCTCTTAGTGATAATGCTCGTTTTATTATTGAAAAACGATATTTACAACGTGATAAATCTGGGAACCCTTATGAGGATGCTGATGGCTTATTTCATAGGGTTGCTAACGCCGTCTCTTTGGGTGCTGATGCTCCTAAACAACAAGAGTATGCAAAACTTTACTATGATTTAATGTCGTCTTTAAAATTTCTTCCTAATTCTCCAACATTAGTAAACGCTGGCACAGATCGTGGATGCTTATCAGCATGTTTTGTTGTTTCACCTGAAGATAATATTCAATCTATTATGAAGATAGCTAATGATGCTGCCATGATTGAGAAATGGGGTGGTGGAATTGGATTTGGATTATCTGATTTGAGACCAAAACAAGATAAAATTGCAACTACACATGGTCAAGCTTGTGGTCCTATTGCTGTAATGAAATTATATTCAGCTGTTGGTGCTACTTTGACTCAAGGAGCTTTTAGGTTAGGTGCTCATATGGGTCAATTGATAATTACTCATCCTGATATAAGAGAATTTATTCATTGTAAAGATGATGATGATACGTTGCAGAATTTTAATATATCCGTCCAAATTACTGATGAATTCATGAATGCTGTAAAAAATGATTTGGACATTCATCTGGTTAATCCTAGGGATACTGGTAATGGTCCATCTAATGATGTAGTTAGTACTGTGAATGCTCGTGAATTATGGAATGAGATTACTGAATCTGCATGGAAAACAGGCGATCCAGGTGTGGTATTTATTGATAGAGTTTGGGAAACTGCCCCAAACCCACAAATGGGTAAAATCAAAACCAGTAATCCTTGTGGAGAAGAATTTCTAGAAAATTATGGAAATTGTTGTTTAGGCTCTATTAATTTGGACCTTCATATTAATGATGGTGATTTTGATTGGGAGTCTTTAGAGCACACTACTCGTACGGCGGTTAGATTTTTAAATGATGTAATTGAAGTAAATTCTTTTCCATTACCTCAACTTAGAGAGACTAATTTAAATACTCGTAGAATTGGTTTAGGAGTAATGGGATGGGCTGATGCTTTAGTACGAATGGGACTACCTTATGATTCTCAGGAAGCCTTAGATTTGGCTGATAAGTTAGGAGAATTTTTGAATTCTACTGCTTGGGATGAGTCTGCTAATGTAGCTTCAGAAAGGGGCCCATTTCCTGAATATGAGAATTCTGCTTTAAAAGAAAAAGGAATGCCTCCAGTTAGAAATTCAAGTGTAATTACTATTGCTCCTACAGGAACTATAAGTCGAATTGCTGGATGTTCAAGTGGAATTGAACCTCACTTTGCTATGGCTTGGTGGTCAAATGTATTATGGCAGGATCATGAGGGGGCAAGCTCTAGATTGCTAGATGCGCCGATTTCCATTACTCAAAGCTTGGAACAAGAACTTGGTTCTGAACAGGCTGTTCGAGAAGTGTTAGAAAAAATTGTTGAAGATCCAGAAAATGCTGAAAAAATTATGGGAGATCATGGTATTAATTCAGATGTTTTTAGGACATCAATGCGAGTATCTGCAGAAGCGCATATTAAAATGCAGTCAATTTGGCAAAAACATGTTACAAATTCAGTTTCTAAAACAATTAATTTGCCCAATTCTGCAACTATACAAGACGTCAAAGATGCATATATGTTAGCTTGGGAAACTGGTTGTAAAGCTGTTACCGTTTATAGAGATGGTTCAAAATCAATGCAGGTTCTAGAAACTGGCTCAAGTAAGTCTTCTGATCAATCAGATGAGATTGATATAGTTAAAACTCCTCGAAAGCGACCTGCTTCATTGACTGGTATTACTGATCGAATTCGAACTGGTCATGGAACAATGTTTGTTACTATAAATTTTGATGAAGAAGGTAATCCCTTTGAAGTTTTTGCAAATTTAGGTAAGTCAGGTGGTAGTGATTCTGCTTATTTACAAGCTATTGCTAGATTGGCATCCATGTCTTTAAGGGCAGGAGTTGAACCTGA
>CEQQ01011352.1_pt1 | contig 17903 bp, 13 predicted proteins | sample 531041 | NCBI WGS metagenome assembly CEQQ01 (sample SAMEA2621222, study PRJEB7988) | marine metagenome | biome: marine biome (ENVO:00000447); feature: deep chlorophyll maximum layer (ENVO:xxxxxxxx); material: "saline water (ENVO:00002010), including plankton (ENVO:xxxxxxxx)" | depth 150 m | reverse complement strand
ACTACCTAGACGCAGCTCGAGACGCCTTGGCGGTCGAACGCCTGGCTTCTTTGATGCTTGATTTGATTGAAGAACGCTCCATGAGCTGGCTTTACGAGGAGCTCGAACGTCCACTGGTCTCCGTGCTAGCTCGAATGGAGGACATTGGCGTAGGGGTCGACGTTAGCGAGTTGCGTCGAATGAGGGATTACCTAGTTAGCGAAGTGAACCGACTTGAGTCTGAAATTCATGTTCTAGCTGGGCGGGAGTTCAACGTGAACTCAACCAAACAGTTACGAGAAGTCTTATTTGACGATTTGGGATTAACGCCTCAGAAAAAAACCAAAACTGGCTATTCGACTGACGCAGCGTCTCTTGAAAAAATTCGCGAGCAACATGAGGTTGTTGCGTTGCTACTTGATTATCGAGAAGTTGAGAAGTTGCGCTCCACGTATGGGCAGGGACTGCTCGAAGCCACTGATCCAGATGAAAGGATTCGCGCCACCTTTAATCAGACTGTTGCGCGAACAGGTCGGCTTAGTTCTGAAGAGCCCAATTTGCATAACATCCCGGTCCGAACTGCCCTTGGAAGGGAATTCCGTAAAGCTTTTATTCCCCAACAGGGATATGAGTTTCTTGTGGCGGATTACAACCAAATCGAACTTCGGGTCATAGCTCATTTAGCGGAAGATCCAGGCTTGATCAGCGCTTTCGAAGCTGGTCAAGATATTCACAATGCCACGGCCGCATCAATTTTCGGTGTCTCGGTTGATGGGGTCAGCGCGGAGCAGCGCTCCCAAGCGAAAATGGTCAGCTACGGGCTTGCCTATGGTATGGAATCTTACGGTCTTGCTCAGAGACTTGGCATTGCGACGAAAGACGCCTCGGAAATCCTGGAATCCTATTTCGCAGCCTTTCCCGCAGTTAAGTCATACATGGACCGCATTGTCGAAGAAACGAAAGACAAGGGTTACACAGAGACCGTTTTTGGGCGACGACGACCTATTCCCGAGCTGTCTTCGTCGAACTTTCGTGTTCGTCAAGCTGCTGAGCGGCAAGCTATGAATGCTCCGATCCAAGGCCTAGCCGCTGATGTGTTCAAGATTGCTTTGGTGGCAATCGACGCGGCTCTCGAGCAAATGCAATCCCGTAGCAGGCTGGTACTCCAGGTTCATGACGAGGTAATACTTGAAGTTCACCCAGATGAAGCGGAGACGGTGCACGAATTGACCGTCACTAATATGCGGGGAGCAGCAGAATTGCGGGTTCCACTGGAAGTTAATATCGCTACAGGTCCGACTTGGGCTGATGCTAAAGCCTGAATCAGCGGAGACCTTCATGCAGGAATATTCAGAGCCAAATAGCCATTGGTTTGAGAGTCTCGCTGAGCACCTGCGTGAGGCTTACCTTCGCTATTCGTTCGCTCGGAATTCAGCGGAGGAAGTAGAGCAAGTTATCGGTGATCTTGATCTGCGTCCGGGCGATCGAGTTTTAGATGTCGGTTGCGGCCCAGGCCGCCACGCTTTGGAGTTGGGGCGAAGAGGAATCCGATGTATCGGGGTCGACATCTCTGAGGAATTTGTGAAGCTCGCTGCTGCTCAAGCTCAAGAGCAAGGCCTTGAAGAATTAGTCTCCTTCAAACGGGGAGATGCTCGAGCTTTAAACTTCGATAGTGAGTTTGATGGGGTGATCTCGCTATGCGAAGGAGCCTTTGGCCTCCAAGGAGGACCGGCGAGAGCAGATCTTCTAAACCTAGATAATGATTGCCGAATACTGCAGGGAATGGCACAAGCCCTAAAACCGGGAAGATCTCTGCTGGTGGCGGGATTTTCTGCATATTTCCAAATTGCTAATGCCTCTGACGATGGAAGCGAATTCGATTCGGGTACCGCCACTCGACACGAAACTACTCAAATCTTAGACCCCGACGAACAGCCGTTGGACGTTGAATTATGGACTACGTGTTTTACGGCTCGTGAACTCTGGCTGATGGCAAAGCTAGCTGGGTTAGATCCGGTGGAAGTCAGAAGTATTCATTCTGGCGAAAATTGGAAAGGTCGAGGCATTAATTCGAATGAGGCAGAACTTCTTATGCTTGCTAGGCGTCCACAGGAATTGAGCGCCGGCCGCTATTAGTCGAGTCGCAAAGATGTTTCTTGAATGCAGGGCGTGTAGCCTTGACGGCCGTGCCCCGTGGGAGCTCTGCCACTAGCACCCCTATTGTCTACCTGAGCCAAAAAAGAACGTGTCAGATACCTCAGAATTCGGCAGCTTTACTGATGCCGGCGAATACATCCCCCGAACCATTGTCGAAAACGATCTCGGAGGAACCTCCTTCGCCGACGCTATAGACGGAACCATTGTCGAATTCGAAGATGGTGATCTTGTTACTGGAACCGTGGTAAGAATCGATCGCGACGAAGTCTTACTAGACATAGGGTTTAAGTCGGAGGGCGTTATCCCTAGTAGAGAGCTTTCGATAAGAAATGCTGTCGACCCCTCCGAAATTGTTGATATAGGTGAAGAAATAGAGGCGCTTGTTCTTCAGAAAGAGGATCAAGATGGCCGGCTTGTCCTTTCCAAAAAGCGAGCTCAATACGAGCAGGCTTGGGGACGGATTGAAGAGATTAAAGAGGCTGACGGTGTTGTCGCGGGCCCGGTTATTGAGGTAGTCAAAGGCGGCCTCATTATTGATATTGGACTACGCGGTTTCGTTCCAGCATCCCTTGTGGAACTTAGGCGTGTCCGCGATCTTGACCCCTATATCGGAATGGACCTTGAGGCCAAGATCATCGAGTTAGACAAAAATCGCAACAACGTTGTCTTGTCGCGCCGAGCCTGGCTCGAGGAAACTCAAAAAGAGCAGCGTGAAGAATTCTTGGACAACCTCCAACCTGGAGAAAAACGCAGTGGCGTTGTGTCATCGGTTGTGAGTTTCGGAGCTTTCGTCGATCTCGGAGGAATGGATGGCCTCATTCACGTCTCAGAACTTTCCTGGAAACATGTCGATCATCCGAATTCAGTCGTAACGGTCGGAGATGAAGTTGATGTTGAAGTGCTTGAGGTTGATCGAGAGCGCGAGCGGATTTCGCTGTCGCTGAAGGCGACTCAGCAAGACCCATGGCAAGCATTTGCCGATGGTCACAAAGTGGACGAGCTGGTCTACGGTCGTGTCACGAAACTTGTCCCGTTTGGCTCCTTCGTGCAGGTAGGCGACGGTATCGAAGGATTAGTGCACATTTCGGAGATGTCAGCCCACCATGTTGAACTACCAGAGCAGGTTGTTACTCCTGGTGAGGAGCTGTGGGTAAAAATCATCGATCTTGATCTGCAACGGCGTCGCATCAGCTTGTCTATTAAACAAGCTGCAGAAGGTGGCGTAGTTGCCGCCGAGTACCAAGAAGCATTCGGGGAACATGCCTACGACGAATCAGGCAATTTCATAGGTGAATTTAACTATGAGGCTCCTGCGGAGGGCGAAGAATCAGAGGCAGAGCGAGCTTGGCGCGAGTACTACGAAGAGCATGGCGAGGAAGCTTATCGTCAAGCCGTAGCGGACTATGAAGAGTCCGAGCAAACCGAAGACAGTGCAGAAGAGCCAGATGGTGAGGAAGCAGTTTCTTCTACCGAGGAAGCGTAGGTAGCGGTGATCGTCATCGGTCTCACCGGTGGCATTGGTAGCGGCAAAAGCACTGTTTCAGATCACTTGGTTGACCGTGGGGCATTGCTGATCGATGCTGACCAAATCGTACGCGAGCTTCAAGCGCCCGGTGAGATAGTTCACGCCAAGATGGTCGGACATTTTGGTCCGGACATTCTTTGCGAGGATGAAACGCTTAATAGGCAAGCAGTGGCTGACATAGTATTTGCTGACAAAGAAGCTCTACGCCGACTTAATGAAATAGTTCATCCACCGGTGAATAGAGAGATCAGAAAACGAATTCGAGAGCAGGCAGATACTGAGAATTTGCTGGTCTTGGACATTCCTTTGCTTGTTGAGGGGATCCTTGCGGGCGGGCCTCCGAGGTACATAGTTAGTGGCATCCTTGTGGTCGACACGCCTACTGAGATTGCTGTTCGACGCTTGGTGGAGCACCGAGGCTTCAGCGAAGAAGATGCCCGCTCGCGGATCGCAGCCCAAGTACCTTCCGAAAAGCGTCTCGCGTTGGCGGATTTTGTTGTGGACAATTCTGTTCCTCTTGAAGAGTTGCGCAAACAGGTTGATGCTGCATTCGCGTGGGCTTCGGAGCTGCCGACCACCGAGCCAACCCCCGAACCTGAAGAGGGCTAGTGCTTCTTTGAAATCCTTTTAGCCGAGGGCGATGACGAGCAAAATGCCGACAAACACCAATGCACTCCCTAGATAATCGCGGGGAAATCGTTGCTCTTTTAGGTGGAATAACGAAATGAAAAAAGCAGCAACTATCTCTAGTTGTCCGAGGGTCCGAACTTTCGTCGCGCTAGTAATGGTCATCGCGGCGATCCAACCAGTTGTGCCGGCGAAGCTCAAAAATCCGACGGGGAAACACTTGCGCCGATGGGTCCAAATCTCCTTCAACTCATGTCTATTGTTTAAGTAGAGCACGGCTCCGTTTAACAGGCATTGAGTCGATATCAGAGCAAACAGAGTCACACTAGTCCTGTCCCATGTCGACCCAAATTCAAGGGAAGTCGATGCGCCTCTGATGGCGATAGCGGATAGAGCAAAAAAAAGGCCCGCTGCTACGCCAAACCAAGCTGCAGGTTCGCCCCAGTTCTTTAATGTGTTCGTAACGCCGGATTTAGCGGCGAGCAGAAATACTCCAATAGCTACCAAGGCAGCTCCTAGCCAGCCTACGGGTCGCAGGGGCTCCTCTAAAAAGATTGCTGAGCCCGTTGCAACGAGAATGACCTCAGCTTTGGAGTACACGGTGCCTATCGCAAAGTCGCGAGCGCGGAAAGCTTGAAGAAGTAATACAGTTCCTGCTATTTGGACTAAAGCTGCTGTGAAAATCCAAATTGCAAATCGGGCCGAAAGGCCCAGGTTCTGCGGGGCGATTAGAAGGTTTGCTCCGAGCAGGACAGCTGCTAATGGCCAAGCAAACAAGAATCGAACATAGGCCGCTCCTAGAGCGGAAAGATAGTTGCGCAACTCGTGCTGCTTAGCGGTCCTAACTACTTGTGCGGCTGTTGCGGCGAGTGTTATCGGTATCCATAAAAGCCCGTCGGAAAACATCTGCTTGTTCGCTGTTCTAGGAGCGGGCGATACCTCTGCTAATGAGAGGGAATGCCGTTGTCGCTAAGACCCTCTAGACGCTGTTGGAGGCGGCTCATTCCATGGAGCCATCGGTCAGGATCCGATGTTTTTCGCTCCATCCATGTCTGAGCGATCGGGTCGGTGAGTATGAGAAACCGCTCCTCTGCAATCGCATCCAGGACTTGCCCGGCCACTTCATCGGGCTCTTTTACGGGCCCACCGGCCTGTGAAGCCCATTCGCCCTCCGCTGCATCGCCCAGCATTGGGGTCCTGACGGCAAGAGGAGCCAAAAGCGAAACGCCTATACCTCGATGAGCGTATGTAAATGCTAGCCACTCGGCTAATCCAACGACTGCATGCTTGCTTACTGCATAAGGAAGATTGCCATGGGAAGATAGAACCCCTGCCATCGAAGCGGTGTGCAGCACGTACCCTTCGCCTCGCTCAAGCATGCCGGGTAGAACCGCCTGCAACGCATGCACGTGGGACATTAGGTTCACGTCCCATTGGCGTTGCCACTCGCTAAGCGGACTGTTGAAAAGGTCAGAGCCCGAACCGATTCCCGCATTATTGAATAAGATCTCTATTGGCCCAAGTTCAGCTTCAATTCTTTCGGTCATTTTGAGGATAGAACTCGGATCCGCGAGGTCGCACGTTATCGCTAATCCACCGATCGATTCCGCCACATCGTCTGCACCTCTGCGATTCACATCGACAACAGCCACCTTTGCGCCAGCGTTAGCAAAAGCCCTAGCGCACGCAGCTCCAATTCCGCTTGCAGCCCCAGTAATAACCGAGACTCTGCCCTTTATCTCCATGAAGAGATCTTTACACGTTTAAAGGAGTGCCGCAGTGCGGGCAAATGGGAACACTGTCCCTATGGTCATATTGGGATTCTTTGACCAGTAAAAAACAGCCTTCGCAGAGAATTTCGTCCTCTTGTTTGCCAGGGATGCGATCTCCTTCGGCGGTCGTGATGACACCCTCTTCTTCCTCTTCGTCGTCTTCGTCGTCTTCATCGGAAGAAGAGAGTCGCTCCTTCAGGATCGTGTCCAGATCTGCCTCAACCTCGTCATCCTCGTCTTCGTCGTCTTCGTCCTCAGTTGAGGGACGCGCCCCTGACGGCACCTCTTTATTATCGTCGTCTTCGTCCTCCGCGAGATCATCCGACTCGAGGTCGATTTCGATCTCTTCACCCATGTCCTCATCTAAAAGGTCGGGGTCCATTTCTTCTATTTCTTCATCTGTAGATTCGTCGCTCATGTTTGCCTCGAATTGTCGACGTCTAAATTAGCGTTTGTTACTCAGCGCGGAGGATACAGATAGATCGGCCGATGAGGGTGAATGAAACGAGAAATCCTTAAGAAGTTACATATTTCTGAAACTTCCCGTACTGGACTCAAGGCCGATAAGTAAGTTCCTAAGCTAGTAATTGTGAGTTCAGCTAACCGCCCTTCACCGACTTCTGCGCACCCTTTTCGGGTGGTTTCAGACTTTGAACCGGCAGGGGATCAGCCAGCGGCCATTGCAAGCCTTGCGGAGGGCGTTGAGCTAGGCAAGCGATTTCAGACACTGCTGGGGATAACCGGCTCTGGTAAAAGCGCCACGATCGCTTGGACCATAGAAAAAGTGCAGCGGCCAACGCTCGTTCTTGCTCCCAACAAGTCATTGGCGGCACAACTCGCAAATGAGTTTCGGGAATTTTTCCCCGACAATCGGGTCGAATATTTCGTTTCTTATTACGACTACTACCAGCCAGAGGCATACATGCCGGCGTCGGACACATTTATTGAAAAAGATTCATCCATCAATGATGAAATTGACCGACTTCGTCACTCGGCGACAGCAGCACTCCTCACGCGGCGAGACGTAATCGTAGTTGCTTCAGTTTCGGCTATTTATGGGCTTGGTCCCCCAGATGCTTACTTGAAGCACATGCTCTATCTGCGTGTGGGTGAAAGTCATAATCAACGAGAAGTGCTTGGTCGGCTCATCGACATGCAATACGAACGCAATGACATGAACTTGGTGCGTGGCAAGTTTCGCGTTAGGGGAGATACGCTCGAAATTCATCCTGCCTATGAAGAGTTTGTCGTGAGGATCGAACTATTTGGAGATGACGTAGAGCGAATAACTAAGGTCGACCCGCTTACAGGAGAGAGATTGGCAGACCTCGAGGAAGTTACCGTCTTTCCTGCAAGTCACTACGTCACCGACGGCGAAACAATTCATAGAGCTCTCAACGACATTCAGGATGAATTACGCGAACGATTGTCATTTTTTGAAGCGGAAAATAAGCTGCTGGAAGCGCAGCGTCTGAGGATGAGAACCGAATACGACCTCGAGATGTTGCAAGAAGTTGGTTATTGCTCAGGCGTAGAGAATTATTCGATGCACCTTGACGGAAGAACCTTCGATGAGCCTCCTTTTAGTCTTTTGGACTTCTTTCCTGAGGATTACCTTCTCGTCGTCGATGAAAGCCACGTCGCTGTGCCACAACTCCACGGGCAATACGCTGGAGATCGATCGCGTAAAGACACCTTGGTAGAACATGGTTTCCGCCTGCCATCAGCGAGAGACAACCGGCCACTTCGGTTTGATGAAGTCATGGAACGCCTCAATCAAGTCGTTTTCCTATCGGCGACACCGAGCAAATATGAGCTCGAAGTCAGCGAACAAGTCGTTGAGCAGATCATTCGACCGACTGGGTTGGTGGACCCCGAGGTATTGGTAAAACCGACTAACGGTCAAATCGACGACCTGATAGCGCAGATAGAGGCAACGGTGGGACGGGGGGACCGGGTACTAGTCACGACTCTTACTAAAAAGATGTCTGAAGATTTGACCGATTACTTACTAGAACTCGGTGTGAGAGTCCGTTATCTACACAGCGAAGTTGACACAATCGAACGAATCGAAATTTTAAGAGATCTTCGATTGGGTGAATTCGACGTTCTCGTTGGAATCAATTTGCTTCGAGAGGGACTGGACTTACCTGAGGTCTCGCTTGTCGCTATTTTGGATGCCGATAAAGAGGGCTTCCTGAGAAGCCAAACTTCGCTCATACAGACCATCGGGAGAGCCGCTCGTAACGTGGATGGTCAGGTCATTATGTACGCTGACAATGTTACTGACTCCATGCGATACGCCATAAATGAAACGAACAGGCGGCGCAGTCTCCAACAGGCATATAACCATGAGCACGGAATCGACCCACAAACAATTCGTAAAGCGGTTACTGACATTCTTTTGGTGTTGCGGGGGCAACAAGAGGGAGCTCCAGTACCGGAGAAATTAAGTTCCAAGCGGTCAGCGACCGAAGATCAAGCTCGCAGGGATTTAGCCGAGCTGCCGGAGGATGACCTTCATCGCCTAATTCACTCTCTTGAACTGGAGATGGAAGAGGCAGCTGAAGATTTAAGATTTGAATACGCGGCCCGGCTCCGTGATGAGATAAAGGAATTGCGTCGCGATCTGCGAGATGCAAATAGATAATCACCGGGTCTTGTCGCTGTTGTCGTTTTCTTTCAGCGGCAAAGCCGGCGGCCTGGGGCGCGTAAGATAAGTTGCGTTAAGGGGAAATGGGGAAACGTGCCTAATGAAGTTAGAGGTGTAGTTGCTCGCGCTAAAGGTGAGCCCGTGTCGGTGGAGACTATTTACATACCAGACCCGGGCCCGGGCGAAGTTGTCGTAGATGTCGAAGCATGCGGCGTTTGCCACACGGACCTGCACTATCGCGAAGGAGCGATAAATAACGAGTTCCCGTTCCTCCTTGGCCACGAAGCGGCCGGACGAGTTAGTCAAATAGGTGCTGGTGTTTGTAACGTCGAAGAAGGCGACTTTGTGGTTCTCAATTGGCGCGCCGTATGTGGCAACTGCCGAAGCTGTCTCCGTGGACGCCCGCAGTACTGTTTCGCGACTCATAACGCGACACAACAAATGACGAGCGCGGGGGAAGCTCTAACACCGGCCCTTGGGATTGGCGCCTTCGCTGAGAAAACGTTGATCGCTGCTGGTCAAGCGACAAAGGTCAATGAAAATGCCGACCCCGAGGTAGCGGGCTTGATTGGCTGCGGAGTTATGGCCGGTCTAGGTGCAGCGTTAAATACAGGCAACGTCACAAGAGGAGACAGTGTCGCAGTCTGGGGGTGCGGTGGAGTGGGCGATGCTGCGATTGAAGGATCGCGATTGGCCGGGGCCCACACCATTATTGGAATCGATTTGGATGACCAGAAGCTTGCTTGGGCAAAAGAATTTGGTGCTACCCACACCATTAACTCGCGTCAGATGACTACTGAAGAGGTCGTAAGCGCGGTTCAGGCGATAACTGGAGGTAATGGTGTTGACGTGGCAATTGAAGCAGTCGGCCATCCGGAAGCTTACAAGCAAGCCTTTTTTGCTCGTGATTTAGCTGGGACGCTAGTGCTTGTCGGTGTGCCCAACCCTGAGGTGCGGATCGATTTACCTATGATCGAAGTTTTTGGACGAGGGGGCTCGCTGAAAAGCTCCTGGTATGGAGATTGCTTGCCGTCTCGGGATTTTCCGATGCTAATTGACTTGTACTTGCAAGGACGTTTGGACCTTGAACGATTTGTCTCAGAAAAAATAGGTATTGAGGGTGTGGAAGAAGCCTTCAACAGGATGGAGCGCGGTGAAGTGCTGAGATCCGTAGTAATGATCTAGCAATTTGGTTGATAGTTCCCGTATCAACCCAAGTGGCGGGATAGGCTCCCGAAACAATGGGAGATCAACTAATCGTTCGTGGCGCCCGCGAAAACAATCTGCGCAACGTCGAAGTTGAGCTGCCAAGAGACCAGCTCATCGTTTTCACCGGACTGTCTGGAAGCGGCAAGTCATCACTAGCGTTCGACACGATTTATGCAGAAGGGCAGCGCAGGTATGTTGAATCGCTGTCGGCTTATGCTCGACAATTTCTTGGTCAAATGGATAAACCTGACGTGGACTTCCTGGAGGGTTTGTCGCCGGCTATCTCCATAGATCAGAAAAGCGCGAGTCGAAACCCACGTTCCACCGTTGGCACCATTACGGAAATCTACGATTACCTGAGACTCCTCTACGCCCGCGTCGGTGTTCAACACGATCCGGAAACTGGAGAGGTAGTTCAACGTCAAACGCCGCAACAGATCGTCGATCGGATCCTCGGACTTGAGGAAGATGAGCGCTTTCAAGTTCTAGCGCCCGTAGTGCGAGGTCGAAAAGGGGAGTATCACAGTCTGCTAGGTGATTTAGCGTCGCAGGGCTACGTGCGGGCCCGCGTTGATGGCGAAATGGTTGATTTAAGCGAGGCTGAGATTCTTCCCGAAGAACGACTTGACCGATATGTAAATCACGATATTGAGGTAGTCGTAGACCGGCTGGTATTACGTCCCGGTATTGAACAGCGATTGACGGAGTCAGTAGAGGCGGCTTTAGCCCTTGCCGAAGGGCATGTTTGGGTGGAAATAGTTTCGAAGGGCAAAGAATCGGAGCTACTGACATATAGCCAGCACCTATTTTCTCCTCAGACTGGCCGTTCTTTTGAGGAGTTGGCTCCGCGAAATTTCTCTTTTAATTCTCCATATGGGGCCTGCGGCACTTGCGACGGATTAGGCACTCGGTTCGAAGTAGATCCTGAGTTAATTGTCCCGAACGCTGATCTTTCAATCGAAGAGGGGGCTATTGCCCCCTTCGCTACAGGTGCAAGCAGATGGTACGGCCGGCTTTTGAAGGCCACTGGAGACGAATTCGATATCCCGATCGATAAGCCGTGGTCCAAGTTGACGGCCAAACAGAAGAAACTTTTACTTTATGGCAGTGCGCAAAATCGGACATTTACCGTTCGTTATCGCAATCGCTACGGGCGAAGCAGGAGTTACACAACGCATTGGGAGGGCGTAATCCCGACTTTGCAGCGACGCCATTCAGACACTGATAGCGACCATTCGAGGGATCGAATCGAGGGGTACATGCGTGAGGTTCCCTGTGGGACATGTGCGGGCGCCCGGTTGAATGAGGTCTCATTGGCGGTGCGAGTAGCTGGTCGAAACATCGATGAACTTTGCGCTGCCTCAATCGGGGAAGCTGCAAAGATCATCGATGGTCTTTCGCTCAATGAACGAGAGTCGATTATTGCCGCGCCAATCATTAAAGAGATTGATGCGCGACTGAACTTTCTTTTAGACGTAGGTCTTGACTATCTGACTCTGAATCGCTCGGCAGCGACGCTGGCTGGGGGAGAGGCCCAGAGGATTAGGCTTGCAAGCCAAATCGGAAGTGGCTTGGAGGGAGTGCTGTATGTGCTTGACGAACCCTCAATTGGCTTGCATCAAAGAGATAATCGGCGGCTGATTGAGACTTTGCAAAACCTGCGAGACTTGGGCAATACGGTTCTGGTGGTCGAACACGATCAAGAAACAATAGTGGAGGCCGACTGGGTAGTCGATATTGGCCCTGGAGCAGGAGAACACGGCGGAGAGATCATCTACAGCGGACCAGCCGAAGGTTTGGCTGGTATTCCGGGTTCCATTACAGGTGATTACCTGGAGGGCCTGAGGAGCATCGATGTTCCCGAGGAACGACGAACGCCGCTCGCGCAGTCCCTCGTGATTCGAGGCGCCAGAGAAAACAACTTAAGGTCGATCGATGTAGAAATCCCCTTGGGTTGTTTTGTGGCGGTTACCGGAGTTTCCGGGTCCGGAAAGAGCACCCTAGTCAACGAAATTTTGCGCAAGGCTCTGATGCAGCGCATTTATAAATCTAAGGATGTCCCAGGTCTGCACACTTCTGTTGATGGTTGGGAGAACTTAGACAAAGTTATCGATATCGATCAATCTCCAATCGGGCGCACGCCAAGGTCTAACCCGGCCACCTATACAGGTGCTTTCGACAATATTCGCAAGCTTTTCGCGGCCACGAATGAGTCGAAAGTGCGCGGCTATATGCCTGGCCGGTTCAGTTTCAACGTTAAAGGAGGTCGCTGTGAAGCGTGCTCTGGTGATGGCACTATAAAGATAGAGATGCACTTCTTGCCTGATGTGTATGTTCCCTGTGAAATATGCAAAGGTGCTCGTTATAACCGAGAAACACTGGAAGTGCGGTTTAAAGGCATGACCATTGCAGATGTTCTAGCAATGCCTTGCGAAGAGGCCCTTGAGTTCTTTTCGGCGCAGCCACCAATCGCGCGCCATATGCAGACACTGGTCGACGTCGGGCTTGGGTATATCAGGTTGGGTCAACCAGCTACGACTCTCTCTGGAGGCGAGGCTCAAAGGGTGAAACTTGCCAGTGAATTAGCTAAGAGACCCACCGGTCACACCATCTACATCCTTGACGAGCCGACTACGGGTTTGCACTTTGAAGATATTCGCCGTTTGCTGGGAGTCCTTAACAGGCTTGTCGATCAGGGAAATACTGTCGTGGTTATCGAGCACAATTTGGATGTCATTAAAACTGCTGACTGGATAGTCGATATGGGACCCGAAGGGGGTGATGGCGGAGGGCTTGTGGTAGCAAGTGGGCCACCAGAAAAGGTGATCGAAGTAGCGGGGAGTCACACTGGTCGATTTCTGGCTTCGTCACTTGGGAACTAAAGGATTCAATTAGCCAATAATATTCAGATATGCCGTTGCGACCCGAAGCGGGCTCGGTGCCTGATGAGCCCGGTAGTTATCAATTCAAGGACAAGTCTGGTCGCATCACCTATGTGGGCAAGGCAAAGAGCCTTCGCAATAGGCTCAATAGTTACTTTCAGGATGCTAAAAACCTCCATCCCCGCACGGTGCAAATGCTCAACGCGTCTGCGTCTGTTGAATGGATCGAAGTTGCTACTGAGGTAGACGCGCTGATGCTCGAATACAGCCTAATCCAGCGCCACCAGCCCCGTTTTAATGTGCGGCTACGAGACGACAAGTCCTACCCGTTTCTCGCCATAACATCGAAAGATACATGGCCAAGAGCCACTGTTATGCGGGGGCAACGCAAACGCGGTAATCGTTACTTCGGGCCTTTTGGTCACGCTCACGCCATAAGGGAAACCCTTGATTTACTGCTTCGAACTTTCCCAATCCGAACTTGCAGTGACAACAAGATGTTGGAACACCAAAGGCTTGGCCGCCCCTGCTTGTTGTTTCATATAGAACAATGTGCCGGTCCATGTGTTGGGAAGGTCTCAAAAGAGAGTTACGAAGCGCTGGTCCGCGAGCTCATCAGATTTCTTGAGGGCGACACAAGCGCGGTCGTAGCTGATCTCAAAAAAAGAATGAAGGACGCGAGCTCCACTTTGGAGTTTGAGTTAGCCGCCCGCCTCCGAGATCGCTTAGGAAGCGTAGAAAAAGCGATCGAAAAACGGCAGATAGCAGGAGCTACCAACGAAGACTTCGATGTAATCGGCGTCCATGATGACGAACTTGAGGCATCGATCCAAATCTTCTATGTGCGAAAAGGTCGGGTAATGGGTCAACGGGGCTCAATTGTTGACAAAGTGGAAGATATAACGCAACCAGATCTCATGGCGCGAATCATTGAAGACCTATACCACTCTGACAACCCGATTGGTATGCCCAAGAATGTCTATGTACCGGCTCTTCCAGATAACCAAACTCTCTATGAGCAGTGGCTTAGCAAGCAACGAGGCTCTCGTGTGGAAATTCGCGTTCCTCAAAGAGGCGATAAGCGCGGATTGCATGAAACCGCCACAAAGAATGCCAGGGAGTCCTTTGGTAGGCACCGCCTAAAACGCGGCACTGACCACAACAGTAGAGCGCGCGCCCTAGAGGAATTAAAAAAGCATCTGGAGCTGCCCGAAGCGCCTCTTCGGATCGAGTGCTACGACATGAGTCATTTGCAAGGCACTGACTATGTTGGTTCGATGGTTGTTCTGGAAGACGCCTTACCGAGAAAGAGCGAATACCGAAGGTTTAAAATTCGCGGAGTGGGGGGCAACGATGACTATGCAGCGATGGAGGAAGTCTTATCTCGGAGGTTCGAGAATTACCTTGCTGAGAGAGATGCTCCACGCAGCACCGATTCCAAGTTCTCGTACCCGCCACAATTGCTGGTGGTAGATGGAGGTAAAGGGCAGTTGGGGGTTGCTATGGGAGTCCTCAAATCTTTGGGTTTAGAAGAAGAGATCCCTGCGGTGGCCCTCGCCAAACGGTTCGAAGAGGTCTTTATGGCTGGCCGTTCGGACCCGATTGAATTGCCGCGTGGCTCAGAAGCGCTCTACTTGCTGCAGCGCATTCGGGATGAGAGTCACCGGTTCGCGGTCTCCTATCATCGCGTTTTGCGTAATAAGCGCATGACTCGCAGCGTGCTTGACGGTATTTCAGGACTCGGGGAAGTGAGGAAGAAGCGTTTAATAAAAGAGTTTGGCGGAGTGCGCCGTGTGCAGAAAGCTTCTCTCGATGAGCTACAAGAGTTGTCGTGGCTTCCTGACGCAGTGGCAGTGGCTGTTCATGAAAAGACCCAAGGAATTAAGTGACTGAAGAGCTTTGGGAGGTAAATGCTTCTTGGTGGCAAGAAGGGTTCACCAAGGGCGCTGACCCTGAGTACGAAGAGCAGATTCTGCCCCTTCTAGAAGGGCTTTTGGAGGGTTTTCCCAGGGTTCTAGACATTGGATGCGGTGAAGGTCAGACAACGCGAGCGGCGAGTGTTGGGAGCCAGTTGAGTGTGGGCGTTGACGCATCTTGGGCCCAAGTCTCTGTTGCAGGCGAGCGAGCTTTGAGCGAAAAATATGTACGGGGTTCCGCTTCGGACCTTCCTTTTAGGGCCTCCTCGTTTGATGCCGTCCTAGCGTGTTTAGTCTTCGAACACGTCACCGATATGTCGGTGGCCGTCGCAGAGGTATCGCGAATTCTCGTGCCAGGGGGCCGTTTTGTTCTCATGCTGAACCACCCCTTATTGCAGACACCTGGTAGTGGTTGGGTGGAGGATCATATGAGTGATCCAACGGACCAATATTGGCGCGTGGGCGATTACTTAACCGTTCAGGAGACAGTCGAAGAGGTCGAACTCGGGGTTCATATCCCCTTTGTGCATCGGCCATTGAGTTCGTACGTCAATGAGTTAAGCGAAAACGAACTTTCCGTAACCCGGATGCTCGAGCCAGCGCCGCCACCGGGATTCTTAACTCAGAGTCCCGCCTATTCATCGGCGGCACATATCCCGCGACTTTTAGTTTTGGTTTGCGAGAAGCGGTGAACGTAAGGCAATAGCGGCATAACATCTGTAGATGGCCGAAAGTGTCGACTTTGTTGTAGTAGCGGGACTATCGGGTGCTGGGAGGTCGACTGTAGCTAATACCTTGGAAGACCTTGGTTGGTTTGTTATCGACAACTTGCCGTCAAGCTTGTTGTCCGCGGCTGCAGATCTGCTTTCTCGCCCCGGCTCGGTAGCAGATCGTTTGGCGCTTGTAGCTGGTTCCCATGAATCGCACGAAGACTTACTTCGTTTCTTGGAAGAGCTGAGGGGATCTTCGGCGCGAGTCAAAGTGATTTTTGTTGATGCAGCGACAGATGTGCTTCTGAGGAGGTATGACCAAACCCGTCGTCGTCATCCGTTGAGTGTCGAAAGCGAGTCCGTTGCAGATGCTATTGAACGTGAACGGAGGCTGCTGGAGCCGATTAGGCAGGAAGCGGACCTAGTCATAGACACGGGAGGTCTCATTGTTCATGAACTGAAATCCCGAGTAGTTGAAGTGTTCGGTGGCGCTAGTCGTGAACATTTCATGCAAACGACCGTTATGTCATTTGGGTACAAATATGGAGTCCCAACCGAAGCGGATTTAGTGATCGACTGCCGGTTTCTCCCCAATCCGCACTGGGTTCAGGACTTGCGTCCGAAAACCGGTCTGGAGCAAGGCGTTCGAAATTATGTGCTCAGCGAGTCGGCCACTTCTGAGTTCTTGAAACGTCTTTGTCCGCTGCTCGAATTTCTTGTTCCATCCTATGTGGACGAAGGTAAAGCCTATTTGACTATTGCCTTTGGGTGTACTGGGGGCCGTCACAGAAGCGTTGTAATAGCGGAGGAAATTAGCCGCATTCTCGATGAAAGTGGCCACTTGCTGCGAACTCGACACAGAGACCTCGAGAGAAAAGAATAATAGAAGTAGCCCATCAATTCGCCCCTGCCCTGAGGCCATGGGGTAGACATTCAGATGCATCTCTATTGCCTTTTAGAAAGTGAAGCATCCTGTGACTGTGCGTGTTGGTATTAACGGCTTTGGCCGTATTGGTAGAAACTTTTTTCGAGCCGTTCAGAAGCAAGCTGCCGATGTTGAAATCGTGGCCGTTAACGACCTTGGTGATCAAACAACGATGGCGCATCTTCTGAAGTATGACTCGGTGCTTGGCAACCTTCCGAATGACATTTCTGCGGTCGATGGCGGAATATCCATCGATGGTCACTTGCTTCAAGTTCTGTCGGAACGGAATCCTGGAGATTTGCCTTGGGGTGAACTCGGAGTTGACGTGGTTATTGAATCGACGGGAATTTTCACTGACAGAGATAAGGCAGCTATGCACTTAGATGCCGGGGCGCCTTTAGTCATTGTCTCGGCCCCTGCCAACGGCGCTGATTCCACGATTGTTGTCGGTGTTAACGATGGTGAGTTTGATTCGTCATCTCACAAAGTGATTTCTAATGCGAGTTGCACGACGAATTGTTTCGTCCCCATGGTCCAAGTGCTTGATCAGGCATTCGGGGTTGAGAAAGGGCTTATGACAACAGTTCACGCGTATACAGGTGATCAGTCGCTTGTGGACGGCCCTCACAGTGATTTAAGGCGAGCGCGCGCTTCCGCCGTAAATATCATTCCCACGTCCACGGGAGCGGCCAGAGCAACGGGGCTGGTCTTGCAGTCAATGAACGGGAAACTTGACGGCACCTCGCTGCGAGTTCCGATTCCTGACGGTTCCATCACCGACTTCACTGCAGTTCTAGATTCGGCTCCATCTGTGGATGAGATCAACGAGGCATTTAAGGTGGCGGCGTCAACGGCACCGCTAGCTGGCATATTGTCTTACAGCGAAGATCCGCTGGTCTCGGCGGACATAGTCGGAGACCCTTCCAGTTGCGTATTCGATGCTGGTCTCACTATGACGATGGACAACCTTGTGAAGGTGAGTGGCTGGTATGACAACGAGTGGGGCTATTCGAATCGCTTAGTTGACTTAGTTGCAATTACATGCGGTTGAGACAGAGGTGAACATTTCAACAGTGCCTTCGCTTGAAGATTTGGAAGCTCGTTTGGGCGGTTTATCGGGCAAGCGAATCTTGGTTCGTTGCGATTTCAATGTTCCAGTTAGAGATGGTGAAATTGTCGATGACATGCGAATCCGGAGCGCAGTGCCTACCGTATCCTGGCTCTTGGAGAGAGACGCCTCTGTAGTCATTTGCACGCATTTCGGGCGTCCTGATGGCACATTTGATCCTCGGTACTCAATCGAAGTACTTAGACCTCGCGTAGAGGAGCTAATGCCGGGAGTGGAGATGCTTGAAAACCTCCGATTCGATTCCGGAGAGGTTGATAATTCAGAAAAGTTTTCATCGTTTTTGACCTTAGGTGCAGGCGGCTCACCATTTGATGGTTACGTCAATGATGCCTTCGGTGTGTCCCATCGCGCTCACGCGTCCATTGTCGGACCGCCGTCACTGCTACCGTCGGCGTCGGGCCGGCTTTTGGAAAAAGAAG
>CEQQ01117225.1_pt1 | contig 17965 bp, 22 predicted proteins | sample 531041 | NCBI WGS metagenome assembly CEQQ01 (sample SAMEA2621222, study PRJEB7988) | marine metagenome | biome: marine biome (ENVO:00000447); feature: deep chlorophyll maximum layer (ENVO:xxxxxxxx); material: "saline water (ENVO:00002010), including plankton (ENVO:xxxxxxxx)" | depth 150 m | reverse complement strand
ACGAGGTAGGCCGCGATCGCGAGCCGGGTGGTCGCGCGCGGGCCGATAACGGTCGCGATCGAGCCGATCCCGGCGTCGCGGTCGGGCAGCACATCCTGCACCGCGCCGAAGGCCTGCGAAGCGGCGCCCCAGAGGAAGAAGGCGACCATCACGGCGACGGTCACCGGCGTCCACTCGGCGTCGACCAGCACGAGCGCGTAGACGGCGGGCGAGACGAAGTGCGTGCTGGAGGTGATCGAGTCGAGGAACGGCCGCTCCTTGAAGCGCAGGCCCTTCGCCGAGTACGCGACCACCGCGAACAGGCTCACGGCGAGCACCAGCCAGCTGAGCGGATCGCCGACCACGACGAGGTAGACCACGAACGGCAGCGCGACCAGGCCGGAGAGCCACAGCGTGAGGCGGTGGTAGCGCGGCTGCAGCAGCGCGCCCTCGACGCCGCCCTTGCGCGGATTGCGCAGGTCGGACTCGTAGTCGAACACGTCGTTGATGCCGTACATCGCCAGGTTGTACGGCACCAGGAAGAACAGGGTGCCGACGACGAGCGTCGCGTCGACGCGTCCGGTGGCGAGCACGTAGGCGGCCGCGAACGGGTAGGCGGTGTTGACCCAGCTGAGCGGCCGGCTGGTCAGGAACAGCGCGCGGATCACGCCTCCCCCTCCTCCGGAGGCGTGTACACGGAGGCGCGGGGACCGCCGAGCATCGCCCAGAGCGCCGGCAGCAGCACGATCGCGCCGAACGCGTACGCGAAGTCCTCGATCGGGGCGACGCCGATCGTCCATCGGCTGGTCAGGGCGACGTCGTAGGCGACGATGCCAGTGCCGACGAGCACGTTGTCGAAGCTCGCGGTCAGCACGAGGGTGATCACGGCCGCGCCGCCGACGGCACGGCCACTCGGAGCACGTCGGGCCAGCAGCGAGACCAGCAGCACGAGCACGGCGGCCGTGAGGAACTGCAGGTTGAGAAGCCAGTAGGTCAGCATGGTCAGCCTCGCCCCTCCCGGCGTCGGGCGAGCAGGCGGGTCACCGCGCCGTAGCTGTTCATCACCGTGTAGCAGAGCAGGGCGAGGAAGAAGAGCTCTTCCAGCGGCAGCTCCGGGCCGAGCAGCACCCCGGTCAGCAGCTCGGGGTTGCCGCGGAAGAAGATGCCGGCGTCGATGCCCGCCACGTCCCAGATCAGGAAGTAAGTGATCCCGACCGCCATCACGATCGCGGCACGCCACCAGGAGTGGGCGAAGAACAGCCGGAAGCGCACATCGAGCACGACCATCCCAGTCAGCGAGATCAGCAGCCCGAGCAGATAGAGGACGTTCACGCGCGCTCCAGCGGTTCCGGCATCGGTCCGGCGCTCGTGTCCCCGCGCAGCCGCTTGACGATCAGCTCGGCGCTGATGAGGCACATCGGCAAGCCGATGCCGGGGATCGTCGAGCCGCCGACGTAGAGCAGATTGTCGACCTTCTTGCTCTTGTTGCCGGCCCGGAAGAACGCACTCTGACTGAGCGTGTGCGCGGGGCCGAGCGCGGTGCCCTTCCAGGCGTTCAAGTCGGTCTGGAAGTCGCGCGGTGCGATCGTGCGGCGCACGACGATGCGGTCGGCGAGGTCCGGGGTGCCCGTCCAGTCGGCGATCTGCGCGATCACCCGGTCGGCGAGCGCCTCCACCTCGGCGTCGCCGGCACCATCCACGCCCCCGGCGCCGATCGTCGGATCGGCGGGCAGCGGAACCAGCACGAACAGGTTCTCGTGGCCTTCGGGGGCGACCGAGGCATCCACCCCGCTGGGCTTGCAGACGTACAGCGACGGGGTCGCGGGGATGCGCGAGGGGCTGTCGAAGATGGCCCCGAAGTTCTCGTCCCAGTCCTCCGAGAACAGCAGCGTGTGGTGCTCCAGGTTCGGCAATTCGCCGCGCACGCCGAGCAGCAGCAGCAGGGCGCTCGGCCCGGCCGTGCGCTTGGCCCAGTACGCCTCGGGGAAGGTGCGGTCGGCGGCGTTCTCGAGCAGCCGGGTCTCGGTGTGATGCAGGTCGGCGGCCGACACGACCAGCTCGGCATCCAGTCGCTCCGACGCGCCGTCGGCGCCCACGACCTCCACGCCGACCGCGCGGCCGTTCTCGACCAGGATGCGCTGCACGCTCGCCCCGGTGCGGACCTCCGCGCCCTCCGCCGCGGCGAGCGCCGCGATCCGCTCAATGACGATGGTGAAGCCGCCCTGCGGGTAGAAGACGCCCTCCTCGAGGTCGAGGTGGCTCATCAGCGAGTACATGCTCGGCGCGAGCCGCGGCGCCGAGCCCAGGAACACCGCCGGATAGCCCAGGATCTGCCGCAGCCGTCGCTCGGTGACGGTGCGGGCGGCGAGCGAGTGCAGCGACTCGGTGAGAAGCCGGGTGAGGCGCCCGCCGCGCGCGACGACACGGCGAGAGAACACCGGGCCGAGCCTGTCGAAGGTGGAGTAGAGGAAGTGATCGATCGCGAGCCGCGTGATCTCCTTCGCCTTGTCGAGGTAGCGGGCGAGTTTCGCACCCGCGCCCGGTTCGACGCTCTCAAACAAGGCGATGTTGGCCTCGCGCGAGGCCGCGATGTCGAGCGGCTCCGGGTGGCCTTCGCCGAAGACCCGATAGCCGGGGTCGAGCTGGGTCAGACTCAGCTGCTCGTCGGCGGTGGTGCCGAGCAGTCGGAAGAAGTGGTCGAACACCTCGGGCATCAGATACCAGGAGGGTCCGGTGTCGAAGCGGAAGCCGTCCTGCTCCCAGGATCCGGCGCGACCGCCGACCACGTCACGCTGCTCCAGCACGGTGACCTCGTGGCCATCGCGGGCCAGCAGCGCCGCGGTCGCGAGTCCCGCGATGCCGCCGCCGATGATGATCGCGCGCGTCATCGGGCGGTCCGAACGTTGGCGGCGAGCGCCAGGCGCAGCTTCACCGGATCCGGCACCCGCACGCGCGTGGTCAACAGGTGCGCCGCGGGCGTCGCCCGCAGCCGGCTCGACAGCTCTCCGAACAGCGCGTGGGCGAGACTCACCCCGCGACGCGCGTTCGCCGGCAGCAGCGGCACCGACCTGGCCGCGGTCGCCAGTTCGGCATCAATGTCGTCGAGCAGCCGCACCTTGTCCTCCTCGTCGAACTTCTGCGGATCGAGCCCGGGGAAGTAGCTGCGACCCAGTGCCTCGACGTCGGCGGAGAGATCCCGCAGGAAGTTCACCTTCTGGAACGCCGAGCCGAGCGCGCGCGCGCCGGCCACCAGGGTCTCGCGGTCCTCGGCGGTGCGCTCGGTGCCGTCGTCGGCGAGGAACACGGCCAGGCACATCAGCCCGACGACCTCGGCCGAGCCGTAGACGTAGCGCTCGAAGCTGTCCTGGTCGTGGCGGGTGAGCGAGAGATCCATCCGCATCGACTCGAAGAACGGCGCCGTCAGCTCGGCGCCGAATCCCGCCCAACGGGCCGTGCGTGCGAAGGCGTGCACGACCAAGTTGGCGCTGTAGCCCTCCTCGATCGCGCGCTCCGTGTCGCGCTCCAGGTCGTTGAGCAACCGGGCCGCGACGACCGTGTCGAGGCCCGCCTGCTCGGCACCGCCGTCGACGATCTCATCGGCGACACGCACGAGGGCGTAGAGGTTCTCGATCGGCTGGCGCACCCCGCGGCCGAGCAGCCGGGAGGCCATCCCGAACGAGGTCGAGTAGCGCGCGATGACCAGGCGCGCCGTCTCCTCGGCGAGCGCCGAGTACAGCTCCAGGCGTGGACCACCGTCGTCGGCGCGCTTCTCGGCACGCCGTTCCCGTCGACTCACTTCACGCGCTCCAAGACCTCGTCTGCCACCGGGATCAGTACATCACGCAGCGCCGAGGGGACGTGCGGCGCGGACAGCCGTTCCAGACCGCGGCGCGAGTAGTCGCGCGCGAGGGATTCCAGATAGCGTCGCGCTCCGCAATCGGTGAGGAACGCGCGGATGCGATCGGCGCCGGCCTCGTCGAGGTCCGGGTTGCCGAAGTCGCCCTCGAATTCAGCCCACCCGTCGCGCATCGTGGCGTAGGCGATCAGCACGGTGCGCTTGCCCTCACGCAGGTCGCCGAGCGTCGTCTTGCCCGTCAGCGACTCCGCACCGAACACGCCGAGCAGGTCATCGACGAGCTGGAAGGCGATGCCGATCTCGCGACCGAAGTCGCCAAGGGTGGCGACCACCGCATCCGAGGCGCCGGCGAGAATCGCGCCCGCCTGGAGCGGGCACTCGAAGGTGTAGACGGCGGTCTTCAGCCGCACCATCCGTAGGATGTCGTGCACGGGCGGGGGCTCGTCGCCGCCCGCGTAGTCGATGTCGATCAGCTCGCCGGCGGCGCTCGCGAACAGGGCCTCGTCCAGCACCTCCAGGAGCCGGTCGCGCACGACGTCGTTGGCGCCGCTGCGGTCGATCAGCCGGTAGGCGTTGAACAGTGCCAGGTCGCCGGCAATGACCGCCGCGCTGGCACCGCGGTGCTCGGCGGTCACCGTGTCGAGACCGCGCCCGATGGCTCGGTCGCGGTAGGTGCCGGCGATGTTGGGGGCACCGCGGCGCACGAAGTCGCGGTCGATGACGTCGTCGTGGATGATGAGCGCGGTGTGAAGCAGTTCGAACGCGGCGCCGACGTAGGCGGGCGGCTCGACCTCGATGCCGCCGAGCGCGTCGTAGGCGAGCGACACCATGCGCGGCCGGAACCGCTTGCCGCCGACCGTGTTCGCCTCCAGGGATCTCCACAGGTCGACGTAGCTCGCGTCGAGCGTGCGGGCGCGGGAGAGCTGCGCGCGGAAGAACTGTGCGAGCACGTTGTCGACGACGGCCTGCCGGTCCTCGGCGACCATCTCCGACGGAGAACGCTTCATTCCGGCAGACTACCTTCAGGATGAGCCCGCACCCAGAGACCTTCGGCCCTGTCGAGAATGAGCTTGTGGTTCTGCTCGATGAGCAGGGCACGGCGATCGGCACGGCCGACAAGGCGAGCGTTCACGACGAGCAGACGCCGCTTCATCTGGCGTTCTCGTGCCACGTCTCCGACCGCTCCGGCCGGGTGCTGGTGACGCGTCGCGCGCTCGGCAAGAAGACCTGGCCAGGGGTCTGGACGAACTCGTTCTGCGGCCACCCCGGACCCGGCGAGGACTTGGTCGAGGCGATCCGCCGACGCGCACGCCAGGAGCTCGGCCTCCGGCTCGGCGAGATCACGGTCGCGCTTCCCGACTTCCGCTACCGCGCCGTGGATGCCTCCGGCATCGTCGAGAACGAGATCTGCCCCGTGTACACGGCCGTCGCGGATGCCGACCCGGTTCCCGCCGCCGACGAGGTCGCCGAGTGGGCCTGGGTCGACCCGGCCGAGCTGCGCGCCGCGGTCGCGGCCACGCCCTTCGCGTTCAGCCCCTGGCTCGGCTGGCAGCTCGCCGCCTGGCCGGCCGAGCGGGTTGAGTAGCCGACGCAATCGGCGTATCGAAGCCGCGGGTTGAGTAGCCCAAAGGGCGTATCGAAACCCTTAGTTGCCGGCCGCTCCCGCATCCGTCGCACTGACGTCGGTGCGGTGGAAGTTCTGGAAGCTGCGCGACGCGGTCGGCCCGCGCTGTCCCTGGTAGCGGTTGGCGTACGGCCCTGAGCCGTAGGGGTTCTCGACCGGCGAGCTGGTGCGGATGAAGCACAGCTGCCCGATCTTCATTCCCGGCCACAGCTTGATCGGCAGCGTGGCGACGTTGCTGAGCTCGAGGGTGACGTGCCCCGAGAAGCCGGGGTCGACGAATCCGGCGGTCGAGTGCGTCAACAGGCCCAGGCGCCCGAGGCTCGACTTGCCTTCGAGGCGCGCCGCCACATCGTCGGGCAGCGAGACCAGCTCGAACGTGGAGCCGAGCACGAACTCGCCCGGGTGCAGGATGAACGGCTCGCCCGGCTTCGCCTCCACCAGGCGGGTCAGCTCGGGCTGCTCCTCGGCCGGGTCGATGAACGGGTACTTGTGGTTGTCGAACAGCCGGAAGTAGCGGTCGAGGCGCACGTCGACGCTCGACGGCTGCACCATGTCCAGATCGAGAGGGTCGAGTCCGATTCGGCCGGTCGACAGCTCGGCGCGGATGTCGCGATCGCTCAGCAGCATGGGTCGAGACTAGCGGCACCGCGCACGCCCGAAGGGCCTTGGGCTACACTCGACAACGCACCGCGGGGATGTAGTTCAATGGCAGAACTTCAGCTTCCCAAGCTGATAGCGGCCACGCTCCCTCTTCGTGAACCCCTCCGGCCAAACCCTCGGTCTTCCTTCCCTCTTCCCTAAGGGGAAGCGGCCACAGGCGCTGTGTGAAGCCGAACACCAATGACAGCGATACTCAATAGGAGTCGTTCGGCGAGATCGGTCCGTCCTTGAACATGTCGTCGAGCAGTCCGGAGATGCTCATCGGCCCAGCGTCGACTACGCGGCCAGGAAAGGCGGACAGTATGGGGTATCCGTCGCGAGGGTCGCCTACCCCATACCGAGGAGCCCAGTTGCACTCACGAACCTTCCGCTTGTCCATCCGGTGAACCTGGATTCGCGGGAACAGCGCGTTCATTTGGACGGCCAGTGCGGAGAGCACTCGATCCTCGTCAGGGGCAGGGAATACCCAAATGTGATCGTCCGGAAGTTCCGCCTCTTCGGGAACAGTTTGCATAGCTCCTTCGGGGATTCCCCCAGAAGAGCTCCCCGGTCCGTGCAAGAAAATCCGCGCCCCTCCTCGCCTGGCCTCGGTACCCCAGGTGAAAGGTTGGTGTTGCGCCCGATGATCGATAAGTGCACGAAACTGCCTGGCCGACCCAAGTACGGGCATCGATTCGGAAGTCAACAGCGAACGTTTCTCGAGCCAAGCAAGGAGCTTCGTGTTCGATCCATGCGGGACATCGCCTAGCTCGTTCCGAAATCTCGTTAAGAAGCTCGCGAACGCCGAGAGGGTCGAATAGTACGTCTGGAAAAAGTCATGGGTCGCATCAAAGAGTGCTTTCTGAACTGTGTCGCTCGGCAGCTCGTCGGTCGGTAGGGACGACACCGGAATGAACGCGCGGCGTGCGTTCTCAACTGCATCGCGTTTGGCTATCAAGCGCATGAACGCTTCTCCCAGCTCGATTGCGACTGTGTGATGGCGAGTCTCGACGTTCCAATGGGTGACCTCGTGCATCCAGTACTCGACGTACCCCGGGCCGATTCTAAAGAGCTGCGTTTCGGTCAAGGGTTCAGGTGTTCGGCCAGCGGCTAGCGAGGTCATTCCAGTGGACGATGGATATCGCGCCCTCCCACGTCCGGTCGCCGTTGCCAATGGCCACCAAGTCATTGGTCTCCGCGTCATAGACCCGAACGTTGTACCTGAAGTCCGGGTGCTCTTCCGAGTTCACAAACGCGATGGTCACCGGGTGGCCACGGAACCTACCCTCATAGGTCCAGACGCGCTCCTCATGAATCAGCTGGCCGAAGGCCAACCCGTCGGCGTTCCGGATTTCGGCCTCTTCGATGCTGCGGAGTTTGAGCTCTTCCTGATCCATGGCGAGATGGTAGCGGTTGTGCGGGAAGCTCGGCTAGAGCGCCGAGCGTCGCCCAGCGTCGATGTACTGATCGAGATCGTCGGGATCGAATCGCACGGGTCTCCCGACCTCCACGGAAGAGATGCGTCGCTCGCGCAACAAGCGGCGCACGAAGTGCACGCTGACGGTCAAGCAGTCGGCCGCCTGTGCAACGTCGAAGGGGCGGCTGCGTTCTGCTGGGTCATTCGCACGCACTTGATACGGCGGAGATCCCGATCCGAGCATCCATCGCTGAATGGCGCTCAATCGCGTGCCAGAGTCGTGCCACTTAGGGGCTCTCTTTTGGCACGTCGCGCTCAACTGTGCTCAACTAGACGCGGCACGTTTCCAGAGACAACCGGAAACAGGGCCACTGGGGATGTAGTTCAATGGCAGAACTTCAGCTTCCCAAGCTGATAGCGCGGGTTCGATTCCCGTCATCCCCTCTCCGATTGGCACCATGAGCGCATTGGTCCGCAACCCCTCGCCGGGCAACCTAGAGTTCGGCGAGCCCGGCGATCCGCTCGTCGTGGTGATCCCCGACTGGTTCGGGCGCCTGCCCTGGCTGACCTCCTACGCGGAGGCGCTCGCGCGCCGCGGGCTGCGCGTCGTCGTGCTCGACCTCTACGACGGCGTCGCCACCACCGACGAGGGCCAGGCGGAGCGGCTTGCGAGCGGCCAGGAGCGATCCGCCGCGCTGATGATGGTCGAGGATGCGATCGAGCGCGGCCGCGACGAGGGCAGCGACCGGGTGGGCCTCATCGGCTTCGCGCTCGGCGGCGGCCTGGCGCTGCTCACCGCGCAGGCCGGCGACGTGGATGCGGTGGTCGCCTACACCGCGACCCTCGCCGACACCGAGGACGGCGTCGTTCCCTGCCCGGTGCTGCTGCACTTCGCGGGCACCGACGAGTGGGCGCCGGGGGCCGAGCCGGAGACGTTCATCGCCCGGCTCGACGACGACGAGACGCCGGTGACCCGGCACGACTACCCGGGCACGACGCACTCCTTCGCGAACGCCTCGCTCGCCGACGAGGTCGACCCGCAGGCGGCGGGCCTCGCCTTCGCCCGCACCGCCGAGTTCCTGCTCGACTACCTGGGCGACTGAGCAACTAGCGTTGAGCGCATGACCTTTGCTCCCGAGATCGTCGCCGCCGTGCTGCACCACATGAACGGCGACCACCCGGATGACAACCTGCTCATCGCGCGCGCCTTCGGCCCCGACGAGGTCGCTGGCGCCTCCGCCGCGACGATGACGAGCCTCGACGAGTCGAGCGGCGTGTGGAGCACCACGGTCGATGGCGTCGAGCACACGGTGCGCGTGCCGTGGCCGAACGGCCCGATCAGCGAGCGGCCCGAGATCCGCCGTGAGGTCGTGGCGCTCTACGACGCCGCCTGCGCCAAGCTTGGCGTCGCCCCTCGGCCCCACGAGTAGATGCTGAGCGGCCCTCGTCCCCGACGAGCGCCCGCGCTAAGGTAAGGGCGACCTCAGTTTTAGGAGCCGCTCGTGTCTGTCATCTCGTTCTCTGAAGCGCTTCGCGCCCGCAGCTGGTCGCGCCACGGCGAGAGCGAGGGCGCCGGATTCATGTCCGACCTGATGAAGGGCGAGGGCACCCGCGAGGACTACATTGCCCTCGTCGCCCAGCACTACTTCATCTACGACGCACTCGAGGGCGTCGCGCCGACGTTCGCCGACGACCCGATCGCGACCCCGTTCCTGAGCGAGCAGCTCAGCCGGATGCCCGCGCTCGAGGCCGACCTCGCCTTCCTGATCGGCCCGGACTGGAAGGAGCGGATCGCTCCGCTGCCGACCACCGAGCGCTACGTCGCGCGCATCCGCGAGATCGCCGCCGAGGGCTGGGCGGGCGGCTTCGTCGCCCACCACTACACGCGCTACCTCGGCGACCTGTCGGGCGGCCAGGCGATCGGCCGGCTCATGCAGCGCCACTTCGGCTTCGAGACCAACGGCATCGGGTTCTACATCTTCGACCAGATCGCCAACCCGAAGGAGTTCAAGGAGGCCTACCGCGAGCAGCTCGACGCGGCCCCCTGGGACGAGGCCGAGCAGGAGCGCGTGATCGACGAGGTGCTGCGCGCCTACGAGTTCAACACGAAGCTCTTCGAAGACCTCTCGCGCGCGAAGGCCGCCGCGTAGCGGTTCCGATACGCCGCTTCGCGGCCACTCGACACGCTCGGCGCGTGACCCGCGTTCAGATCGCGGCGATGCCCGGAATCGCCTCGGCGCGCGACATGAAGTCCTTCACGCGCTCGTCGACGATGATGTCGCTCGGGCGCAGCGGACGCGTCAGGTACAGACCCTCGAGCGCGGTGATCCGGCTGAGCGCCACATAGGTCTGACCGGGCGCGAACGAGCGCGGGCCGAGATCGACGATCGCCCGGTCGTAGCTCTTGCCCTGCGACTTGTGGATGGTGACGGCCCACGCCAGCCGCAGCGGGAACTGGGTGAACTCGGCCACCACATCCTTCGACAGCGTCTTCGTCGCCGAGGAGTAGGTGTAGCGATACCGCTCCCACGTACTCGGCTGCACCTCGAAGCCCTCGCCGTCGACCTCGACGGTGACCGTGTCGGCGATCTTCACCACCTCGCCGATGGTGCCGTTCACCCAGCGCCCATCGCCTCCGGTGTCGTTGCGCAGGAACATCACCTGCGCACCGAGCTTCAGCTCGAGACGCTCATCGGCCGGATACGCACGGCCGCCGAACTCGCCGTTCACCTCCGCCACCGCGGTCTTCGCGGCGCCGGGCAGCCGGGCCAGCGCGCTGCCGTTGATGCGGGTGACGGTCGCGTTGGTGGTGGCGAGGGTGATGGTGCCGTCGTCGGGCGCGGGCCGGGCGCCCATCTCGTTGAGGCGGCCCGCCATCTCGGCAGTGACCACGCCGTGCCGCACCGCGGTCAGCAGGGTCTTGAACTCCAGCTCGTGCTGGCGGTGGATCGTCGCCAGCTCGAAGATCGTCAGCTCGGTCTCGTCCCACACGCGCGCGTCGAAGAACCACATCGAGCGGTAGCGATCGGCGAAGTAGGCGCGCTCCTCCGGATCGCCCGGCACGGGAGCCAGCTGATACGGGTCGCCGAACATGACCAGCTGCACGCCCCCGAAGGCGTCGTTCGGCTTCGCGCGCGCCTGGCGCAGCGAGCGGTCGATCGCGTCCAGCAGGTCGGCGTTCAGCATCGAGACCTCGTCGATGACGAGGGTGTCGATCGCGCCCAGCAGCTTCCGCAGCTCGCCCGACTGCTCGATGTCGTGGTCGGCGATCACGCCGATCGGCAGCCGGAACAGCGAGTGGATGGTCTGTCCGCCGACGTTGAGCGCCGCCACCCCGGTCGGGGCGCAGATCACCACCTGCTTCGAGGTGCGCCACGACAGGTGCTCGAGCAGGGTCGACTTGCCGGTGCCCGCGCGACCGGTGACGAAGATGTGCTGCCGTGTCGACTCGATGGCGTCGAAGACGGCCTGCTGCTCGGGGGAGAGCTCAGGCAGCGGCATCCATCAAGGCTACCCAGTCCGACGACCGTAGGATGCGACTGTGCTCACCGCTCCCGACGTCGCGGCCCCGACCGGGGCTCGACGCCGCGCGTTCATCTGGCTGGCGGCGGCACTGGTGCTGACCCTCGCCGGCACGGGCGCCGTGATCGCGGCAAACGCGACCGTCTTCGGCGCCGCCTCGTTCGTGCGGATCTACCTGGATGCGCTGGCGCGCGGCGACGCAGCGGAAGCGCTCGCGCTTGCCGGGGTGGCGAGCGACGATGTGAGCCCGGACATCACGCTCCTGTCGAGCGCGGCGCTCGCGCCGTTCGAGCTCGGCGAGGTGCGCGAGACGGCGAGCCGGGACGGTCGCCACGAGGTGACCGCCACCTGGACGGTCGGCACCGAGGAGCACGAAACCCGCTTCACGGTGGAGCGCGTCGGCACGACCGCAGGCCTGTTCGCGAGCTGGGCCTTCGTCGTCAGCCCGCTCGCGACGCTCGACGTCACGCTTGAGCACGAGGATCGCGTGCAGGTGAACGACCTCGACCTTGTCACCGCGAGCATCACCGCCGCCCCGCACCGCTTCGCCGTGTTCGTACCGGGCCGCTACACGCTGCAGCACGACAGCCGGTGGCTCACGAGCGACGCCGTCACGGTCACCGCCGACCAGGTCGGAACGACCCTCGAGGCCGCCGTGGATGTTCGCGCGAACGAGGACCTCCTCGCCGAGGTCGACCGCACCGCCCGCGAGTTCCTCGACGACTGCGCCGCGCAGCGGGTGCTGTTCCCGCCCGGATGCCCATTCGGCGAGACCGTCAACAACCGGGTCCTCGGTGAGCCCGTCTGGTCCATCGATGCCTACCCGGAGATCACCATCGTCGGCACGAGCGGGGAGCCGCGCTGGCACTCCGGACCCGATCAGGGCATCGCCCAGGTGACGGTCGAGGTGCAGTCGATCTTCGACGGCAGCGTCGAGACGCTCGAGCGCAACGTGCGGTTCCCGATGGAGTTCGAGATCCACATCTCCCGCGGGGATCGCCTCACCCTCGTGACGGTCGACCCCTACGCCGACTGACGAGCGCTTCAGCGCCCGGGCGCTCGTCCCGCACGGGCGGCGAGCTCAGCGTTGTACGCCGCCAGCTCGGCGTCGCCGTCGCGATCCGCGGCCCGGTCCCGCCGCTTCGCCTCCCGGTCGTCGCTGCGCGCCCACATGATGGCGACGATGATCGCAAGCGCCACGGTGGGGATCTCGCCGACGCTCCAGGCGATGCCGCCGCCCCACACCTGGTCTTCGAGCGGCGGAAGCCCCCAAGTGCGTCCCATCGCCCCGTACCAATCGGCCAGGAACAGCGCCTCCTGCGACATGATGGCCAGCCCGAAGAAGGCGTGGAAGGCCATCGTCGCCAGCAGCAGCAGCAGTCGCAGCGCGTACGGCGGACGGCCTCCGATCGGGTCGACGCCGATCAGCACCTGGGCGAACAGGTAGCCGGTGATGAGGAAGTGGGCGACCATCCAGATGTGCCCGGCGTGCTGCTCGGTCGCCCAGCGGAACAGCGGCGAGTAGTAGAACACCCAGAGCGAGGCCGCGAACAGCACCGCCGCGACGATCGGGTTGGTGATCACCTTCGAGAAGCCGGAGTGCACGAGCACGAGGATCCACTCGCGCGGGCCGCGACTGCCGTCGTCGCGCTTGCGGATGGTGCGCAGCGCGAGCGTCACGGGCGCCGAGAGCACGAGGAAGATCGGGATCACCATGGTCAGCAGCATGTGCTCGAGCATGTGGATGCTGAACAGGTACTCCTGGTACGCGCCGAGCGCTCCACTGGTCGACCAGAGCAGCGTCAGCATGCCGATCACGAAGAACGCGGTGCGGTACCACGGCCACCGGTCGCCGCGTCGGTGCAGCCGCACCACCGCAGCCAGGTAGAAGAACAGTCCGAACACGACGACGAGCGCCCACAGCAGGTCGAGATCCCAGGTCGTGAGGTAGCGGATGGGGGTGAGCTCGGGCGGCAGCGTATCGCCGGTCAGGTACTCAGCCGGCGTCGGGTCGGCCAGATCGGACCCCGGGATCTCGACGACCGGCGGGGCGGTGCGGGCGAGGGCAGCCGCGACGCCGCTGGCGACGCCCATGAAGGCGAGCTCGACAGCCACGAACACGGCGAAGAGCCGGTGGCCCGCCCCCGAGAGGATGCGCCCGACGAACACGCGGCGCTGCAGCGCGCCGAGCAGTCCGAGCACGCCGAGGGCGACCACCTTGGCGACGACGAGCAGCCCGTAGGGGGTGAGCAGCTCGGGCAGGCTGCCGACACGGATCGCCGCGCTGACGTAGCCGGAGATCGCCACCACCAGGAAGCTCACGAGCGCGAGGGTGGAGTACCGCGGCAGGATCGCGGCAAGCCGGTCGGGGCCGGCGCTAGCGCGCAGCACCACGAGCAGCAGGAGCCCGCCGATCCAGACGGCCGCGAAGATCAGGTGCAGCCACAGCGCGGTGGCCGCCAGGTTGTGATCGGCCGCCCCGCCCGCGTGACCCTGCTCGGCAAGCGGCGCGAGCCCGACCGCGGTCGCGGCGGTGATGATCCCGAGGGCGGTGACGTTGCGCACCGCGAAGCAGAGCACGGTGAGTGCGGCACCGACGAGCAGGGTGATCAGCCAGGCCCGGCCCGACTCGATCTCGGTGAGGAACGTGCCGAGCGCCTCCCCGTAGCGCTCGTCGAGGCTCGGGGCGGTGTTGTAGATCGTCGTGAAGGAGAAGAACGTGGACGCCGCCGCCGCCACGGTCCACACCGCGGCGCCCGCGGCCGCCACGTCGAGCGCGCGGTCGAACTCGGGCTTGGCCGGGGAGAGTCCGAACAGGGCCAGCACCAGCGAGCCGAGCGCCGTCGCCACCCCCAGGTTGAAGATGAGCTTCGCGATCGGCAGACCCCAGCGCACCACCGGTCCCGGGTCGATCACGAGCGGGGCTTCGGCGCCACCGCCGACAAGGAGCGCCAGCACGGTCGCGACGAGGGCGACGATGAGGAGGGCGGCGGGTCCGAGGACCCCGATCAGACGTGGCACCCCTCCAGCGTAGGCGGATGCGCGCCCCGAAAATGCCGCAGGGGGACCAAGGCGCTGTGCGCCTCGATCCCCCAGCGGGAAGTCTGAACTACTTGGCGGCGGCCTTGAGCTTGCTGCCGGCCGAGACCTTCACGCCCTTGCTGGCGGCGATCTGGATGGTCTCGCCGGTCGCGGGGTTGCGTCCGGCGCGCGCGGCGCGGCTGATCTGCTCGAAGGAGATCCAACCCGGGATCGCGACCTTGGTGCCCGATCCGACCGACTCGGCGACGACGTTGAAGAACGAGTCGACGACGCTGGCAACGGTGGCCTGGCTCTGGTTGGTCTCGGCCGCGATCTTTGCGACGAGATCGCTCTTGTTAAGGGTGTCAGCCATGGGTGTCCTCCTCGGACTCAATGCATTTCATATGGCACGAAGAGTTCGTCAGAGCGACGGAACTTTCGCGGTTGTGATTCCAGCGCCTGCGCCCCGGAACCACAGTGAAACTAGCACCCGTGGCCCGTGTTCCTGGGGATGCTGCACGGTGTTCCACATCCGGATTTGCTGGGTGTTTCGACACCCGGAAACGCGAAAGGGGCGAAAACTCACGTTCTCGCCCCTCGCGCTGCGGTCGGTTTCGACTACCAGCTCGACTTCGTCACACCGGGCAGCTCGCCACGGTGAGCCATGTCGCGGAAGCGGACACGCGAGATGCCGTACTTGCTGAGAACACCGCGCGGGCGGCCGTCGATGGCGTCACGGTTGCGCAGACGCACCGGGCTCGCGTTGCGGGGCAGCTTCTGCAGACCCAGGCGGGCCTCCTCGCGCTGCTCGTCGGTGGAGGTGGGGCTGACGAGCTGCTTCTTCAGCTCGAGACGCTTCGCAGCGTACCGCTCCACGATGACGGCGCGCTGGTTGTTGCGCGCGATCTTGCTCTTCTTGGCCATGCTTAGCGCTCCTCGCGGAATTCGACGTGCTTGCGGACCACGGGGTCGTACTTCTTGAGCACGATGCGGTCGGGATTGTTGCGTCGGTTCTTACGGGTCACGTACGTATACCCGGTACCGGCGGTCGAGCGGAGCTTGATGATCGGACGAACGTCCTGCGACTTCTTCGCCATCAGATCTTCTCCCCTCGGGCGAGCAGGTCCTTGACGACCGACTCGATGCCGCGAGCGTCGATCACCTTGATGCCCTTAGCGGACAGCGTCAGGGTCACGTTGCGCTTGAGCGACGGGACGTAATAGGTCTTCTTCTGCACGTTCGGGTCGAAGCGGCGCTTCGTCCGGCGGTGCGAGTGCGAGATGTTGTGTCCGAAGCCGGGAGTGGCTCCGGTCACCTGGCACACTGCAGCCATGGTTCTTCCTTATCGTTGCGGCGAAGCGGACTCCGCCTGATCTACCGTGGGACGATCGCCCCACCCAAGGTCACTTGTCGGCATGCCGAGATCCGGTCGCGAGCGGCCGGACGGCACACAAGAAGCGCGCTCTCGCGCACAACTCTCCGAGAATAGCCGAGGTTCCGGCCGTTGTCATCCCCGCGACGAGCGCCGCGGACCGGCGACGCGCGCGCTCAGACGCAGTCGGTGCAGAGCCCGAACACGTCCACGACATGGTGCGGATCGCTGAAGCCGTGCTCGGCGGCCACATCGCGCGCCCACACCTCGACCTTGTCGGCCTTAATCTCGACCGTCTTGCCGCAGTTGCGGCAGATCAGGTGATGGTGGTGGGTGCCGGGCGTGCAGGCGCGGTACAGGCTCTCGCCGTCCTGCTGCAGCGCATCCGCCTCGCCTTCCGTGGCCAGGTCGGCGAGCGCACGGTAGACCGTGGCGAGTCCGACCGACGAGCCGGTGCCGCGCATCGAGGCGTGCAGCGCCTGCGCGCTCACGAACCCCTCGGTCGTGCCGAGCGCGGAGCGCACCGCTTCGCGCTGCCAGGTGTTGCGCTTGGCGCTCATGCCGCCACCTCCGCCTCCACCTTACGGCCCGCCGCGGTGCGAGCGCGGGTCGCCTCGATGCCGCGGCAGACGACGTAGATGAGAAAGGAGATGGTGGTGATGAAGGGGCTGATCGGCAGCGAGCCGGCGATCGCGAGCAGGATGCCGCCGAGCGCCGAGACCAGGCCGAACGTCACGCTGAGGATCGGCACCAGCACCGGGGAGGCGCTCACCCGGAGCGCGGCGGCCGCCGGGGTCACCAGCAGTGCGAGCACCAGCAGCGCGCCGATGATCTGCACCGAGACGGCGACGACAAGACCGAGCAGCAGCATGAACACGATCGAGAGCGCTCGGCCGGGCACGCCGCGGGCGACCGCGACCTCCGGGTCGAGGCTGTCGAAGCTGAGCGGCCGCCAGATCAGCAGAAGCACCACCAGCACGGCGGCGCTGATGCCGATCAGGCGCCAGACGGCGGGGTCGTCCACGGCGATGATCTGGCCGGTGAGCAGGCCGAACTTGTTGGCGCTGCGCCCCGAGTACAGGGCCAGGAACAGAATGCCGAGCCCGAGGCCAGCCGGCATCAGCACGCCGATGATCGAGTTGCGCCCGCGCGCCCGCGCGCCGAGCACGCCGATCAGCAGCGCCGCCGTGATCGACCCGAAGATCGAGCCCATCACGACATCCACTCCGATCAGCAGCGCGGCGGCGGCGCCGGCGAAGGAGAGCTCGCTGATGCCGTGCACCGCGAACGCCATGTCACGCTGAATGACCATGACGCCAATGAGTCCGCCGACGATGCCGAGCACGGCGCCGGCGAGCACCGAGTTGGCGACGAGCGCGAGAATGGCGCCGTAGTCGGTGAAGTCGAAGATCTGGTCGAAGCTCATGCGCGCACCCCGTGCTGATGGCCGGGCATCTCGGGCGTGCCGACGACGAGGATGCGTCCCTTCGTGCGGATGACCTCGACCGGGGTGCCGTACAGCTCGCCGAGAACCTCGGAGCGCAGCACCTCGTCGGGAGTGCCGACTCGGAACGAGCCGCCGGCGAGGTAGAGCACGCGATCGACCATGCCGAGCACGGGGTTGATGTCGTGCGTGACCATCAGGACGCTGGCTCCCCGCTCGTGGCGCACGCGCTCGAGCAGTCCTGCGACGGTGCGCTGATGATGCAGATCGAGGCTGAGCAGCGGCTCGTCGGCGAGCACGAGCGCGGGGTCTCCGGCCAGCGCCTGGGCGACGCGCAGTCGCTGCTGCTCGCCGCCGGAGAGCAGTCCCACCGGCACCCGCGCGAACTCGCGGGCACCGACCTCGGTGAGCAGCTCGTCGACGCGGCGGCGGGCGGTGCGGTTCGGCCACGGGATGCCGAAGCGGGTGCCGTCGAGGCCCAGCCGAACGAGGTCCTGCGCGCGCAGCGGCGTGCCGGGCGCGAAGGGACGCTGCTGGGGGATGTAGCCGACCCGATCGCGGCCGTTCGGCAGTTCGATGGAGCCCGCGTCGAGCTTCGCGAGGCCGAGGATCGTCCGCAGCAGGCTGGACTTGCCGGCGCCGTTGGGTCCGAGCACGGCGACGAACTCGCCCGCCGCGATGGTGAGCTCCAGCTCGCGCCACAGGGTGCGCGCGCCGAAACCGAGCGACGCCCCCCGGATCCGGAGGGCGGCGCTCTGCTGCGCGTGGTCGGGCGATGTCACCTGTCGATCATGCCGCGTTTGCGGCAAGGGCACTTTCGATCGCGTCGAGGTTGGACTGCATCCAGCTGACGTAGCTCTCGCCCTCGGGCAGGTTCTCGGCGAAGTCGACGACGGCGACGCCGGCCTCTTCGGCCGCCGTGCGCACGAGCTGGGTCTCGGCTCCCTCGGTCTGCGAGTTGTAGGCGAGGAAGGCGAGGTGTCCGCTCTCGACCTCCTCGAGCACGGCGGCGAGCAGTGCGGGAGCGACGTCGGTTCCCTCCTCGATCGCCTCGCTGAAGCCTTCCGGCGTTGCGTCGGTGAGGCCGGCGT
>CEQQ01025252.1_pt1 | contig 17969 bp, 12 predicted proteins | sample 531041 | NCBI WGS metagenome assembly CEQQ01 (sample SAMEA2621222, study PRJEB7988) | marine metagenome | biome: marine biome (ENVO:00000447); feature: deep chlorophyll maximum layer (ENVO:xxxxxxxx); material: "saline water (ENVO:00002010), including plankton (ENVO:xxxxxxxx)" | depth 150 m | reverse complement strand
TCATTTCACTTCCAAGCTTTTACATGGATATGGACGCCGCACGCCGAGGTGTACGCGACTACAAGAGTACAACGCGGGATGTTCGCGCACTACTCAAGGGTTTTGAAGAGGCTGGTGGTGTGGATGCGATTCTGCTTGACTTGAGCAGGAATGGCGGTGGAAGCCTGACAGAAGCAATTGATCTAACCGGCTTGTTCATCGATCGTGGTCCGGTTGTTCAGGTAAAGGATCCAACGGGCCGTGTAACTGCATATGAAGACGAAAATGCCGGAGTTGCATGGGATGGGCCGCTGGTTGTTCTAACCAGCAAGTTCAGTGCTAGCGCCAGCGAGATTTTTGCTGGAGCTATCGCCGACTACGGTCGCGGAATTATCGTTGGTGATTCAGCAACGCATGGTAAAGGCACGGTTCAAAGCCTGCAAGATCTTGGACGAGAGTTGTTCCGCAACACACCGAATCCTCCAGAATTTGGTGCCTTGAAAATCACGATTCAACAATTCTATCGTCCGAACGGAGCCAGTACACAAAAGCATGGTGTTGCCGCTGATATCATTCTTCCCAGCTTTAGTGATCACATGGATATCAGTGAATCCGACCTGGACTTCGCCGTTGACTTCGATAAAGTCGATTCAGCAAATGAAGTTAATCTGGGAATGCGAAAGCAAGCCACCATCAACGCTGTTAAGGACTTATCATCCAAACGTATAAGTGATTCAGAGGATTTCAAAAGCCTCCTTGATCGAATTGCACAATACGAAGAACAAAAGAAAGATAAGCTTATCAGTGTTAATGAGAAAGAGTTTTTCGCCCGCCGTGAGGGAGTTAATGTCGAGAAAGAAGAAGAGGCTCAAATCGAAGAGACGGTGGAAGCCGATGACGACATATTCCCGGAATCCTATTACAACACCGAAGTGCTAAACATCACGGTAGATTACATCAATGCACTTGGCGAAAACAAGAAATTGGCACTTGGCAAGTAGCGTTAAGTAAGAGGTATTCTCATACCGTCGTAACCGAGCTCCATGGTATCTGGTAATTGGGCGTTTGTAGCCTCATGATCCAAATCATGAGATATGTGGGTGAAAACTGTTCGGCCTGCTCCAATTTTCTCAGCTGCTGCCACTGCCTCATCTAAACCAAAGTGAGTCACGTGCGATTTTCGTCGAAGGGCATCCAGAATTAGGACGTCCAGTCCTTCCAGCAGTGGCCAACTCTCCTCTGGAATCTCGTTGGTATCAGTACAGTACGCAATATTTCCGATTCTGAAACCGAGCACACGAAAGCGTGGGCCATGGTTCAATCTGATCGGAGTAACAGGAGTGTCGAGCACCTCAAACGGTTCCGTTGAAATGCGTTGGAATTCCAACTTGGGTATTGCGCCACGATGTGTTGGTTCAACAGTAGGAAATGCGTAATCAAACGACCGTCGAATGCGATCCTCAACCTTATCTTCGCAGTAAAGTGATACTGCATGGCCAAGATAAAACTGAAATAGCCTCAGGTCATCGAGTCCGTAAATATGGTCTGCGTGCTCATGAGTGAAAAGTACACTGTGAACGATACCAATATTCTCACGAAGCAATTGAGTTCTTAAATCCGGTGGCGTGTCGATAAGTAAATTACCCGTCGGGAGTCCGAGGACCACTGAACAGCGCGTACGTTGATTTCTGGGGTGACCGCTCGTGCAAACATCGCAACCACATCCAATGGACGGTACACCAACGGAGGTGCCGGTGCCAAGCAATACCATTTCACCTGTAATTGGTGTGTTATGCGGTGTTTTCGTCACGGATAGACTCTGGTACTTATCTTCTATAGGTACGACAACGTGTGTGCACGACAGCAGAAAACGTGAGGAAGCGGAATCGACCTCATTTTAAGATTATATCGTGGTGTCAAACGCCGTTGACCCCCCTATCATATAGGGATAAGCTATCGCCACAGAACCTAAGTTCTTTTTGCTTCGACTGCGCGCTTTCATGCGCAACGAATGCCGTGGCAGTCATTTTGTAATCAAACAGTGGTAGACACTGTTGTTGGACGCTGAAAATGCAACGCATCTGGGAATTAATCTCCGCTTTTTTTGGCGGCATCGTAAACGTCTTTGAGCGACTCGTTACGCAATTCTTTGGCTCAAGTAACGAGCGATTGGTAAAGCAATATGGAAAGCAAGTCGATGAAATCAACTCGCTGGAGCAGCGATATGAAAGCATGTCTGATACGGAATTGGCCGATCAGACACCGAAGTTCAAGCAGCGATTAGCGGCTGGCGAAACGCTCGATCAGATATTGTTCGAGGCCTTTGCTGTGTGCCGTGAAGCAGGTCGCCGTTTTCTTGGGATGCGGCACTACGATGTACAGCTTATCGGCGGCATGGTGCTGCATGAAGGCAAAATCGCTGAGATGATTACCGGGGAAGGCAAAACCCTTGTCGCCACGCTTCCCGCATATTTGAATGCGTTAACGAGTCGTGGAGTCCACGTCGTAACCGTTAATGACTACCTGGCTCGTCGTGATATGGAATGGATGGCACCACTTTACCAAGGGCTTGGCCTTTCGGTTGGTGCAATTCAAAGCAACATGGATGTGCGCACACGGCAAGCCGCTTATGGTTGTGATATCACTTACGGAACGAACAACGAATTTGGATTCGACTACCTTCGCGATAACATGCGACCTGCTGCACACGGCGACGATCGATTCCCGAAGCACTTACAGCAGTCACAGGGTAAGCTCTTTTACGCGATCGTCGATGAAGTTGACAACATCCTGATCGACGAAGCTCGAACACCGCTGATTATCTCCGGTCCTGCTCATCAAAACATCAAGAAATACGGTGAGGTGGACAAGGTTGCACGTCAACTGAAAAAGGACGTGCATTTTACGGTCGATGAAAAGGGACACAACGTACTGCTAAACGACGATGGCATCCGTGAGGCTGAACGTCTTGCTGGCGTGGAGAGTTTCTATACGGCCGGCAATATGGACTGGCCACACATGTTAGATAATGCATTGAAGGCACATTACCTTTACAAACGCGATGTGAATTACGTTATCCAGGACGGCAAAATCGTCATTGTTGACGAGTTCACCGGTCGCTTGATGGATGGACGTCAATGGAGTGATGGATTGCATCAGGCTGTAGAAGCATCTGAAGGTGTGAAAATCAAGGAAGAGACCCAGACTCTTGCCACCATAACGCTGCAGAATTACTTCCGCCTCTATGAAAAAATATCCGGCATGACTGGTACGGCCCTGACCGAGGCCACGGAGTTCTACAAAACATATGAGATGGAAGTGGTCGCCATTCCACCGAATCGTCCGCTTCAGCGAATCGAGCACAAGGACATTATCTACTTAACTGAGCGTGAGAAGTACAAAGCGGTCTGTGAAGAAATCGAAAGCACCGTTAAGTGGGATGTCATCGAAACCAAACGTGAGTATTTCATAGGTAAGATCATCAAAGACACAGATGATTCTTATGAAATGGAATTACGAGGCAGTCGCAAGAGCGACGTCATAAAAAAGTCAGATATCATCTCTGTGAGTCGAAAAGGCAGACCGGTCTTGGTCGGAACTGTATCCATTGAAAAGAGTGAGCATATCTCTAAGTTGCTAAAGGAACGTGGTATCGACCACGAAATCCTCAATGCTAAGAACCATGGTCGTGAAGCTGAAATTATTGCACAAGCTGGCAGAACCAGCGCCGTCACGATTGCCACGAATATGGCCGGGCGTGGAACTGATATTCTACTAGGCGGAAATCCCGAAACGATGGCGTGGGCTCAGCTGCAACACACCTATGCCACCCGTCTGGATGTGCCGCAGGACGAATGGGATGACCTGGTTCGCAGCATTGACCAGGAATTCGGCATGTCCGAACAAGGTGAAGAAGTAAAGACCCTTGGTGGGTTACACGTTATTGGCACCGAACGCCATGATGCCCGGCGGATTGATTTGCAGCTGCGTGGTAGATGTGGACGCCAGGGTGATCCCGGATCAAGTCGATTCTTCTTGTCCATGGAAGATGACCTGATGCGCATTTTTGGCGGCATCAAGATGAAAGACTGGCTACAGCGATTCGGCATGTCCGAGTCGGACAAGATCGAAAGTGGTCTAGTCACTCGGCGAATTAGTGGTGCACAAAAGAAAGTCGAAGAGCGAAACTTCGAGATTCGTCGAAATCTGCTCGAATATGACAAGGTCATGGACTTACAGCGAAAGGAAATCTACTCCTATCGCCAACGCATCCTCGACGGCGATGACGTGTCAGAGTTAGTTCAACAGATCATCATCGACCAGGTGGATGGAGCTCTAGAAAGCCTACTGGATCCTATGTACGGTCTGGAATCTCTATCAGCATGGATCAATACGCAATTCGGTTGCGATAGTATGGCTAGGGATTTTAAAGGCCATAACTATGAAGGCGTGTGCGAGGAAGCAAAAAGCATCGCACGCAAGAAGATCAAAAGTGAAATCCATGACAAGATGGATGAAACGGTACCACGTGATGCAGATCCGGCGGACTATAACTGGGAAACGTTAACTAAATTCGTTAACACAAGGTTTCAGGCGAGTATTCGTTCCGGTGCCTTGAAAGAAATCGATGAGCTGGATCTGTTTGACGAGATCATGGGATATGCCGATGAATGGCTAAACAAAGTTGATCTCTCTGATACTCAGGTATTCCTGGAATCGACATTTCAACATCAGACGTTGCTGGCATGGCTTAACAGTAAATATGGAATTGCTCTGCAGCTTGATGATCTCAATGGCATGAATGATGGTGAGATTAGCGAACTAATCCACGACCGCACCAGCGAGATGTACTTTCAAAAGGAAGCCGAGTACCCGGTACTGGCCGCTCTTTACCGGTTTGGATCAGCGAGTGATGGTGGACGAATTGACAGGGAAGGATTGATTGAATGGGCTCAGACTCGATTCGATGCCAAGATTGACCTGTCCGACGTTCAAAACCAACAGCGAGAAGAAACACGCGACTTCTTACTTGATCTAAGCCTCGCAAACCAAAAACGGAGACAAGATCATCGAAATTGGGTCGATGAAAAACTGGAATCGTTATACGCATCATTTTCAAGCGATGAACGTGTAGCCAATGTGGCAAACGAAGGCGAATTGGCTCAACTTGCTATGTGGTTACGTGATCACTTGAGTCACGACATTTTAGTAGACGATCTTGGCAATCTAGACAATCGTGAATTATCGATTGCGTTGAGAAGCGCGGTGGATGAGAAACACCACCCGGAAATGCGGCGTATGGAACGTGGACTACTTCTTGAAGTTGTCGATGCCGCGTGGAAAGATCACCTTCTCGCAATGGACTATCTCAAGTCATCTGTTGGATTACAAGGTTATGCCCAAAAAGATCCAAAGGTTGAGTATCAGCGCGAGGGAATGACACTGTTCCGTAAACTGTGGATCTCAATCGGTGACCGTGTTACTGACCTGCTCTTCAGAATGGAACAACTCGATGAAGGATTCGTTGGTTCAACGTGGGTTGAATCATCAGCGAGCCATGACTCGGCTGCATCCAGTTCTGATATAGCTCGTGAACAACAGGACGCAATTGCTTCAAGCCAGGATCAGGGAGGCCCTATCGAGCCGACCAGAATCCACAACCGAACCCCTGGCCGCAACGAGCCATGCTTTTGCGGTAGCGGAAAGAAATACAAACGTTGCTGCATGGGTAAATCAAACGAAAACCTGGCATAACTAATCAGGCAATGCTGTACTCAGGCCTTCAGTAAATGGCATATCTGTATAACTTCGCCTACCTCGTCGTCATCATACTGGCATCACCATTTCTAATCGTCAGTTCGATTCGCAATGGCAAGTACCGGCAGGGTTGGGGTGCTAAGTTTCTCGGGCTTGTTCCGCGATCTAGAAATGACAAGCCTTGTATCTGGCTTCATGCTGTGAGCGTCGGTGAAGTAAATCTACTACAACCCATCCTTACTGAAATATCGCTCAAACACCCGGATTGGGAATGCGTTATTTCTACAACAACGCTTACCGGGATGAACTTAGCCAAGCGCAAATATTCTCAATACACCGTTTTTTACTGTCCGTTAGATTTTTCGTGGGCGGTGGCCAGTGCGTTTCGACGGATCAAGCCAGCAATGCTCGTCCTCGTGGAGCTAGAGATTTGGCCGAATATGATTCGCACAGCGCATAAAAGAGGATGTCCGATCGTAATTGCAAACGGGCGGCTCAGCGAGCAAAGTTTCGCTGGTTACAGAAAAATCAGTTTTTTAATTCGGCAAACGATGCGTCGCATTACCGCGGTCGCTGCACAAAACAAAGACTATGCAAGCCGATTTGTAAGTCTAGGAGTCGACACTAGCCGAGTCCATATCACAGGCTCTATCAAATTCGATGGCGCCCAAACCAATCGTAATAATGAAGCGACTCAGTCGTTAATGGCTCTGTCAGGATTAGATCCTGATGTGCCAGTGATTCTTGCCGGTAGTACTCAAATTGAGGAAGAGACGCAAATAATCCAAACCTATACTGAATTGCTGCCCGACCATCCGGAACTAAAACTGATCATTGTGCCGCGGCACCCTGAACGGTTTGATATGGTCGCAGAGATGCTTAAAAACCAATCCAATACATGGATTCGCAGATCAGAAATCACTGAGCCATTGGAACGTGATTCGTGGAGAATTCTGTTGGTTGATGTCATTGGTGAACTCGGAGCTTGGTGGGGTTCAGCGGACATCGCGCTTGTGGGAGGAAGCTTTGGTAAACGGGGCGGCCAAAACATGATTGAGCCTGCAGCCTATGGCGCTGCTGTATGTTTCGGCCCATCAACAAGAAACTTCCGTGATGTCGTGCAACAGTTGCTTGATGCACAAGCTGCCGTTGTTGTACACGATCAACTTGAGTTGACCGAGTTTGTGAGAAAATGCCTTGAAAATAAGGCGTTCTCTGAAAACCTCGGAACTCGGGCAAAAAGTCTTGTCAGTGAACAACTGGGGGCAACAACTCAGACAATTGATATCCTGGCCAAGGCAATGGCTAATTCACAATAAATAAGTAGCACTTTATAATTCTGAATTAGCTTTGACCTAAGCAATTAAGAATTCGTCGAAGGAAACAACTGTGGCATCCGGAAAATATCTCTTTACAAGTGAATCTGTCAGCATGGGACATCCTGATAAGCTGGCAGATCAAATCTCTGATGGCATCCTCGACGCATTATTTGCGCAAGATCCATACAGCCGTGTAGCCTGCGAAACGATGGTTACAACCGGGCTCGCCGTTGTTGCAGGGGAAATCACCACCACTGCCAATATCAGCTATCAGGATGTCATACGCAATGTCATTCGGGACGTCGGTTATACCGATGATGAAATGGGGATCAGCGCCGATACCTGTGCGGTTATGGTGTCCATAGACAGGCAAAGCCCGGATATTGCTCAAGGCGTAAATGAAGATAACACAAGCGGCAAGGAAATCGGTGCCGGCGATCAGGGGCTTATGTTTGGATATGCCTGCCGAGATACAGAACCTGAATTGATGCCAATGCCCATCGCGCTTTCACACCGAATCCTAAACCGGCTAAACGATGCTCGGTTTGGAAACGAAGTGAACTGGTTGCGACCTGACAGCAAGAGTCAGGTAACCGTAGAGTATGACGGATTTACTCCTGTCAAAATCGACACCGTCGTATTGAGTACACAACATTCACCAGATGTTGAAAATCATGAAATTCGTGATTTTGTGATTGAAAACATTATCAAACCTCAATTACCAGCAGACTTGGTTTCCGATGATATTACGTACCACGTGAATCCCACCGGCCGGTTTGTAACAGGTGGCCCTCATGGTGACTGTGGTCTGACTGGACGAAAAATCATCGTTGATACGTATGGCGGCTGGGGCCGTCATGGCGGTGGCGCGTTTAGTGGCAAGGATCCTACCAAAGTAGATCGCAGCGCAGCATACATGTCTCGACATGTTGCCAAGACGATTGTTGCTGCTGGATTAGCTGAGCGGTGCGAAGTGCAACTTGCCTACGCCATTGGTGTTACAGACCCAGTAAGCGTCCACGTTGATACTCAGGGTTCAGGAGTCGTTGACGATTCACGTCTTTGCGAAGTCGTCAGAGATTTCTTCCCACTTTCACCTGGTGGAATTATTGACTATCTCGACTTGCGTCGACCCATCTATCGGCAAACCGCCGCCGGCGGACACTTCGGTAGAAGTGAAGATGATTTCAGCTGGGAAAACACCGATCGAGCTGAAGAGTTAAAGGCTGCTGTAAGTTAATCTCCACTGGCCACCAATAAACTCAGCATTGACCAATGATGGTGTCATTCGCTACGGTTTCATAAGTTCAGTTCTGATTCAAATACAGTACTGCGAATTCCGTCTCGAAGTTCTACGTCACCATGGCTGCAATCAGCAATAGTATTGATTCAAAGTCCGCTGCACTTCATGTGTTACTGCGTCAAAGTATCGCGTTCAGCCTCGCGGTGGGTGGCTTCCTCATCAGTATGGCCATTGTTATTGCAGATGTTCAATCTAATATCACACCGTCAGCCAACGATATTTCTGTCATCGTCTTCACAGCTTGTTTCATTTCAGTCACACGACTCATTAATGGTCACAGCACAAGAAAATCAGCTTCCGCAATACACTGGGCTTTCGGTACTGCGACTGCTCTGTTTATAGCAACATGGATTTCCATGGATCCGGTGTCGCAGCAAGCATTGATGGTTTGGGCAGTAATTATCGGCTGTGAATCTGCTTGGTGGAATCGATGGCGAACCACGCCAGGACCGGCATGCGTGGAATCCACATTTAGCACGGAATCACCAGTGGAGGATCAACGCATGTTGATCACTGAGAGTTGGGATGAAACCCAGTCACTCCCGGAAACCGAAGAAGCCCAGCCATGGGAGATGGACGACACAATTCAGCACTGGACTAGATCACGTAAGGCCAACGGCATCGATCAAATTGAGGCTTGGATGTACGCTGAATTTGAAGAAGGTCAGCAATATCAATCCGTACATATTGCGTTTATTCCGCAATTCGGCGAATTGCCTCAATTGATCTCCAATCAACTGGATGGCCCTGCTGCGACTATAAAAGTCTGTGAACTACGCATATATGGAGCACGACTTGAGTGCAAACTAACGTCTCCAGCGACGGAGCAGACGCAAGTGATGATCCATATCACAGTCAATGGCGTAATGAACGAAGGCGCCAAGGCAGCTTAAGGAGCGGCATTCAGCCATTGTCGTTGGCAACAGATAGGATTTGAAATGGCACGTTGGCCGGGAAAAAAATGGACAACCCTTGTCACATATGGGTTGATTTTGATTCTGTTCCCCGTGCTTTGTTACCTAGCATATCAATGGGTACGCGGCGGTCAGTAAGCTAAACCCGGAATCAATCGACAACCATGAGTATCGATCTTCAGTCAATAAGCGATCGACTAAGTGAGTTTGGACAGCAACACCTCTTGCAGGCAGCTGCAGAACTAAGTGATGCAGATCTAGAGTCGCTTATCACATCGATCAACACAATTGATCTGGACTTGATCCATAAGCTGACATGCAACGGCACCACTGATATATCGCCGATCTCTGATGCCGCGATTGTCGGCCCTCCAAACGCACTTCGGCTTACCGATGAAAATCTCCGCTTAGCATCAGGTGAAGTCATATCCCGCTGCGAAGCAGTAGACGCCGGCGAGGCGCTGCTAAACGACCATGCTCTCGGTGTCATTGTTGTTGCCGGAGGTCAGGGTACGCGTCTGGGGTTTGATCATCCCAAAGGCATGTATCCCATTGGAGAATTATCCGAACGATCGTTGTTTCAGTTTGTTACAGACAAAATCAAGGCTCTTTCGAGCAAGTATGGCTACTGCGTGCCATTGTTCATCATGACGAGTCCACCTGTGCACGATGACACGGTGAAGTTCTTTGTAGAGAATAGCAATTTTGGATTGAGCGAAGACCAGCTGTTTTTCTTTTGCCAGGGAACGATGCCGGCCGTTGACCAGACAAATGGCAAAATTCTAATGCAATCAAAAAGTGAGCTATGCCTCTCACCAAATGGCCACGGTGGAATGCTCTCCGCACTCAAGGACTCCGGTGTTTTGGTGTGGTGCCGTGAACATAATATCTCGACGCTATTTTATTCACAAATTGACAATCCACTTTCCCAAATCGGTGATCCGTTGCTGTTGGGCTTCCATAGGTTGTCCGATGCGGATGTTTCAATGCAGGTCATCGAGAAACAACACGCAGATGACCGTACAGGCAATGTTGTGTTAATTGACGACATTACCCAAATGATCGAGTATTCAGAAATGCCAGGTGAGTTGGCTGCACAAACCACTACAAACACTAACGGAGAAGAGAAGCTGCGATTTTGGGCTTCGAATATTGCCGTCCATACGTTTAGTACAGATTTTCTGCTCCGCATGTCTGAAGATGCAGATGCCCTACCCTTCCATCTGGCGGCCAAAACAGTGCGGTGCTTGGAGAATGGTGAATTAGTGTCTCCCACCGTTCCAAATGCATATAAGTTTGAACAGTTTATTTTTGATCTACTACCTCATTCACAGAACACGATGGTGGTTGAAGTTGAACGATCCGTTGCATTTGCACCTGTAAAGAACGCGCCGGAGGCTACCTTTAGCACCGTAGCTACATCTCGCGCTACCATGAACGAACTCTACCATCGTTGGCTTACTGAAACCGGCTGTAAGGTGAATGACTCAGCAGTAGTCGAGATAAATGCCCGATTTGCCTTAGATCAAGCTCAGTTACAACTACGAGAACTTCCAGAGCAAATCGACGCTGACACATATTTTCAATTGTGAATACCAAAACCTGAAGCCTGATACTTGGTTTCATATAAGGTGGTAATTCCTGAGCATACGAGGACGACAAATGATACACGCGGTGATCATGGCAGGCGGTAGTGGAACGAGATTCTGGCCAGCTAGCCGATCCGAAACACCCAAGCAATTGCTTCGACTCGCTGGGGACACAGTCATGCTGCAAGCCACGGTTAACCGCCTTGGCGACCTTGTTACAAACGATCAGGTCTATATTCTCACGAATCAAAAACTAGTCTCGGCGATCAGCGAGCTATTGCCAGATTTACCTGACACCCACATTGTCGGTGAGCCGTACAAGAGAGACACCGCACCATGTATCGGATTGGCCGCATCTTTGGTTTATCGCTCCGACCCTAATGCCGTTATGGCCGTCATGCCGTCAGACCATGTGATAACTCCCGAAGCGACATTTCAAGGGGCACTTCAAGCAGCCGCAAATCTGGTTCAGGATGATCCGCGCCGCATCGTTACTTTTGGAATTCCACCAACCTATCCAGCAGAGTCCTTTGGCTATATCCAACGAGCAGATGCAATTGAGAACAGTGATGCGGTCTGCGATGCATATAGCGTTGAGCAATTCAAAGAAAAACCTAGCGCAGATTTAGCACAGCAGTATCTCGATGCGGGTACCTACTATTGGAATTCCGGGATTTTCGTTTGGAAGGCATCGACCATTCTTGAAGCACTACGACAATACCAACCCGAAATGATGGTGCACATTGATAAGATCGGTGCAGCAATTGGTGACTCATCGTTCCAATCAGTACTCGAAACCGAGTTTGAGAAAATCCAGGGAACATCTATCGACTATGCAGTTATGGAACACTATGAACACGTTGTCGTAATGGAAGCGACCTTCCAGTGGGATGACGTAGGTAGTTGGCAGAGCTTAAGTCGGACAAACGCACTCGACGATTCTGGAAACACAGTATTGGGGAAACACCTGTCAATTGAATCGACAGGAAACATTATTAGTGCAGAAGGTGATCACCTGATCGCAACGATTGGCGTGAATGACAAAGTAATTGTGCACACAAATAATGCGACGCTGGTTGCTGACAAGAACGAAGAAGAACGAGTACGTGAAATCGTAAAACAGCTTGAGGGATTGGAATGGGACGAGTATCTCTAACAATAATTGTCACTGTAATTGGTTCCATCTTACTTGACTCTTCTAGCCTAAACGCTGAAGAGAAGAAGTCGTTTGCACCGCTGAATCTCCGGCTGAAAACTCTCGGTGGAAAACAGGTGTGGTCTGATGTCCGCATCATTCAGGATTGGCGTATCCAACGCAATGTTTACACCGGCCACCATCGACTGCTGTCACCGAAAAACTATCGCGAAGCCTGGGGTAGTCGGGAACATTGTGACCAGATAATGGATCAGCAGATTCAGGAACATGGCTTAGAACCGTACACGCAGACCGTAGTTGTACTGCTGCACGGAATCCTACGTGCCCGATCCAGCATGGACGACATGAAGCATTTCCTACAACGATTCGGTCATCAGGTGATCAGCGTGTCTTATGCCAGCTCAAGAGAGTCAATCGACGATCATGCCCGCTCACTTCGCGACGTTCTTGATGACCATAAGGAAATAGATCGCATTCATGTTGTTGCACACAGCATGGGCGCGTTGGTCATCCGTCGGTACATGAAGATGTTTGATGAACCACGTATAAAACGGATCGTGATGCTAGGACCTCCCAATCATGGTAGTTCTCTAGCTCGCATGTTTGAAGACAATACGATCTTCCAAATGTTTTGGGGCATCAATGGAAAGGAAATGGCTAGTAATTGGAAGCAATACGAGCCACGACTCTTAACACCTAATTGTGAGTTTGGAATTCTTGCTGGTGACGTATCGAAACAGCGTATTAGAAATCCCCTGTTTGATGAACCGAATGATTTGGTGGTCACTGTAAATGAAACGCTACTTGGTGGTGCTTCGGACTTTCGAACCGTACCTATCATCCACACGTTTCTGGTGAACAATATCATTACAATGAAAATGACCCATCGATTTCTTAAAGATGGATATTTTGAAACTGAATCTGCCCGTCGGCGGATTGCCCCCTAAACGGTAGTTCATAACTTTGACAGATTGTCTATTACCAGAATCAGGTCGACTGGCCGGAATTGACTTCGGTACAGTACGAATTGGAATCGCTATCTGCGATGCACAACGAATTCTGGCTACACCTCATGAGAATTACACTCGGCGCAGTGAACTGGACGATGCACAATTTTTCCAGAATCTAATTGCTAGTGAGACGCTAGCTGGATTTGTGATTGGGCTGCCACTGCATACAGATGGAAATGAAAGCCAAAAGAGTCAGGAGACCCGGGCTTTTGCAAACTGGCTGTTTGAGGTGACCGGTCTTCCTTTTGAATTTCAGGATGAGCGATACAGTACAAAGTCAGCTCATGAGTTGATGATAGGCGGAAATATAAAGGCGAGTAAACGCAAGAAACGACTTGATGCAGTCGCTGCTCAAGTGATCCTCTCAAGTTATATCGAACGCTAGCTATGCGATTTAGTGCGATTCAAGAATTGCCGTGATACCTTCTCGGTAAGTCGGATACTTGAGATCGATACCTAATTCCATTCTCATCCGGCTGTTCCTGATCCTCTTGTCTGCCATGGCCCTGGAAACAACATGAGAGTCCGCTTCCGGTTCCGAAAAGCTGACCGATGGAGCATTCAGTTTTTTGGCTACGAAGCCAAAATAGTCTGATCTAATAACCGGCTCATCATCGCCGATAACGAACGTCGCCGGCGTCTTTTTATATTGGCCGGCTGCTGCGACAGCTTGAACAGCGTCATCGACGTGAATCAGATTGATGTATCCATGTCGAGGTGAGCTTATCGGCTCGCCCTTTTGAATACTGGCCATTCTGGGGATTCGTTCAGGGCCATATATTCCCGCCAATCTTAGAATCACAAGGCGATCTGAAAACCGAGACTGTTGGAGAAAGCGTTCTGCTTCCAGGCAGGCCACACCACCTGGACGCTGCGGCTCACAAGTGGATTCTTCATCAACCCATTCACCGTTTGATTGGGAGTAGACGCCTGTGGAACTGATATAGATTAATCGTGAAATGTTCGATGGTAGTTTTGCTATCGTGTTTTGGATTCCATCGACAAACGCGGTGTGAATATCATAGCCAGCGTGTCTATCAAATCCCACCGACAGCAGTACAGTGTCCACCTCCGGAAGCGGTGCGACTGACTCCGGCTTGGTAATGTCACCAATTATCGGGTTCCACCCGTGTTTGCTGAACTGGGTTGCTGTTTCCGTCGACCGCGTAAGCGCAAACACTTCGCGGCTAGATTCATACCAATGTGCCGCTATCCGACGTCCAAGGTAACCGCAACCAATTATCAACCTGCTGGTCATTTCGTCGTGTTTCAAAAGTCAGATTTAAGTGGTGGCCGGTGTAATCGTTACAACGCACCCGGCTCAACCAAGGCTGTCAGCAGCAATTACTCTCTATACCCTGCAAAACTTTGGTCTAGCAAGTCATAATAGAGTTGCAGCAAATCTTGTCCACAATCGTACTGCATGACAAATCCCGCAATTATTAATGTGGCTTAAATAGATGCTAAACCGAGCTAAACAATCTGGCACCCACGCCATAGCAGCCATTTTACTCATTTTAGGGCTGATCACAGCGCCAACCGTTCACGCCCAAGATGAAAACGAAGACGCCAAAGTAAAAGGCCGCATTCAAAAGCTTATCAACGGCCAGCAGCCAAAAAGTCTTGAAGATGTGGTGGCACTGGAAGAACAAGTTACAAAACTTGTTCCGGATCTGATGAAAGCGACCGTTGGTATCCGAGTCGGCCCTGCACAGGGTAGCGGTGTCATTGTAGGTACCGAAGGTTATGTGCTTACCGCAGCTCACGTCGCAGGACGACCAAACCGTAGAGCGTTTATTATCCTCGAAGACGGTACAGCAATTACCGGTGAAACGCTTGGTTTAAATAACACCATCGATGCTGGCGTAATCAAGATTACACAGGAAGACTGGGATCCAAATAACTGGCCTCACGCAGAAATCGGGAATTCAGACAGTGTGAAACTCGGCCAATGGTGCATTGCGATGGGACATCCTGGTGGATTTCAGCCGGATAGAAACCCTGTTGTGCGCTTTGGTAGAGTCATTCACAAGTATCACGATGTAGTAACTACCGACTGCACCTTGATCGGTGGTGACTCCGGCGGACCACTATTTGATTTAACAGGGAAAGTTATTGGTATTCACAGCCGCATCGGTCCGGAGCTCACACACAACGTTCATGTCCCCATTAGTGCATATAAGAACGAATCATGGGATCGTATGCTGGCTGGCGAACGATGGGGTGATGCTCCCAGGGCACCGTTCATTGGAGTGCGTGGTAGCAGCGAAGAAGGTAACTGTCTCATTGCGGAAGTGATCGAAGGGAGTCCGGCATCTGTCGCAGGCATTAAACCGAACGACGTAATCATTAAGTTTGCAAATGAAAAAATATCGAACTTCGATTCTCTTATTCTCGCAGTTGGTATTCGGCGACCTGGTGAAATTGTTGATGTCGTGGTTCAACGCGGCGACGAAGAAGTTGCACTTCAACTCACCATTGCACAAGCTGGTGGTGTAAATCCCGAAGATAGCGAAGGTCAGGAACAAGAAGAAAACAGTAACGACGATAAAGACCAGCCGGATAAATCGGATGATTCACGCAGCCGCCTACCCCTGCAGCCGCAGCTGGTTGACGAGCAAGATGGGATTGCCTCTGAGAAAGCGGTCGACCTAAGTCTTCAGTCAGTAAGCTGGATTCGAAGCATCATGATGCTAAAACCAGCCGGATTGTACGAACGAAATCATGTGACGATTCGGCAGGCATTTGACAAGGTCATTGAGAAGTCCGGTGAATGTACTGTTCGGATTACCAGCGGAAAACAGAGCCTGGCTCTCGGAACGATTGTGTCAGAGAAAGGCTATATCATCACCAAGGCTAGTCAACTCAAAGGCGACAAGGTTCGTGGCGATATTGAATGTGTGTTTGCAGATGGCAGCAAACGGCCAATCGAAATTGCCGCTATCAACGAGCAACACGACATTGCATTGTTGAAGGTAAACGGGAAACGCAAGCTAGTCGCTGTACAAATCGCAGATGACGTCGAAGTTCCTATTATTGGCAGTTGGGTCATTACACCAGGTTTATCTTCAACGCCACTTACGATTGGTGTTGTTAGTACGAAACCTCGTGCTATTAAGGGTGGCTTACTGGGAGTCTTACTGGGCGAGTCCGAGGAATCGGTTTTTGTGGAACGAGTTTTCCCAGGGAGTGCAGCCGATCGGGCTAAGATGAATCGAGGGGATGTGATTCTATCTGTTAACGGCAAGGAAGTTGAAAACCGGCAAATGCTGATCGATCTGGTGCGTTCACACCTGCCCGGCGAAACTCTTAAATTCAAGATAAAGCGTGGTGAAGAGCAAGTCGAAATCGACGCTACTCTCGGTAGAGAGAGCGACGTGTTTGGATCTGAAGCACTACCGCGCGGCGATATCGGCGGGCCGCTAAGCGAGCGACGCAGTGGATTTCCCGCTGTGTTTCAACACGATACAGTCGTCAAGCCAAATGAATGCGGCGGTCCACTACTTGATACAAACGGGAAAATGATTGGTATGAACATTGCGAGGGCAGGCCGAGTTTCCTCCTATGGTCTCTCCGCCAAGATCGTCGCTGAGGTCATCACTTCGCTTATGGCGGAAGCTGAAGGCGACGAAAGCGCTGATAAAGACGAGTGAGTTCCCCTTCCAATGCTTGAATCATTTAACGTAGCCTCATAGAATCCGTTTCATGGCAGCTAACCGTTTCATTTCGCTGTCTGGATCTATTAACAACTGAGCAAAATACAATGTTGGAACGCAAACCAGTATTTCCGAATGTGATCGAGCTGAATTACCAGCTTGGATACGTACTGGGATGCAATGTCTATTTGATCTATGACCATGATGAATGGCTACTGATAGATATTGGTTATGACGAAGTTGTCGACGAGATCATTGAAACCGTTCGGCAAATGGATTTTCCACTATCTAAATGCAAAATGCTCATTGCAACACATGCAGATGTCGATCACATCCAGGGAATCGCACGTGCCAGCCAGGTTTTACGTACCGATGTAGCCGCACATCCGCTTGCTGCGGAACCAATGCGACGCGGTGATAAGCTCAGGACATTCGCAGAAATCGAAGCACAGAATATTCACCTGGATATGCCGCCAATTGATGTCGATCAGATGATCGATGAAGGCGATAAGATTCAGATTGGAGATGTGGAACTTGAGGTTTGGTTAACTCCCGGACATACCGATAGCCAATTGAGTTTCCGGTTAGGCGATTTACTGTTTTGTGGTGACAACATCTATCGAGACGGATGTGTTGGCGCGATCGATGCCCACCATGGTAGTGATATTGCTGATTTCATCGCTTCACTCCGGAGAATTCGTGCTAGCAACGTGAAGTGGCTTTTACCGAGTCACGGCCCGATCTTCCGTAAAGATGACGACCTACTGGATCGAACGATTGCTCGACTAGAATCCTATCGCCATATGGCAGACTTTGGTACGTGCGCCACGGACTGGCCACTAATGGATGAATGGGAACGCGAGTTACGCGAAGGCAAAATGCCAAATACCAACTAAGTGAGTTTCTACAACGCCGAGGTATGACCGATGTCGAGTGAAGTCGTTGAGCTACTTCAAGATCTTGTGCGTACGCCAAGTGTCAATCCGATGGGCCGAGACGTCTCCGGAGATATTTATCTGGAACATCGTATGACGGCACGCCTTGAGCAGTGGTTTGAGACGCTTGGAGTCCCGTGGAAACGATACACGGTCATGCCGGACCGCGATAATATCGCCGCAGTTTTTCATGGTGCACCTGATGCACCGATAATCGTGCTCGAAGCTCACCAGGATACCGTACCCATTGACGGTATGATCATTGAGCCGTTTGATCCGGTTATCGAAGGCGGCAAAATGTTCGGTCGGGGCAGTTGCGATATTAAAGGTGGCATGGCCTGCATGATGACA
>CEQQ01036199.1_pt1 | contig 18046 bp, 13 predicted proteins | sample 531041 | NCBI WGS metagenome assembly CEQQ01 (sample SAMEA2621222, study PRJEB7988) | marine metagenome | biome: marine biome (ENVO:00000447); feature: deep chlorophyll maximum layer (ENVO:xxxxxxxx); material: "saline water (ENVO:00002010), including plankton (ENVO:xxxxxxxx)" | depth 150 m | reverse complement strand
GATTCTCGTTATGGTTGTCACCGTGCGCGCACGCGACAGTTTCGTGGAAAGCCAGTCCGTTGAGGCGCAGCCTGCAGAAGACCTGAATGTGATGGCAGTTGCGGCGGATGTTAACAAAGTCAACTCCGATATTATCGATATACAGAAGCTCATTAAGCGTCAGGAATTCGAAACGGAATATCGGTCCGCTGAGCGGAATAAACTGATGGAGGTTATAGAGAATCTCGAATTACAAACCACCGAACAAGAGCAGTTACTCGAAGAAGACGCTCAAAGAAAACTTGTCAGGGCTAATGAACGCCGAACGTTAGAGCAACAGCTTGTATCGCTTGAGCAGAGCCAGCGCGTGGTGAGAAACATGGCTCCCAAGACCAAGGTCATCGAACATAAACCGACTCCGCGTGCTCAAACCGTCTTCGGAGAGGAAATGCATTTTCGGTTGTACAATAACAGAATCGCCATGATTCCCTGGGATGATCTAATTGCGGCGCTCAAGCGTGATGCGCCGCGATTCCTTCAAGAATTACACGAAGGCGACACGGTGCAAGAGACGCTTGGTCCGATTGATGGCTTTCGGATGCACTATGAACTTGGCACAACCACGGCAGTCGAGCGTTCCCGACATGGAACCCCTCACATGAGATCCTATGTTGGGCTGCGGCGTTTTGAGCTTCATCCAGTCGATCCGAATATGGGAGAAGAGACTGAGAGTGCAGTAATCGCCGGTTCTGCATTTTTACGGCAAGTACAAGGGCACCGACCGGAAACGACGACAATTACCATTTGGGTTTATCCTGAGAGCTTTGAGAAATTCAGGCTCATCCAATCCAAGCTTTTCGAACTTGGTTACAGTTGTGCTGGTCGGCCACTGCCAACAGGAATCGCGATTTCTGGTTCACCACAGGGCACCAGATCTCGTGCCCAGTGACTCACCCCATCGCAACTGGTTTCTCGGCGCTCAGTTTTGACAAAACTCGCCAATCGCGTTATCGATTGCGTCGACGACTTCATTTAGCTGTTCTTCCGAGATACACAGCGGTGGCATGACAACCAACACATCGCGTAATGGCCGTATCCACACACCGTGCCGTAACAATTGCTTGCAAATCTTAGGTCCTACGGACAGCTGAGCATCGAAGGGCTGCCTACTTTCACGGTCAGCAACAAGTTCGATGCCCGCGATGAGCCCGCGTTGACGAATGTCACCGACGATTTCATGTTTGCTTAGAGTCTCGAGTCGCTCGGTTAGTTGTTTGGCTCGTCGATTGACGTTATCAAGAGTCGCTTCTGTTTTAAATAAATCCAGAGATGCAATTCCAGCAGCGGCCGCAACGGGATTGCCTGCATAGGTATGTCCGTGAAAAAACGTTTTTGCTTCATGACTTGGTGCTAGGAAAGCATTCCAAATCTGTGTCGTCGCAAGCGTGGCGCTCATGGCCAGATAGCCCGCTGTGATTCCCTTGGCCAGACATAATAAATCCGGCTGAACGTCTTCCTGCTCACATGCAAACATGGTGCCGGTTCGACCGAAGCCAACCGCCACTTCATCACAAATCAATAACACGTCGTATTGTCTTGTCAATTTGCGCAGGCCGGCAAGATATCCGGCCGGTTGCATTACAAGTCCGGCTGCACCTTGAACGATTGGTTCGACGACTAGTGCGGCGATTTCTTCGTGATCGCTCTTTAGGACCGCCTCTACCTGCTCGAGGTAATGATTGCAACATTCATCGGCAGCGATGCCCTCAGGCAATCGGTAGGTATCGGGTAAGTCGATGCGAATGCAATCAAACAGCAAAGGTTCGAACATCTCGTGAAAGCGTTTCACTCCGCCGACGCTGACACTTCCTAAGGTGTCTCCGTGGTATGCAAGTTCTAACGCGATGTACTTGGTCTTTAGAGGTCTTGGATTCTCCCGCTGATGCCAATACTGGAACGCCATTTTCAAGGCAACTTCTACAGCACTTGCACCGTCACCGGAAAAGAAGACGTGATTAAGTCCGTCGGGAGTGATGTTGACCAACTGGTTTGCAAATTCGATGGTCGTAGGATTAGACATACCGAGCGAAGTGACATGGGCGACTTTTTGCAACTGCGCATAAATCGCCTCATTAAGATACGGATGGCAGTGTCCATGCACGTTACACCAAATGCTGCTAACCGCATCGATGTATTGTTTGCCATCAACATCATAGAGATACACGCCGTCTGCACGCTCGATGATGAACGGCTGATATTCCGACATCTGCGTAAACGCGTGCCAGACTCGACTCTTGTCGATCTCGTTCAGCTCATCAGGTGAAAGGTTGGCAAAGTCATTCATGCAGCAGGCTCAAAAAAATCGCGGGCTACAATGCGTTGATAATGTCGAGGCAGATTTGACGAACCTGACCAGGGTTTACGTTTGGGTTTTTCTGTTTGGCCTGCCCGATCAAGGCTCCGACAGCTTTTTCGTTGCCGGATTGCACATCGTCAATGACTTTGGGGTTCGCCATGACGATCTCGCGGCAAAGGTCTTCCAGTGCCGAATCATCAACCTTTTCGATTCCAAGTGCAGCCATGGCATCGGCAGCGCTGGTACCGGCAGATAGCATTTCAGCGAATACTTCCTTACCACGCGAATTATTCAATTCACCCTGCTGAATGGCTTTAAGTAAATCGGCGAGGCCTTCGGCTGAAATAGGGAATTCACTGAGCTCCCAATCTTCTTCTTTTAAGACTCTCAGGACTTCACCCTGTACCCAGTTTCCAGCTTGCTTCGCATCTCCTGTATGTTCAGCAAGCGATTGGAAGTAAGTAACTACCTCCGGGCCTTGATTGACGATGACATCAGCCGTGTATGGAGTAAGCGAAAACTCATCAACCAGCTTCTCGCGTAACGCAGCCGGTAACTCTGGAATCTGTCGTTGGAATGCTTCAATTTGTTCGTTTGTAATCGTTACAGGTACTAGGTCCGGGTCCGGGAAGTATCGATAATCCGACGACTCCTCTTTCTCACGCTGAGCGCGTGTGAGTTGAGCGTTGTCATCCCATCCACGCGTTTGCTTTGGAACATCGCCGATTCGGTTGCCCGTCTCTTGCCAGATTTCATATTGCCGTTTTACTTCGTAGTGAAGTGCTCGTTCCACAGCCCGAAAGCTGTTCATGTTCTTTACTTCGACGATGGGAGTGGCGATTTTCTCATCGGTTTCGGTGTGCACATGTAGATTGACGTTTGCGTCAACTCGTAAGCTACCCTCCTGCATATTGCAGTCTGAAACGTCCAGGTAGGTAAGCAATAGTCGAAGTTCCTGAAGATACGCACGAGCTTCTTCGGCACTTCGCATGTCAGGTTCACTGACGATTTCCAGTAGTGGTGTGCCTGTTCGATTCAGGTCAATCCTTGTATCAGCAAGTCCTTGCACCTCATCATGCATGCTCTTACCGGCATCTTCTTCGAGGTGAGCCCGAATGATTCCCACATTCTTATCCTCGAATTCTCCGTCAGGAGAACTGATGGCCAGGTGGCCGTTTTCACTCATCGGTAAATCAAACTGACTGATCTGATATCCCTTGGGCAGATCCGGATAGTAATACTGTTTGCGATCCCACTTTGTAAAGTTGGGAATGTTGCAGTTAAGTGCGAGTGCGGTTTTGACGGACAACTCATATGCCTTACGATTCATAACCGGCAAGGCCCCGGGTAAACCCAGACAAACAGGACATGTCAGCGTGTTTGGTGGATTTCCAAACTCCGTACGGCACCGGCAAAATAGCTTTGTATTCGTACGTAGCTGTACATGCACTTCGAGTCCGATGATTACATCATAGGGTGGATTTGTCACTGGATTTCCGGCCTCCGTGTATGCCAGTCCGTTGCAGACTGATACATGTTTGCCACTTGCAACAGCTTTTCTTCCTGGAAAGGAGCGGCTTGAAGATGGAGTCCGATCGGCAGGTTTTCAGAAGTTAATCCACACGGCAGAGAGATGCCTGCAACACCGGCAAGATTGGCATTTACGGTATACAAGTCTTCCAGGTACATCGCGAGCGGGTCGTTGGTTTTCTCCCCGCGACGAAATGCCGGTGATGCAGTTACCGGCCCAAGAATACAGTCGACCTGGTCAAAGGCAGCGTCATAATCTGCGCGGATCAACCGACGCACTTTTAGTGCCTTGAGATAGTAAGCGTCATAGTAACCTTCACTCAAAGCATAGGTGCCAAGCATAACGCGGCGTTGCACTTCCGAGCCAAATCCTTCGGAACGGGATTTGCGATACATGCGCACAAGCGGTGACTCCCCTGCTCCATCAGTTTGGTTAGCTTCCTCTGCGAGTTCGTCCAGCATCGTCTGTCGGTCAGTACGGTAACCGTAATGTGCTCCATCGTATCGGGCAAGATTTCCGGATGCTTCACATGGTGCAATGATGTAGTACGTCGCAATACCGTATTGCGCGTGGGGCATTTCAATCTCTTTGATTGTTGCACCAAGTGATTCATAGACGCGAATCGCTTCTTTCACGGAGGATTCTATCTCGGTATCCAGCCCATCTTGATAGTGCGACGGTACGACGCCAATGGTGAGATTCTCAAGCGGTGAATTAACACTGGCGGTGTACTGAGGTACATCGATTTTGGCTGATGTGCTATCTCGCTTGTCATGCCCTGCAATGGTTTCAAGGAGCAATGCAGTATCTTCCACGGTCGTCGCCATGGGACCAACCTGATCAAGGCTGCTTGCAAAGGCGACTAACCCAAAACGGCTGACACGACCATACGTTGGCTTCAAGCCAACGATTCCACATAGTGCTGCCGGCTGACGGATGGAGCCTCCCGTGTCTGTGCCGATGGAAAGTGGTGCCATGGCAGCAGCCAAACAAGCTGCTGCGCCGCCACTGCTGCCACCGGGGATACGTTCAAGATCCCATGGATTGCAAGTCGGTTTGTATGCGGAGTTCTCTGTGGAGCTACCCATTGCGAATTCGTCCATATTTGTCCGCCCAATCACGATAGCATCGCTGGCGAGTAGATGCTCGACAACCGTTGCGTTGTATGGTGGGACGTAATTCTCAAGCATGCGTGAGCCACAGGTCGTCGCTTCCCCTTCTGTGCAGAGGATATCCTTCACTGCTATCGGTATTCCCGCGAGTTTGCCAAGCGGTGCGCCGGATCTGCGTTTTTCATCTACTGCTTGTGCTGCCTGCAGTGCAGATTCGGAATTTACTTTTAAGAAGGCGCCAACGCGTGATTCGACAGCGTTGATTCTGCCGAGAAATGCCGTGGTGACTTCCTCAGAAGACACTTCACCGCTTTGAAGCTTGGCAAGTAGCGATGTGGCTGATAGGTCGATCATCGTGTTTTGCACTATTCTCCAAGGACCGCCGGAACGCGAAAGCATTCGTCGTCACTATTTGGAGCATTTTGAAGAGCCTTTTCCTGTGGAAGGCTTTCGTGCGGCTCGTCATCCACCAGAGCATTGGTCAGGTCAAGTGCATGCGCCATAGGTTCAACGCCCTCGGTATCCAATTCTGACAGCTTATCGACGTAACTAACGATTTGCCCGAGTTGCTCGGTCATCGTTGTAAGCTCATCGTCGCTGAGTTTCAGTCGAGCAAGCAATGAGACGCGTTGTACATCTTCTTTTGAGAGACTCATCAGATAAAGTGGCCGCTTATGAGTTATTGTCCATAAAAAATCGACGTGGCACTATGCGCACCACGCCGTTTGAGCTGGTCGAGCTAACTAAGTGGTCCGTTCAGTTAGCCGGATTTAACCGCATCGTTTAGGTTGAACGGTTTACGACGAACGACTCGTGTCACAGCACCACTTCGCAGGCACTGGGTGCAGACGCGAATTCGCTTATTTGTACCGTTTGCCGTTGTAATTCGAACACGTTGTAGATTTGGTTTGAAATCCCGGCGAGTGATTCCGGTAATCTTGGTACCGACACCACCAAGGTATTTTGCCTTACCACGTGTTTCTACTGAGTTACCCTTTTGGGTTCTCTTTCCACAAATCTCACATACGCGAGCCATTTGCTTATTCCTTCAAACCATCTTAGGTTTAAACCTGTATTTACAGGCGTTTTATCAAGCGGAGTCTTTACTGACGTTGTAAATAACTTATGCCGCAAACAGGTAGTATAGCCTTGATTTTGTAGGCTGCAACCGGCACACGGGCATGGTCGCAATGATATTCGCCCTGGGTTAGAATGAGTCATTAAAGGAACATGGCGCCCACTCTACTGCCGTAGGTTATTTGTTGCCATGTCTGGTACTGAAACGAACGCGATTCGTTTCAACGCGACCCTCCAATCCCCAAGAAAAAGAACTTGCATATGAACTTGCGTTTACTCCGATCCTGTCTTGCATTGTTGACGGTCGTCGCAGGCCTCCAAATGGCTTCAACTGCAGGGGCTGCAGAGCTTTATCTGTATGAAGGGACGATGATTGCTGACAAGGGTGAAGCTGAAGTAACGACAAAGAAGATAAAGCTAGCCGTTTTGCAAACGAGTGCTGATGGTCAGTCGGGAAGAAGTTATTGGGTTGTATCAGAGAATGGTCGTGGCGAATTGAGTTGGCCGATGCGATTTGGTACCGCGGACTGGTCGTCCACCGATAGCCGTGGCTTGTTTGTAGGTGTAGACGCTATTCGCGGGCCTGCTGTACTCTATCAATTTGAGGAAGAACGCACTGGATTTGTGCCAATTGCAATGCCCAGACTTAACGGGACTGAAATCAAAGCAGATGAATCCTGGAAACAAGGCGCTGTCACGTATCGTGTTATTGAAGAAGAAGCAGTTGGTGGGATTCCGGCATGGCGTATCGTCGGATTCACTAATATTGGCGTGAAGCGAACCATTTGGGTCAGCAAGTCCGGCACACAGGTGCTGTCACTTAACGAACGCGTTGTGCTTGGACGTGGTCTGATGCATGACTTGGATCTTAAATTAGTTCAGCAGATTGATCTGGATGACAACTTGGAACGCAAAATGGCAACGGCATTTGATGTGTTTCTGAAATTCCGCGGCCGGCTTGGAGTGGAAAAACAGGCACGCGAGATCAACTGGAGCGATGAACAACTGGCATTGTTACGTGAAAACGTGGAACGACTCGTTAAAGTCAGCGTCGAAACACCGCTTGAATCTATTGGTCAAACACTTGCCGACGATATTAAAAATCAAAAAGGTCGTAACAACAGCGTGGCTGTACTTGCCGAACGTGCAATGAATAAGAGCCTCGGAGATTTTGGTGACCTGGAATTCGATACCTATCGAGGAGCTGAATTGAATGCCGACACTCTAAAAGGCAAGGTGACGATCCTGCACTTTTGGGAGTATAAAGATTCACCGCTCGCCGAACCGTACGGTCAGGTCGGATACTTGGACTTTCTACTGCGACGCTATAAGGACAAAGACGTTCAGGTCGTTGGTGTTGTCTGTAATCCGCTGCTGGAGGACCCCACGCAACGTAGCAAAGTACGGGTGGGAGCACGGAAATTTGCCAGCTTTATGAACCTAACCTATTCGATTGTTGGAGACTCGAAGGGCTTTATTGGACGGATCGGCGATCCGCGTAAAGCTGGTGCGAAGTTACCGCTGTTTGTTGTCATTGACGCTGACGGCAAGGTTGTCCATTACCATGCCGGATACTATGAAGTAGACCGTGTAATTGGGCTCAAAGCACTTGATGACATTATTGCCAAGACGGTCGCCGGTGAATAATCGTGCATAACGAATGATCGATGCTAACGACCCGTTAGTGATTTAATTGCCCTGAGTGATGGCAATAACTTCGTTTAGCAGTTGCGGTGTCGTAGCCACACCTTCGCCACCATGAATGGTGGCCGTACCGTTCCAATCAGTGAAGGAACCTCCCGCCCCTTCAATTACTGGCAAAATGGCTGCTGCATCCCAGAGGTTCATCACTGGATCTACCATGACCTCTGCGCGACCTGTTGCGATAAGAAGATATCCGTAACCGTCTCCCCAGGTGCGCGTGATAAAACATGCCTCTTGGATTTGGCGATAAACATCAAAGGCATCACGCCGACTAAATGAATCTACCTGGCTAGTTACGAAGCACGCCGACGCAAGCTCTGATCGCTCGGAAACGGAAGCACGGACAATTTCACTGTCACCTTGTTGGTACCAAGTAACATCGCCGCGGCATGCATAAACCAATTCACGCGTGCCAGGTACGTAGATGACGCCTATGAGCGGTTCGTTGTCTTTCTCAATTCCGATCAAGGTACTATACAACGGTACGCCGCAAATAAAGGACTTTGTGCCATCGATTGGATCCACGATCCAGCGGTAGCCGGAGGAACCGTCAGTGTCTTCTAATTCTTCACCCAATACGGCATCCTCGGGAAATACTGCTGCAATTCCCGATCGTACGAGCGCTTCCGCTTCCTTGTCTGCAATGGTTACCGGAGAGTTGTCCCCTTTACGCTCAACACTCAAATCAGACTGCTGGAAATATTTGAGCGTATGTTGCCCAGCAGCTTTGGCCAGCTCGACAGCAGTTTCAAGTCTGGATTGTACGTCTGCCTGCATTGGATATCACGGTTTGGGGTTAGTCTTCGGAGGCTTCGCTGGACTTTGTTTCAGGATCGTCCTTTGACTCAGCCATGAAAAGAGAATGTATGACCAGCATGATAGCACCTGTTACAAGCAACATATCAGCGATATTAAAATTCGGCCACCGTAGATCATCACCTGCCTGTATGAGAATGAAGTCGCGTACACCGTTTACATAGTTCTCATGTGTTTCAATTCCTGAGTGCCAAAGCCCAAGCCTATCGTAGAGATTCCCGATGATTCCACCAACAATGAGTCCTAAGGCAACAACCAGCCAACGACTTTGTATTGCGGTACCTTTGGTTAACCAATAGAAAATGCCCAACATGGCAACGATGGAAACGATTGCAAAGAGTAAACTCTGTCCCTGTCCGACACCAAAAAGTGCACCTTGGTTTACCCATACCTGTAGCGCGAAATAGCCATCGATGATCCAGTGTGTTTCTGCATCAGGTGGAAAGAAGTAGTAATCGTCCGGCGTGAATCCACGTGCATTGAAAACTACATGCTTTGACCATAAGTCAAGCGTGCAACCAACAACGGCCAGAACCAGAAATAGAAGCAATCTGGATCTTTTATTGACAGAACCAGCCAAATCCGTGGCTTCGTTCATAGGCTTGTTTTAGCCTCGCTGAGCGATATCTGCACATTTCACGCAATGTGGCGTATAAGGTAGTGCACTTAACCGCATCTTTGGAATCTTTCCTTCACACTCCGTGCATGCACCATATGCTCCGGCTTCAATTCTAGCCAATGCATGGTCGATCAATTCGATCGTTTCCCCTTCATTTTCTACGAGTGAAAGGGTAAATTCCTGGTCAAAATGCTCGGTGCCGACATCAGCCATGTGATTTGACGTGCTACCAGCTCCAGCGCCACCAGAATCGCTGAAAACAGCATCTGCCATAGCATTCACATCTCCGCGAAGCCGTGCGCGCAATTCAAGCAATTGTCGCTTGAAAGGACGTGATTCGACCTTTTTCATTGCGTTTTTTAGACGTGCCATGGTAGTAATTCTCTGAATAAACAGCATCTAAACCCTGCAATAGTAAACACTTACAGCGATTTAGCGATATTCCTGAGTAGCCACATTCCTGAGGCTGAGCAAAAAGATTGTAGGGATACGAGCAACCGATGTCAATTGCTTAATCACTTCCCACTAGCTCACAATTCTTTCCAGATTCGAGGTCCGTTATACAGTCTTTAAGTAGTTTTAAGGCGTCTTATCTCTGACGCCCTCGGGTGTGAGATTTAGCATGATGCGTAAATGGACATTTAAGGATAGAATACGGGAATTCCTGCGTCTTTTTGTGCAAACTCCATCGAAAACCGTGTCCGAAATAGCCTTTCAACAGTGTATTTCACCGTCCTGTCTTGCGACATTTGGCGTTGATGAGGTGTTGACTGCATGTACCAAGTGCGGTGGCTTGCTTGACGTATCGTACGACTGGAATGCAGCTGCGATTCCGGCGTCACTAAGTGAATTTGAATCTAAATGGTCGAATCGGCATGATCCGCTTTGCTATAGCGGTGTTTGGCGTTTCCGAGAGTTGCTACCGTTTGCTCCGCCTGAAAAAATCGTCACGGTAGGTGAAGGTCAAACGTTATTGCAGCAAACCGATCCTGTAGGTGCCTTTGTTGGCCTCGATGCAGGTAACTTGTTTCTCCAATACGAAGGAATGAATCCTTCTGGTAGTTTCAAAGACAATGGAATGACTGCCGCATTTACGCATGCTCATATGACCGGTGCAAGTCAAGCTGCATGTGCGTCAACGGGCAATACGAGCGCGTCACTCGCGATGTATTGTGCAGTTTCTCGCCTGATGAAAGCTGTGATCTTCATCGGGTCTGGAAAAATTGCTTACGGAAAACTATCACAAGCGCTTGAATATGGTGCTTTAACGGTTGCCATCAACGGCGACTTTGACGATGCCATGCTTCGCGTAAAGGAAGTATGCAGCCAACTAGGAATCTACCTGGTCAACAGTATCAATCCATTTCGGCTAGAGGGTCAAAAGACGATCATGCTGCGAGTCCTTGAGAGCCTGCAATGGCAGGTTCCGGATTGGATCGTTGTTCCCGGCGGGAATCTGGGGAATTCCAGTTCGTTTGGTAAAGCGTTCATGGAACTCAAGTATCTCGGATTAATTGATAGAGTGCCTCGATTGGCAATCATCAATGCTGCTGGAGCGAATACCCTCAGTCAGTTGTATGAAGAATCAGGCGTTAGATGGAATGACGGCGAAATCGACAATACGCCGGTGGAACAATATTATGATGCAATGCAGGCTGCCGGTCGCAAAGCATCAACGATTGCCAGTGCAATCGAGATTAATCGGCCAGTGAATTTTGAAAAATGCCTCAGAGCACTCGATGTATGCAATGGTGTGGTTCGAGAAATCTCGGATCAAGATATCCTTGATGCCAAAGCACAGGTGGGTGCTGGTGGAATCGGGTGCGAACCGGCGAGTGCTGCAAGTGTTGCAGGCGCAAAACTACTACGTGAACAGGGTATTATTGCTCCAAGCGATCGTGTGGTTTGCATTCTCACAGGCCACCAGCTTAAAGATCCAACTGCCACCGTGGCATATCATACGACCGACCAGGAAAAGTTTAACGAAGTACTTGGCTCGCGCGGCGTGCAGCGTGCATCTTACGCGAATCGTGCTGTTTCAGTACCAAACGACCTCAATGAAATCGTAAGGGCTATTCAGTTGTATTCATGAATCCCAACTGAATAGAAAGAAAAATGAGTGGACTACGAATTGCTATAAATGGAGCCGCGGGTCGGATGGGACAACGGCTGATTGCTTTGGCCTCTCAGGATGAAGATCTCCAGTTGAGCTCGGCAATAGAATGGTCGGAGCATCCTCAAATTGGTAACGATGCCGGTGCAATTGCAGGTGTCGGCAATCTGGACTTGCCGTTGTGCAATGAGATCACAGAGGGAACGCAGGCCGTTATAGACTTTTCCGTACCCGCCGGTGCAGAGACGATCGTCAATCGATGCTCAGAGCAACAAATCCCTCTGGTCATGGCAACCACCGGTCTTTCCGATTCGCAGCAGCAGTTGATCCGTGATGCTTCCAATACAATTCCGATCGTCTGGGCGCCAAGCATGAGCATGGCAGTTAACCTCACGATGAAGCTATCTACCATTGCCGGCGAGATTCTCAAGAACACTCCCGGCGGTGCAGATGTTGAGATCATGGAACGTCATCATCGTTTCAAAGAGGATGCACCGAGTGGAACAGCACTGCGTTTTGGAAACTTGATCGCCGAAGCCATGGACATCAACAACCACGTGCATGGTCGGGAAGGCCAGACCGGCGCAAGAACGAACGACGAAATTGGTTATCACGCGATTAGAACGGGTGATAATCCCGGAGAGCACACCATCGTTTTTGGCATGCTTGGTGAAACGATTGAATTGACAGTTCGTGCCTCCAACCGTGACTGTTACGCGCTTGGGGCATTGCAAGCTGCCAAGTTTGTTGCGAGCCAGTCGCCGGGTTTATATGGGATGAACGATGTGCTTGGACTTTAGTGGTCTGGGACGGCTAGCCATGTGCGAATCTAGCTTCCGGCATACCGACCTGTTTGATTGATTCTCGCGAACACATCGTTGAGCACCCAGTGGTACAAGCACAAGTGAATGCCTTCGCTCATACCCATGTCGTTAACGGCTACGTTCAAGCCGTGCTGACAAATGGCTGCTAGAGTCCCACCGTCAAATCCGGTCAGACCGAATGTAACCAGTCCGGCATCGTTAGCCCAAGCGACCGCATGCAATATGTTTTCGCTTTTACCTGATCCGCTTATGGCAATCAGCAAATCACCTGGATTGGCAAGATTGCGCAGCTGCTGGGTAAAGACGTGCTCATACCCCAGATCGTTTGCTACCGCTGTGAGCCAGCCGACATTATCCGTGAGACTTTGCACTCGCAGCCGTTTTGTGGCGGGCTCTTCTAGTTGCTCTTCGGGGTGAAGACTTTTCGCAAAGTCTTGAGACATATGGGTGGCAGTCGCAGCTGATCCACCGTTGCCGATGATGAAGACGCTCGCCTGTTGTTCCCACGCGTCAAATACCAAATCTGACCAGTTTCCCAAGTCAGCATGATCGACCTGATGAATTTCATCAGCGAGTCGGTTGGTATATTCTTCAGGCCCGAGTGATTCACCGAGCATGTCAACGCGTCCTATCAATTCAATTGAAAAACAACTCAACCATCTGCACGCTCAAACGATTGAACACGAGCTGACACGTCAGAAGCTAGCTTGCTGATGATTCGCTCGACGAGGTGGCCGGTTCGATTTCAACAAGGTTGCCTTCGTCTGCCATGGCACGAATATCTTCGGTGATTTTCATACTGCAGTACTTTGGTCCGCACATGCTGCAGAAGTGAGCGCTCTTAAAGGTATCCTGCGGCAGCGTTTCATCGTGGTATGCCTGAGCCGTTTGAGGGTCCAGCGATAACCGGAATTGTTCATTCCAGTCGAATTCAAAGCGAGCCTTGGACAACGCGTTATCACGATCCTGCGCACCTTTGCGATGCCGTGCCACATCTGCAGCGTGAGCGGCGATCTTGTATGCAATCACGCCTTCTTTGACATCGTCGTTGTTGGGAAGACCAAGGTGTTCTTTAGGTGTCACATAGCACAACATGGCTGCTCCGCTCCACCCAGCCATTGCTGCACCGATTGCGCTGGTGATGTGGTCGTAACCGGGTGCGATATCTGTGACCAATGGTCCTAGCACATAGAACGGTGCACCTTTGCAAACTTCGATCTGGCGCTTGATATTCATATCGATCTGATCCATTGGTACGTGACCGGGACCTTCAACCATCACCTGTGTTCCGTTTTCCCAGGAGCGTTCCACTAACTCACCGAGTACATCAAGTTCAGCGAACTGTGCATCATCGCTGGCATCGGCAATTGACCCGGGCCGCAGGCCATCGCCAAGGCTCCATGTAACGTCATATTGTCGCATGATATCGCATAGATCATCGAAGCATTCATATAACGGGTTTTGTTTGCGATGAGCCATCATCCACTTAGCGATTAACGACCCGCCGCGACTGACGATACCTGTCACACGCTCGGTCGTCATGTGTAAGTGTTCAAGGAGCAATCCGCAGTGAATCGTCATGTAGTCGACACCCTGCTTAGCCTGGTGCTCAACCATGTCCAGGAAATGTTGAGCACGCATCTCTTCGATTTCACCGCCCAGTTCTTCGAGCATTTGGTAAATCGGAACCGTGCCGATCGGCACAGGAGATGCATCTATGATTGACCGGCGAATGGAATCGATGTCTTTTCCAGTAGACAGATCCATGACGGTGTCAGCACCGTAGTGTACAGACGTGTGCAGTTTTTCAAGCTCGCCATCGATGTCGCTTGTTACTGCAGAGTTGCCGATGTTAGCGTTGATTTTGCATTTTGCTTCTATACCGATCGCCATAGGTTCTAGCACACCAGCCAGATGCACCGTGTTGGCGGGGATGACCATGCGTCCGGCAGCAACTTCATCCCGAATGACTTCGGCGGTGAGTTGTTCCCGTTCTGCTACAAATTCCATTTCCGGCGTGATGTCGCCGCGACGAGCTGCTTCCAATTGCGTCATCTGTGGTTCACCTTTATTTCGTGGTATCGATCCTGCCGCATGCAGGATACGCGCTTCTTATGGGACTTGATTGTAACGAATTGGCGCAAATATGTATTGGATGCAGTGGATTCTAATTACGGCTTATATCCGAGATTTGGTGCAAGCCATTTTTCAACTTCCGCCACACTCATGTTCTTACGTTGAGCGTATTGCTCAACCTGATCTCGGTCTACTTTGTCGACGTTGAAATACCGCGAATCAGGGTGTGAGAAATAGAGACCGCTGACGCTTGCCGCGGGCGTCATGGCGAGACTGTCTGTTAGCTCGATCCCAATCGTATTGGTTACGTCCAATAACTCGAAGATCGTACGTTTTTCCGTGTGATCTGGTTGTGCCGGATAACCAGGTGCCGGGCGAATACCACGATACGCTTCCGAGATTAGTTCTTCATTTGAATGCGTGTCTTGTGACTCGTAGCCCCACTGCACTCTTACCTTTTTATGCAGGTATTCTGCAAAGGCCTCAGCAAGCCGGTCGGCCAGTGCCTTAATCATGATCGAGTTGTAATCGTCATGGCTGGCATCGTATTGTGCTGCTATCTCACTAACACCAATTCCTGTCGTGACTGCGAATGCACCGACATAATCTTCGCGTCCCGAATCTACCGGGGCCACGAAGTCGGAAATACACCGGAAGTCGGACCTTCCTTTTTGAACACTTTGTTGACGAAGCCCTTCGAAACGGCAGAGTTCGGATTGTCGTGATTCATCACCAAAGACAATGATCGAATCACCAGAACTGCTTGCTGGCCAGAGTCCGAAGACTGCTCTGGCCTGTATCAGGTTTTGCTCTATTACGGTATTCAGCATTTCCTGGGCATTATCAAATAGTTCGCGTGCTGGTTCGCCCAGTTCTGGGTGATCGAAGATTCGCGGGTATTTACCCCGCAATTCCCATGTCAGGAAAAACGGAGTCCAATCGATAAACTCAACCAGTGAATGCAAGTCTTGCGATTCAATCACCTGACAACCAAGCGTGGCAGGTACGGCGATATCAATGGAGGGCCAATCTGTTTTCATGGACTGGTTGCATGCATCTTGATAACTTACGAGAGTAATGTTGCGCTGTTCGAACGCTTCGACAAGCTTAGCTTGTTGTTTTCGATTGTCGGCATCGAAATCGTCTCGCTTATCTCCGAGCAGTTGGTCTACTACCCCTACGCTTCTGGATGCGTCTAGTACATGTACCGTTGGATTGGCATATTCCGGCGCGATCTTTACCGCTGTATGACGTGCGCTGGTGGTAGCACCACCAATGAGCAAAGGCACTTCAAATCCAAGACGCGTCATCTCCCGGGCAACATGTACCATTTCATCTAGGCTTGGGGTAATGAGCCCCGACAAACCTATGATATCTACGTTGTGTTCACGAGCCGTTTCCAGGATCTTCTCACAGGAGACCATTACGCCGAGATCAACGATCTCATAATTGTTGCACCCAAGAACTACCCCCACGATATTCTTACCGATGTCATGGACATCGCCTTTTACCGTGGCAAGTAGGATTTTTGCTCGTGCTGACTGTCCGTCCAGCCCTAACTCGATCTTCTCTTGTGCCATGAATGGCAGCAGGTAGGCAACAGCTTTCTTCATGACGCGAGCGCTTTTCACAACTTGAGGCAAAAACATTTTGCCTTCACCAAACAAGTCGCCAACGATGCTCATGCCGTCCATTAAGGGTCCTTCGATGACACCAAGCGTACGGTCGTAGTTGTGCCGCGCCTCCTCGACATCCTCCTCGATGAATTTGTCGATACCCTTGATCAAGGCATGGCTCAATCGACCTGCTACATCAGTCTCACGCCAACTAAGATCTTCGGTAGGCCTTGACTTACCCTCCCCTTTTACCGTTTCGGCAAATGCAAGTAATCTGTCGGTCGCATCTTCACGGCGGCATAAGAGTACGTCTTCAACATGCTCAAGTAGATCCTTGGGGATTTCTTCATAGACTTCCAGTTGGCCAGCATTTACGATCCCCATATCCAGACCGGCTTTGATGGCGTGAAACAGAAATGCGGAATGCATCGCTTCGCGTACCACATTGTTTCCGCGAAAGGAGAATGAGATATTACTAATCCCGCCGGACACCTTGGCCCCGGGGCAAACTTCTTTTATCTTCCGTGTTGCTTCGATGAAATTTAGTGCATAGGGGTCATGCTCTTCGATTCCCGTTGCAACAGTCAGAATGTTGGGATCAAAGATTATGTCTTCCGGTGGAAATCCGACCGTCTCGGTAAGCAAGTCATATGCTCTCTTGCAAATACGGACCTTGTCTTCGATTTCTGTTGCCTGACCATCTTCATCAAAGGCCATGACGACCGTTGCAGCGCCATATCGACGTATGGTGGCAGCACGATCAAGAAAAGTATCTTCTCCGTCCTTTAGGCTAATGGAGTTTACGATGCCTTTACCCTGCAGACAACGCAGTCCGGATTCAATCACGCTCCATTTGGAGCTATCAACCATTACCGGCACACGTGCGATATCGGGTTCTGCAGCGATCAGGTTCAGGTAACGCTTCATGGCCGCTTCGCCATCAAGCAGCGCATCATCCATGTTCACATCGATGACCTCAGCACCACCGAGCACCTGCTGCCGGGCAACATCGACAGCTTCTTCATATTCATCATTGCGAATGAGCCGGGCGAACTTCCGTGATCCGGTAACGTTGGTGCGTTCTCCAATCATCAGGAAGTTGCTATCCGGACGCAGGCTGAACGCTTCTTGCCCGCTGAGGCGTGTTAATGAATCTACATTGGGTATCGTTCGTGGTTGAGCTTCCTGAACCAGTTGCGCAAATCTGTCGATGTAGTTCGGCGTTGTACCGCAGCAACCGCCAAGGATATTCAGCCAACCGTTGTCTACCCATTCCTGCATCACTTCGGCCATTTCATCCGGAGTTTGATCAAATCCACCAAACTCGTTTGGTAAGCCGGCATTGGGATGGCAGCTAATTGCTACGTTTGCAATGCGTGACAATTCTTCAAGATGCTGCCGCATCTTCTCCGGGCCCAATGCACAATTGATGCCAACGCTTAGTAACGGAAAGTGTGAAACCGAATTCCAAAAAGCCTCAATGGTCTGGCCGCTGAGGGTGCGTCCAGCATCATCGGTAATGGTCACCGAAGCCATCACGGGTAACTCGATGTCATGTGCATCAAAATACTTGTGGATGGCAAACAAGCACGCTTTGAGGTTAAGTGTGTCAAACGTTGTTTCAGGAAAGAGTATGTCGACTCCACCTTCCACGAGTGCTGTAACCTGAGCGTAATACGAATCGACATGACCTTCGAAGTCGATTTCCCGGTACCCCGGATCTTCAACACTTGGAGAAATAGACGCAGTTTTCGTCGTGGGACCGATCGCACCGGCCACGAATCGTGGCTTGTCCGGATTTGCTGCGGTGTATTCGTCAGCAGCCTGACGCGCACACTGCACAGCAGCAAGGTTTAATTCGCGGCACAATTCTGAAAGATCAAATTCTGCCATGCCGACCGGTGTGGCACCAAACGTATTGGTTTCAATGATGTCAGCACCGGCTTCGAGGAAATGACGATGAATGTCAACAAGTGTTTCAGGTTGTGTGAGGGCGATGATGTCAACAAAGTTCTTAAGATCCTTGTTATGATCGCAAAATCGCTCACCACGGATAGAGACTTCATCAAGTCCGAGTGAAAAGACCGTGGTTCCCATCGCCCCATCCAGCACTAGAATCTTCTCAGCGAGAAGACGATTTAGTAATTCAGATCGTGATTCCGGGGATGTCATCTTTGGGATCGTATTGAAAAAACTGAAGTGCTGACGTCGTTGTTTCGACAG
>CEQQ01016469.1_pt1 | contig 18181 bp, 16 predicted proteins | sample 531041 | NCBI WGS metagenome assembly CEQQ01 (sample SAMEA2621222, study PRJEB7988) | marine metagenome | biome: marine biome (ENVO:00000447); feature: deep chlorophyll maximum layer (ENVO:xxxxxxxx); material: "saline water (ENVO:00002010), including plankton (ENVO:xxxxxxxx)" | depth 150 m | reverse complement strand
TAAATGATGAACGATTTAAATCACTCGCTAAACGTAAGTTATATGAACAAGAATTAAATGATGCACTAGCACGATACACACAGGGGTGGGATAACGATCAACTATTCCATTTATTACAGTCTGCCTCTGTTTGTGCTGGTTCCGTACATAATGAAAAAAAATTACTCGAATCACCTCAACTTCGCGCACGAGATTTTTTCGAAGAGTTAGAAATAGAAGGTGTCGGCACTCATACCTATCCAGGTATAATGACGAAATGGGAAAACACCCCTAATCAAATTAGAAGCTCTCCACCGAAACTAGGTGAACATAACGAAGAAATATATAAAGAACTACTGGGTTATACTGAAAGCCAATATAGAGAACTAGTAAACAAAGGGTTTGTTGGTACAGATTATTCTGAAGAAGTTGTCCCACGGACCTGGGAATAAGAGAATTATGAAAGTAGCTTATATCTTAAACACCCCAAATGCGGCAAATTATAAAGTTGGGACAATGATACTTCCTCAACTTGAAGAAGACATTCATGGTGTAGATGTTCTAGGAATTTTCTTTTTCGATGATAATGCTTTTATGCTTCGTAAAGGCGATCCAAAAGGTGAAAGGCTAGCTGCAATAGCAAAAGAAAAAGGGATCCTTTTGATGATGTGTGATCAATGTGCTATACAACGAGGTCTCGCTACTGGATCAGCAGGTAGCGCAGAGGCTAGCGGAGTTGTAGAAGGCGTGCAAGTTGGATGCTTCCCAGATCTTTACACCGCACTCGCACCTAATCCACCAGACCAGGTAATCTCGCTCTAAACATTTAGGTAGGAGTAATATCTAAAGAAATATCTAGTGCTGGAGCAGAATGTGTCAGTGCACCAACTGAGATCAGATGAGCGCCTGTCCCAGCAATAGACTTAACAGTACTGAGATTAACTCCTCCACTTGCTTCAAAAATAATATTTTGAGGGCTGTTAGTAATTATATCTGTCACCATTTGTGCGGGCATATTATCAAGCAATATTATATCTGCTCCAGCTGATACAGCTTCAATTGCTTGTTCAGGTGTATCAACTTCGATCTCAATTTTTAAAGTATGTGGTCGCTTTTTTTGAACAACACTTATTAGATCAGTAATACTTATGCCACGCGCTGCTGCTGATGCAATATGATTGTCTTTAATTAATATACCGTCGCTAAGTGTATCTCTATGATTTTTCGCACCTCCACAACGTACAGCGTAACGTTCAAACTCTCTTAACCCTGGTGTAGTTTTTCTAGTATCGACTATCTGCGAATTTCCGCCTAATGCAGCTTCCTTAACATATTGATGAGTTAGTGAGGCTATTCCTGAAAGTCTTTGCATAAAGTTAAGTGCTACACGTTCAGCAGAAAGCATAGACCTTAGAGGACCCTGAATTTCTGCTACAACTTCGCCGTCATCAATAGCATCTCCATCAAAACATAACGCAGTAAACTCAATTTCATTCGAACATCTCTTAAAGGTTAATTTAGCGATCTCAATTCCGCATAAAATACCAGAACTCTTAAATTTAAATATCCCTTTTCCGACTTGATCACTCGGTATAGTAATTAAACTAGTAATATCATTGAATGCCCTATCCTCAGATAAAGCATTCTCAATTAATGAAACTGCCTTACCCAAATCAAGATACAAAAAATCTCTTTCTTTGAAATCCACGCTAAAGCCTTCCATCTGAATTGCTATGTTTGAAAATAATATGTTTTTGCCAATTTTTATCACTCTGAGGATAATCAGCACGATAGTGTGCTCCACGTGATTCTCTTCTGTAATAAGCAGCATGTGCTGCTAAGCTTCCACATATCAAGATCGCGTTAAGTTCAATCGACTTTCGATCATTCCGCAATTCCGTATAAGATCTCAAGTTAGTTAGTTGTTTAACAGCGTAATCTAAGGAATCACCCGTTCTTTCCAAACCAACATAATCCCACATCAACTCTCGTACTGTTTCCATATTCGGAATTTCACCGGTACGAGAATTACTATCTAAGTAATACAATTCATCATCTGCTGCATTTTTAAAATTTTCAAAATTTTGATCACGAAAAATATGCTCTATAGTACGACTAGCAAAAATAACTGTTTCTAATAATGAATTACTAGCTAATCGATTTGCACCATGTACTCCTGTACATGCAACTTCTCCAACTGCAAATAGATTATTGAGTGATGTTTCACCCCATGTGTTCGTCCGAATACCGCCCATCGTATAGTGCGCTGCTGGAGCAACTGGAATTCGATCTTTTGAAATATCAATTCCATATTCCATACAAGTTTTATAAATATTGGGAAATCTTGCCTGAAGAAATTCAACATTATGTGAAGTAACATCAAGCAATACATGGTCATCAGCTGTGTCTTTCATTTCCATTAATGTAGATCTTGAGACAATGTCGCGCGGAGCCAACTCTGCGCTTGAATGATATTCTGGCATATATCTTTTCCCATTCGAATTAAATAACAATGCACCTTCACCACGTAACGCTTCAGAAATTAGAAAAGTAGGTGCATTTTTAATACATAATGCAGTTGGATGAAACTGAGTAAATTCCATATCCATTATTTCTGCACCAGCCATATATGCCAAGGCAACACCATCACCAGTAGACACTTCTGGGTTTGTGGTAACACTGTACATTTGTCCAGCACCACCAGTAGCAAGAACTATTTTGGAGGCTCCATAGAGTGTCTTGTTCCCACTTTTAGTAGACAACACTTCTGCACCAACCACGTCTTGACCATTTAATTTCAATTCGCGTACGAGTGTATGCTCCAGTATTGTAATTCCTGATTCTTGTGCCAAAGAAGACAAAGAGAGTTCGATTTCAAGCCCTGTTTGATCGCCACGAGCATGCAAAATACGTGGAGCAGAGTGCGCTGCTTCCCTACCTAGCTGTATAAAACCGCCAGATCTATCAAAACGAACTCCATACCTTATTAAGTCATCAATGCGTTCTGGAGCACCTTCAACTAATATTTTTGCAGCATCAATATCAACTAATCCAGCGCCAGCATCAACTGTATCTTTTAAGTGAGACTCAATTGAATCACTAGCACCTACCGCTGCAGCAATACCACCTTGAGCCCATTTGGTGGTAGCTTCTTCAATTCCCCCTTTTGTAATTAAGAGAACATTAGCACCCTTTTCTTTTGCACGAATCGCAGTGTACAAACCGGCAATTCCCGAACCTACGACTAATAAATCATACGTTGATTGCATCTTATTACCTTGCAGCACTATCTTCAGATTCTTCAGTTGAAAACGCGTATTCATAATTTTGAATTAATTCCAATATCTTTTGCCATTGCTCAGGAAGCTGTGGTTGCCCAGTTTGAGTATTTAAGTACACATAACGATGTGTAAAATTCGCAATTACATGATGATGCAATGTTGATTCTATAAGTGCTTCGAAAATTAAGCGCCCATTGATTGCTGAAATACATTTCAACGATACTTTTGCTTTATCATCCCAACGTATTGGTGCTCGATAACGAATTTGACTGCCACTTTGCATACGAAGAATTTCTTCTTGAACAGGTAACCCAACTTCTTTGTCGTAATCTGCAAGTGCGATTTCTGTAAGTGCCAACAATACCCCACCATGCACAAAAGGAGTCCCTGCAAAGCTATCAGTATGTCGTAATTGATATTCAGAACTGAAACGAAAATTTGACTGCTGGTCTGACATAATCAGTTTTTTATTAAGTCTTACTTAATATTCAACATTCGCTGTAAAGCAACAGCAGCATAATGTTTGATATTTTTGTCAACAGAAATCTGATTAACGACATGACCTTTGACAAGTGATTCCATAACCCAAGCAAGATATGCAGGATGAACTCTATACATCGTGCTACAAGGACACACTACAGGATCCAGACAAAAAATAGTTTTGTCTGGATATTCATGACTTAGACGTGAAACTAAATTAATTTCAGTACCTATACCGATAACTGAACCAGCTTCGGCATTCGCAACATAATCCACTATAAACCCAGTAGATCCACTAGCATCTGCAGCATCGACAACTTCGGCACGACATTCCGGATGCACCAAAATTTCTACTTCAGGAAAACGCTCGCGAGCTTGGTCAATTTGTGTTAATGAAAAACGTTGATGAACCGAGCAATGCCCTTGCCACAAAATAATGCGTGACTGAAGTAAATTTTCTCTATTCAAACCACCTAATCGACCAGGGCCCAATCGCCAATTCCAAAGCGACATCTCATTATCGCTAATTCCCATATCATGTCCTGTATTTCTTCCTAAATGTTGATCAGGAAAGAAAAAGACTCTTTTACCTTGTTCAAATGCCCATTCCAAGACTTTCTCAGCATTTGAACTTGTACAAACAATGCCTCCATGTTCACCACAAAAACTTTTCAAAGATGCTGCTGAATTCATATATGTCACTGGAATCAGGTCATCAGTACCATCAAAGATTGCGCTCAATTCGTTCCATGCAGAATATAAATCTGGTTCTGATGCCATATCTGCCATTGAACAGCCAGCTTCAATATTTGGCAGTATGACATGCTGATCTGGTTGTGCAAGAATATCTGCAGCTTCTGCCATAAAATGTACACCACAAAAAATAATATATTTAGCATCATTCTGTGTGGCGGCATATTGTGCTAATGCAAAAGAATCTCCACGATAATCTGCGTACTGAATAATATCTTCACGCTGATAATGATGGCCGAGAACAATCAATTCACTGCCGAGTTTTTGACGTGCAATGCCAATACGTTCTGTCAATTGTTCTGCACTAAGTTTCATATACTCTTGCGGAATGTCAGATTGCCATGAATCAAAAGAAATTTCATCAGCAAGTGGTATTGTTGCAATACCATTATCAGTTTCACACTGTAATTGTGGTGTATTAAATTGCTGCAATACTTTTTCAAAATCTATATACGGATTTTGTTTTTGAATTTTTTCTTGACCGACATCAATATTAGTCATGTTTACTCATCACAAAAGATTTTCAATGAAAGTATTGCCCTCTACCCTGTACTTAGTGTATCAAATACACTAAGTAGTTGAATATGTAATGTAGGCAAGAAAAATGAAAATGTCAAACAAAAATAGACTTCGAGCACAATATTTATAAAAAAATAGGATCACGTGACACAAATCGAAAAAGTTGCGCAGGACGGTGAGCACCATCTCTTCTAGCTTTACCAGTTGGTTCAATTAAATCTGTCGTGATCATCCGACGACGAAAATTTCTTCTATCGAGAGATGAACCTAAAATTGTTTCATATGTATTTTGTAGTTCCCGAATAGTAAATTCAGGAGGCAGCAATCCAAACGCAATATTCGTATACCCAAGCTTAGCCCTAATTCTATCGACAGCTTGATCAATCAACCGATTATTATCAAATGCAAGAGGTGGCAACTCATTAACAGGGAACCATGCAGGTTTCCAAGATTCTTCTTGTCGTAATCTGACATCATTTGCATCTACAAGCGCAAAATATGCTACAGCAATCATTTCCTGTGAAGCATCAAGTCCGGAAGAGGTGAATAACTGCTCTAAATAAACATCCTTAGCACCTGTTTCCTCCACTAATTTGCGCGTAGCAGCTTCATTTAAAGATTCTAGACAATCCCATAACCCACCTGGCAAAGCCCATTTACCAGATTCAGGTTCACCTGTGCGATGAACAAGTAATACCTGTAAATGCGCATCAACAACAGCAAATATAGATACAATAGTCGCGACCAAAGGTGAATTTTTCATCGTGATAATTATCGATTACCTCGTAATATTACAAAAATAGCCATCTTCTATTATTAAAACAAAAACTACACATTAAATAGTCAATATAGGAAGATCAAAAGTTCCAACTGCAGTTCCACGCATAGACCAAGATGTGACTTCATTAATTTGGACATCTACTAAATCGCCAATACTGGCATTAGAATTAAAATGCACTAATTGATTCTTACGAGTACGACCGGTCAACTGATCTTCAGTTTTCTTTTCAACTAATATCTCAACAGTTTTGCCTAATTCAGCACTTTTTCTTTTTTCTGCTGAAATCGCATGAATCTCTTCAATCAAATGCAATCGAGATTTCTTGAGATCTTTTGGCACATCATCATCTAATTTACGATATGCAAATGTACCAGGCCTCGGAGAGTACGCAGCAACATGAATTACATCAAATTGCGTTCTTTCTAATAAATCAAGCGTTTCTTGAAATTCTGATTCTGTCTCTCCAGGACAACCAACAATAATATCTGTAGCTATAGATGCAGAAGGCATTCGTTCACGAATTTTTGCCACCCGCTCTTCGAATTCCTCTATTCGATAACCACGTCGCATACGTTCTAGCATTGCATTCGAACCCGATTGAACAGGAATATTGAAATGCTCACACACCTTAGAACAATCAGCGACCGCATCTATAATTCGATCTGTCATATCTTTCGGATATGAAGTTAGAAAGCGAGTACGTGATATACCATTTATACCTTCAATCGCCTCAAAAAGTTCAGCAAGATTTGTTTCTTCATCTAAATCGTGACCATATGCTTCTACTGTTTGACCAAGCAATGTAACTTCTTTCACGTCATTATCAGCTAAAAATTTAATTTCATCCAAAATATCTGAAGGAAGTCGAGATTCTTCACGACCACGCCTTAATGGAACAATGCAGTAAGTACAAAATTTGTCACATCCGTGAATTATAGGTACATATGCTGTAGGGCCCTCAGGTTTTGCGTATGTTTTTGCCATATCAAAAGTGCCTAATTCACCAAGTGAAATATCTCTTTCCATTACGGCAAGATCTAAAATAGGTTCAAATTGTTGAGGTCTTGCCCAAAGATCAACAAAAGGGAATCTTCTTCTTAAGTCTTTCGTGTTAGCACCGACCATACATCCCATTACAACAATATGAAATTTCTCACCTTTCTCTCTTTTCTTACGAAGAATGCCCAACTTTGAATATGCTCTATCTTCTGCATGTTGACGCACAGAACAAGTATTGATGACAAAAAGATCTGCTTTATCATCAGAAATCGCATCGTTATATCCTAGTTCTTGGAGGCCAGCAGATAATTTCAACGAATCTGCCTGATTCATTTGACAGCCCAAAGTGGAAATATGGAATGTTGCCATTAAAAACCTCGATTTCTAAATACTGGCGGAGGGGGTGGGATTCGAACCCACGATCCCCATAACAGGGATAAGCGCTTAGCAGGCGCCCGCACTAGGCCTCTATGCGACCCCTCCGTGAATTTAAACTTCTAGTGGAGTATCTTCTTCATTAGCCCATTCGTCCATAGAGCCATCATAATTTCTTGATTCCATGTTTCCCAAAAGAGCCAAAACAAATTGACCGAAGGCACCACGTATACCTGCCTGGCAATAGCTAACTACTGGCGCATCAACATCTATCCCAGCTTCTACAAGTGTCGTACGAATTTCGGATAATGGACGAAATCTTCGAAATGGAGGACCTTCCAATAAATGTCGCCATTCGAAATGTATAGAACCCGGAATTCGTCCGACCCTAGCGTTACCTCTGCTCTCAGTACCATTCCATTCTTCGTCACTACGTGTATCCCAAATTTGGGCGCCGGTACCAACTAAGCTTTTCAATTCATTGATATCACACACCTGGGCAGTATCAATTTCAGAATGAAATTCGCTACGTTCTGGTCTAGGAATTTTAGAAGTTAGTGGTTTGTTTTCAGCCAACCAAGCATTAAGACCACCATCAACAACTTTTACATTTTTATGTCCAAAGTATCTTAACGCCCACCACATTCTTGCCGCATGTAAAGAGGCATTGTCATCATAGATCACTACAGGTTGATCATTCGACAAACCCCAACTAGATGCCAAATCATCAAATTGATCACTACCCATTACTAACTTACTGCCTCTACCTTTGAGATAGGGATGTGGAAGACCTATGGCACCTGGAATGTGTGCACGCCGATAAGCTACGAATTCGCCTGCATCAATAAGTACAAATTCACTACTCTCAAGATTATCAGCTAGCCACTCAGTAGATACTAATATCGGGCTCTGTGCCTCAGCATTTAAATTTTCAGACATTGCAAACTCCTAAAATTACAAAGAACATGATCGCAGATACATCCATAAAAGTACAAGTGACCCTAGGAGTAATCATTAAAATTAGTGCAATTTTTGCACTAATCATGTAAATAACCCGTAGCAAGAAAGAATCTATTAATGTGAAATTCCTAAATTTAAACATTTCAACACCAGTGCTATTAATATCGCTTGCCCTTGCTGCATGTCTCATGGGAGATGCGATGCTGTATGCAGTAATGCCTTCAAGTCCAGAAACTTGGGGGCTTTCAACATCAGCAATAGCATTAATGCTTTCGGTTAATAGATTCATCCGTCTAGCTTCAAACCCTATGGCAGCAGTTCTATTCAGAAAATTTGGAAAACAGAGCATGCTGGTTTTTGCTTTATTCTTATCTGTCTATGTCACCATGATCTATGGTTGGAGTACTGCATTTTTTTTGTTAATAACCTCTAGGATTCTTTGGGGAATAGCCTTTTCCATTCTACGTCTGGGAACACAAATTACAGTTTTTGAAGAAACGGAAGAATCAAACAGAGGTTTCCAAATGGGCGCAAGCCTTGGGATTATGAGAATGGGAAATGTATTCGGAGCGATTTTAGGTTCAATTTCAGTTCAACGATTCGGACATCGAGCAACACTGACCGGATTCACAATTGCAATTATTACATCAAGTGTTCTTTGGTTTTTAAAAATTCCCAAAAGATCAAAACAGGCTAATGTAAAACCTCTCCCCCCTCAAAATGAAGAGAATGAAGATTCCGTATTATCACAATTCAAAATAATATTTCGAGACAAGCAAGTGTTTCTATTTCTAATAGCAAGTTTCTTGACCGGACTAATCTTTCCAGGATTAATGTGGTCAACTACAGGATTTTACTTATTGGAGTCATTCGGAGATAACATCACTACCCTAGGGATCAGTATTAGTGTAATAAGCTTGACTGGGCTAATGCTAGGAATGCAATGGAGTTTAGTGATGCCTGTTGCCCCTTTAGTAGGTAAAGCATCGGATCGATATGGTCGGATAACAGTAATTGTGTGTGGACTCCTAATAGGAATTGTTGGCTTAACTATTTTATCACTCTCTTCAACAATAATTCTTTCACTGTTAGCTATCTTTTTGGCATTTTTGGCCGGAGTAATTTTAGCTGTTGTTCTACCGACTACAATAGGAGAATTAGTAGGGTCATCTAAACGAGCTGCTGCTCTTAGCGTATATGCAACTTGCGCTGATTTAGGAAGTGGTATTGGACCAATAATCGGCCTGTCATTTGGAAGCCTCCTACTTCTAAAGGGAATTTTTATCTTCTCAGCATTCCTTTTAGGGAGTACTGCAATTATCATTGTTTTGGCTTTTCGCAATGTGAAACTTTTTTCTACTAACTAAGAATCGCCTTATTCAAAACCTTAATTTAGGATATACATCTGCAATACTAAGGAGAGCTCAATGCCAATGAATTTAAGTTTTCAATCAAAGACCTTTGAGATAGAGACACTCGATCTTGGTGGTGGGATTACTGAACAAATAATTCGCGGTGGTAGAAACCTTTTTCCTTTGCTTCCACAAGCATTCGAAGGTGTTAAACAAATTGGTGTAATTGGATGGGGATCTCAGGGGCCAGCACAAGCAATGAATCTTCGCGATTCACTCACTGGCACATCGATAAATGTCAAAGTGGGGCTTCGTGAAAATTCTTCTTCCATATCGCTAGCGAATGAACAAGGATTTTCTGCTGAAAATAATACGCTAGGAGAAATGTTCGAGGTCATTAAAGAATCAGATATCGTATTGTTATTAATCTCTGATGCGGCACAATCTGAATTATATCCTCAAGTTTTTGAAGCTTTGCAACCAGGTACCACATTAGGCCTATCCCATGGCTTTTTAGTAGGGCACCTTATGAATGTCGGAGATTCATTTCCTTCTGATATTAATGTTGTTGGCGTTTGTCCCAAAGGGATGGGGCCTTCTGTTCGCAGACTCTATGTACAAGGAGAACAAGTTAACGGTGCAGGAATCAATGCATCCTTTGCCATTGAGCAAGACATCGATGGCAAAGCTACTGACCATGCTCTGGGATGGTCAGTAGCTTTAGGATCGCCTTATACATTTCAAACAACTCTAGAGTATGAATTTAAATCTGACATCTATGGGGAGAGAGGCATCTTATTAGGTGCAGTTCATGGCATTTCTGAAAGTCTATACCGACGTTATATTGAAGAAGGTTTATCACATGAAGATGCCTTCCGTAACTCAACAGAGTCAATTACAGGTCCGATATCAAGCACAATATCTAAAAAAGGTATCAAGGGATTGTATGAAGCAATGGGCGCGGATGAACGTCCAATATTCGAACGTGCTTATATTGCTTCTTACCCATCCGCAAAAACAATCTTAGAGGAAATCTATGATGAAGTTTCATCTGGAAATGAAATAAGGAGTGTAAACCTCGCAGGTGAACGACTAAAAAAACAACCTATGGGTACAATCGACCAAACAGAAATGTGGAAGACTGGAGCTAACGTTCGCTCTGTACGAGATGAAGATAATATTCCCTTAGATCCATTTACAGCAGGAGTGTATGTGGGCACCATGATGGCACAAATTGATGTTCTTTTAGATAATGGACATCGCTATTCAGAAATTGCCAATGAATCTGTAATAGAAGCTGTTGACTCACTCAACCCTTATATGCACGCACGTGGTGTTTCTTACATGGTGGATAATTGCTCACGCACCGCACGATTAGGATCGAGGAAATGGGCACCAAGATTTGAATATCAATTACGCCAAGAAGCATACGTTGCTATTGACGACCAAGAGGAACTTGATAGCTCTTTACTTGATAATTTTGACAATCATCCCATTCATGAAGCCTTGGCAGCATGTGCAGAAGTTCGACCATCAGTTGACATTTTTGTCGAATAGCATCACGCATTATATTCTGTAGCAATACCCTGAAGAATATCAAGGTTCGAAAGATTAGACTCATCTTGAATGTCGCTGGCAAAAGGAGCCAAAATAAGATCTGTTACTCCTGCCTCAGAATATTGAGCTATCTGCTCTGCTAATTGCACCTCGTTACCCAGCATAGCCACATCCGAAGGGCCTTCCACCTCACCATAATCAAGTATTCTTCGATAATTCTCTAATCGACCATAGACTTGAAATTTCTCTCCAGCCACAATTTTTGCATTCCGGATATCATCAGTCACGGAGAATGGCACCCCAGCTACAACACGTAATTGTTCTCTTTGTGCATTAGCAGATGCTGCATTTAGTTTAGGAATCACATGCCGTCTAAGTGCAGTTAGACCTGCCATCCAAGTAATCGTTCCATCTGCGACTTCACCAGCAACTTTTAACATCATTGGAGCCAGCGCAGAAATCATAATTGGCATTGGAGTCGAATCAATTAGATTGAAGGAACTCTCAATATTAAAAATATCACCTTGATAATTAGTATGCCCTTGCGTTGTTAATTCTCGAAGTATTTCAACGTATTCTCGAATATATAGTGCGGGACGATCGTATTTAAGACCCAATCGTTCTACACCTGGCCTATGCGAAGGCCCTATGCCTAATATCAAGCGATTGGATATAGCTGCATTAACAGTTGCAGCTTGTTGAGCTAAAACATGTGGATGTCTTGTATAGGTAGGGATAACACCAGTAGCTAATTCAATATTTTCAGTTTCTTTTCCTGCAAGAGCTATGGTAGTTAAGACATCAGTTTCGCCAGTTTGTGCAAACCAAAAACTGTCAAAACCTCTTTTTTCAGCATCGATTATCATTTTAATTTGATCATGCAAATTCATCTTTGTTGCTAATGCACCTATAAATAGTCCGATTTTCATATTTCCTCTTCCATATTTCTATCATTGAACAATTTTTTATTTCAAAATACCATTTCCACTGCAGCACTCTTTACGTAGACTTATTGGTGGAGGAGTGCTCGAGTGGTTTAAGGGAACGGTCTTGAAAACCGTCGTGGCGCATGCGTCACCGTGGGTTCGAATCCCACCTCCTCCGCCATTCTATAAAATACGAGAACGTAATTTCACCATTAAAAGTAAAAAAACCTATAAATTATATTAACCATGGAAAAAAATTCCCAAGAAAAACCATTTACACTCACCAGTGGCATAGCTCCATTAAGAGATAATCGTTTTCGATACCTATGGGCGAGTAGCGCATTTTTCTTTAGTGGCTATTGGGCACAAACTGTCGTACTAGGATGGCTAGCATTTGAACTTACAAATTCAGAATTTGCAGTAGCTAGTTTTACTGCGGCGCGTTTTTCTCCAATGCTCGTTGGGCCTATAGGGGGAATACTTGCAGATAGAATTGATCGTTTAAAAACTTTGAGGACCTCGGTAATTATTACCTTAGTAATTGGTCTGGTAATTGCAGGAATGGCTACATTTGGCCATTTGAATTATTGGTTAGTAGTTTTAGTTGGTTTTATAGGTGGTTTGACACAGGCACCACTAATGCCTGTTCGCTTTACTCTAATGATGGATATCGTTGGCAAACAACATCTTTCTAGCGCCAATGCTTTGAATATGGCAGCAATGTTTGGAAGTAGAATTATCGCTCCTGCAGGTGCTGGATGGATAATATCATCCTGGGGTCCAGATTGGGCGTTATGGTACAGTGCAGCATGGTTCCTACCTGCTTGGTTACTACTATTGTTCCCTATAACTGGTATTACTCGAATGACCAATTCAGTTAATGGACGTCTCCTATCCGATCTCATTGAAGGGTTTTCTATAGCTATTCATAATCGAGCAATTGGCGCAGTTTTACTTGCAACAATTGCAGCTAATGTACTTGCATTCCCTATTCTTCAAGCATTTTTACCTGTATTCGCAGAAGAGATTTTAAATGTCGGTGCCTCAGGGTTAGGTCTCCTTGTTTCAATGAATGGATTAGGAGCATTAATCGGTTGTTTATTGATTTCAACAATGGGTGATTTCTCTGGAAAAGGAAAACTTTATCTATCAGGAACAATATCATTTGGATTGCTATTAGCAATTTTCGGGTATGTAGACCAAATGTCCTTAGCAATAATTATAATCTTCATGGCTGGTATGGCGAGTTCAGGTTTCGGCGTCATGCAAAGTACTCTAATGTTACTATTATCACCGGAAGAAGCACGAGGAAGAGTCATGGGAGTATTAATGTTATCGATTGGAACACAACCGGTAGCACTTCTGATTCAAGGGGTTTTAGCAAACACATTCGGAGTCTCATTCACTACTATTGCATGTGGAATACTTTTGTCAATTTCCGTATTGTTAATTGCTTGGAGAAGTCCAGAACTTCGCAAGGAAATCTAGTCTAAAGGAAATCTATGAGCCCAGTTAGCGTAAACACTGAAGATTGCTTGGCACAACATTCAGGAATAATATCTGTTTCAAAGGAATTTCCTATTGATAATGATATCGAAATAATCAGAGACAAATGGGGAATACCGCATATAAAAGCAACCTCATCACACGATATATTTTTTGCTCAGGGTTACTGTCTTGGACAAGATAGATTATGGCAATTAGAACTTTTCAGACACCTTGCATTAGGTAGGGCATCAGAGTTATTAGGTGAAGGTTTGATCCGCAGAGATCAACAAAATCGAAAACTAGGATTCGGTCGATACGCAGAAATTGACTGGGAAGCTCAAACTGAATTGTCAAAAATGATACTCCAGGCATATGCAGATGGAATCAATGCTGCAGCGACTTCAAATCCTTTACCATACGAGTTTCACATAATTGGCGAACCAAATGATCCTCATAAGATGCACCCTTGGGATCCCACTGATTCACTCGCAATATTGAAAATGGTTTCTGCAAATGCTCAATGGGCTAGTAAATTACAATATGGGAAAATTGCAAATAATCTTGGCGGCCAAGCAGTCGAAGCACTAATTCCAGATATCCCATTCGACACCTCATTAATCACACCTGCTGGTACACGATGGTTAGATGAAACACACCCTTATGCTATCGATTCTGAAGTGGCTGGTGGAGAACCAGATGGAATAGTAGGTGCTGGAGGAGGTTCAAATTGCTGGGTAATTGGAGGGGAGAAAACAACTACTGGGAAACCTTTGATCGCCGGTGATCCACATCTTGCAATCAGTATTCCCGCACAATGGTATTTACTACATATGGAATGTCCTGAATTTACTGCAGCAGGGCCTTGTTCACCCGGTTATCCTGGTCCAGTCTACTACGGCCATAATTCAAAAGTCGCATGGACAATGACACACGCACAAGGAGATAGATGGGACTTATATCGAGAAAAAATAGAATTCAAAAAAAATAATAGTAGTAGTAATCAAATTCCACACTCACAATTTGAATCAAAATGGGAACCCCTTAAAAAATTTAAAGAAATATTTAATATCAAAAATAGTGAATCGCAAGAATTAGAAATATGGGAAACACACCATGGTGTAGTTATTAGTGGAAATCCTATTTCAGATAAAGAAGTAATTGCCGCAAAATGGGGACTTGCAGAGCCCACACATGATATGGGACGCATTGTGGAAAGTTCTAAATGCAAAAGATAATAATGATTTACAGTTAGCTTTACAAAATTATGATTCAATCAGTGGTAATTACTGTTTTGCTGATCAAAGTGGCAATATTACATATCAATATGTGGGACGCATACCAAATAGACCTGGTTGGCTAGTACCTGTGCCAGGGTGGGATGGTAAACACGAATGGAAAGGAAGTATCCCAAAGAATGAATTACCTGCTGAGCACAACCCGAAATTAGGATATATCGTTACAGCAAATAATCGTACAACATCTTCAGATTACCCTTATTATCTAAGTTTTTCGTCTACACGTTTTAGAGCCGATCGTCTAAATACATTGATGGAAAATATTGATGTTTTCTCCAATGAAAGTATGACAACTCTACAAAGTGATATCTTAAGTTTGGCGCACTTAGAATTTGTACAACATGTTGCATCATCTACATTTTCCAACGAACTTGCACAAAACCTACAAGCACGCCTAGTTAAATGGGATGGTAAAATGCATGTGAATAGCTCAGAGGCAGTGTTGGCAAATGAAGCTCGTAATCAATTAGCGAAAGCTACAGTAGAGCAATATTTTAATTATGTTGAAGGCCTACCACCTCTAGCACCAACCTCGCACAATGTTCTACTAAGTGAAATGCATAAAAATAGCACTCTCATGTTAGATCAATTTGATAATTGGGATATGGCGATTGAATTTTCACTTCTAGAGGCATATAAAATTTTATCTGTAAAACAAGGCGATAATATAGACAATTGGCAATGGGGAGAAGAACACAAAATTACTTGGAAACATAATTTGGGACGAGATCCTGAATTTCGTTCTATTTTCGATCTAGATCCTATAGCAATGAGTGGCGACCGGAATACTGTTTGGAATGTCGGTACACCTTTAGGTGCCACAGGAATGCATGGAGTCAGTTATCGACAAATTCTCGATTTGAAAGATCTCAATTCTGCACTTGTCGTGATACCACCGGGCAATAGCGGACAACCTGGCTCACCTCACTATGCAGATCATATTGAAAATTGGATTGATGTAAAATATAACCCTCTATTTGTAAATTGGGACGACATCCAATCAAACAAAGAAAGTGACCTCCGCTTAACTTAAAAATCCTTCAAGTTCTTCACGAGTAGGCATCGCCTCTTGGGCACCATGCCGAGTTACACATAAAGCTCCTGTAGCATTACCTATCCTTACAGCTTCCAATATTCCAGATCCAAGATTCAATGCAGCAGCCAAACCACCATTAAATGCATCACCTGCGCCAACAGTAGCAACAGGGTTGACAGAAAATGATGGAACTATCTGTGAAATATGCTCATTTTCAACCCAAGCACCTAACTCAGCCAAAGTCACTATCACAGTCCCTCCATATTCGTTACAAAGAGAGCTTGCTGCGGCCTGAGCAGATTCAAGATCAGAAACAGTAATACCAGTCAAATCTTCAGCTTCATGTTGGTTAGGTGTGAGTATATTTGCTAATTCAAGTAATCGATGAGAATCTTTACGGCTAGGTGCAGGATCTAAAATAACCGTAGCACCAAGAGAGCTTACCTTAGCCATAGCAACTTCCGTTGCTTGAAGAGAAATTTCCTGTTGCACTAAAAATATATCATTCCGAGAAACTTCTAAATTATCTATAGCTTTTACTGAATAACTCTCATCAACCAGCATATTAGTGCCGTACACTGCGTTGACAGAATTTTCACCACTGTCATCAATCAATATCATAGCAACACCAGACTGAGCGTCTTCAACAGTGCCTAAAAAATTAGTGCGCACACCTGTTGATTCAAGGTAATCTCGTAGTTCTTTTGAATAACGATCATCTCCTAAAAGGCCAATCATATCCACAGTATCCCTACCAGATAAAATTCGTGCAGCAGCTACAGCTTGATTAGCACCTTTACCTCCAGGAGTTACAGAAAAACTCTTGCCTTCTTTTGTTTCACCACGATCAGCTATTGACTCTGTTTCAATGATAAAATCAATATTTACACCACCAAGAACAATTATCGACAAAGTAATATCCATCTTCTATTCAATTTTATTTAAAATTAATCTTACTACGCTCTTGAACCAAGTCTAGTCAGTGCTACGATGCCATCTGAACATATCAATTTAATTTTGTACCGAGAGAACGGATTACCTCTATGAAATTACATGAGTTCCAAGCAAAAGAACTTTTATCACAATACGGGATTCCTATTCCACAAGGAAAAGTAGCATCAACACCTGATGAAGTGGTTGATATAACCAACGAACTTGGTGGCAAAGTAGTTATTAAAGCTCAAGCACATACTGGAGGAAGAGGGAAAGGCGGGGGAGTTAAAATTGCAAATAATGCTGATGAGGCGCGTCAATCAGCTGCGGAAATTATCGGTATGCAATTAATCACCCATCAGACAGGCCCAGAAGGATTACCTGTGCATTCCGTTCTCGTCGAAGAACAAATTGAAATTGAAAGAGAACTTTACCTTAGCATTGCTATTGATAATGCATCTGGAATGCCAATAGTTATCGCATCAGCATCAGGTGGTATGGATATTGAAGAAGTCGCAGAAAACGATCCTGCAGCTATCCAAAATGAACTTGTTCACCCAGAATGTGGTTTTCAGCCTTTCCAAGGACGGACGATTGCATTCAAAACTGGTTTAGATGGTGATCTACTAAGACCGGCCACAGAACTCATTAGTAATTTAGTTACAGCGTTTGAAGACAATGACGGAACAATCGCTGAAATCAACCCATTAGTGGTAACAAAAGATGGTCAACTAATTGCTGCAGATGCAAAATTTTCGACTGATGATAACGCTGATTTTCGACAGAAAGAATTAATTGAAAATCGTGATACCTCGCAAGAGGATCCCCGTGAAGTAGAAGCACGTGATGCAGGTATCGACAATTATGTAAAACTCGATGGGAACATTGGTTGCTTAGTCAATGGAGCTGGTTTAGCGATGGCCACCATGGACGCAATCAAATTCGAAGGAGGAGATCCTGCTAATTTCCTAGATATCGGAACAGCCAATAGTGCTGATGCAGTAATAGCTGCATTGAAAATTATTTCTGAAGATCCTGATGTCGAAGCAGTATTAGTAAATATATTTGGTGGTCTTGCACGTACTGACATCATCGCTGATGGAGTAGTTCAAGCTAAAAAAATTGGACTCCTGAAACAACCTACTGTGATAAGACTAGCGGGCACTAATGTGGAAGAAGGTTTGCAGATTCTAGAAGATTCTGGACTAGATCTAATTCGTGCAGATGGTTTTGCTGAAGCTGCACAAAAAGCTGTAAAAGCTGTAGAAAATTAATTAATCAGAGAATAAGGATTATCTTATGGCAGTTCTATTAAATGAAAATAGTCGTGTATTAATTCAAGGGTTCGGTGGTGCAGGACAAAGAGAAGCAGCCAATTCCCTTGCTTTTGGTACAAAAGTAGTATGTGGAGTCACTCCAGGTCGCGGTGGCCAGATTATGAACGATGTACCGGTCTTGAATACTGTC
>CEQQ01085217.1_pt1 | contig 18264 bp, 19 predicted proteins | sample 531041 | NCBI WGS metagenome assembly CEQQ01 (sample SAMEA2621222, study PRJEB7988) | marine metagenome | biome: marine biome (ENVO:00000447); feature: deep chlorophyll maximum layer (ENVO:xxxxxxxx); material: "saline water (ENVO:00002010), including plankton (ENVO:xxxxxxxx)" | depth 150 m | reverse complement strand
TTGCTTAATCAGCTAAACATGGCTAGCTATCGTTGTCTAGAGATATTACGATACCAAAAGATCATTATTAATATTAGGGAGCTGATCATGACAGAAATTCAAACTATTCTCGGGCCTATCGATAGTAATCAATTAGGGGTCACCCTTAGTCATGAACATGTCTTAGTTGATTATAGTAATGACATATATCATTACCCTTGGTTATTCGATATGGATCAGACCAAGCAAAAGTTAATCGTGGAATTGCGTGAAGCTAAAGCTGGAGGTGTTGATTCCATCATTGATCTTTCAACTCCAGACTTGGGTAGAAATATTCCATTCGTAAAATCAGTAGCGTCTGAAGTCGAAGTGAATATTGTTGTCGCAACAGGCATTTGGCGTGATGTCCCTCGATCTTTTTGGTCACGTACTCCTGATGAAATTGCCGATATTTTTACTCGCGAAATTGAAGTCGGTATCAGTGATACAGGAGTAAAAGCAGGTGTAATTAAAGTTGCGAATGATATGGGTGGTGTCACACCTGAAGCAGAATTAGTGTTACGTGGTGCTTCACGTGCAGCTATTCGTACTGGAACTCCTATTAGCACTCATCATTGGGCATTAGAGGAAGTTGGACGTCAACAAATAGCAGTTTTTCAAGATGAGAATGTGCCTATGAATCAAATTTGTATTGGACATAGCGCTGATACTGAAGATATTAACTATCTCGAAGATTTACTTAAAGAAGGCGTATACCTTTCGATGGATCGATATCCAGCTACTAACAGTAGTTCAAATCCATGGCAGAAACGTAACATCACTGTAAAGTCATTAATCGACAGAGGTTGGGCAGATAAATTAATGCTTGGCCATGATTATGCTCCACGTGCAATTCTTGCTGGGGATACGTACGCCAAAGAAGAAGAAACACGTTATTTGTTTTTGAATTCAATTGGGATACCAGCTTTGATTACTGATGGTGTTAGCCAGAAAATAATCGATACAATGCAAAAAGATGTGCCTCGAAGATTTTTAGCGGTTGAATAGTTAGGCGCTAAGGTAATCGTCTAATGCTGCATTAGCACGTCCATTTTCAAATCGCTCTCCAAATCCAGCGACACGAACACGTTGCATATATTCTTTAACTTGTCGTGCCCGAACTGCAAGAAGCACTTTTTGGCCTTCTTCTATAGATTTATCATCCGCACCACCACCCATTAGTATGGAAATAGCAGTATTCGATGCTGTACCACGAACAGCTGGGTTTTGCGGGTCAGCCTGACGTGTAAGTCCGATCTCAATATCATCCAAATATGTATGAATTTCCTCTTTACGATCAGGATCAGTTTGTGAGACATATTGAAGATGCATGACTCCAAATGCCACATGTCTTGATTCATCAGAAGCAGCTAATCTGTAGATTGACTTTTCTGCTTCGTTGTAACTCATTAATTCACCCATTCGAAAAACAGAAAGAACCGATCCTTCACCAGCAATGTGTAAACGTGCTGACATTTCTGTAAAATCACGTGCTGAATCGATAACACTGCGAACAGCAGCATTACTTCTTTGCTGTTCCATTAAACCTCCGCCATTAGCTAGTGCACGTTTTCGAAATACATCTAAGTGACGTGCTTCATCCATAATTTGTGAAATAAGATACATGCGTGGCTCATAGTAATCTGGTGTGGTGTAAGAAATCCATCTCCCAGGAACGTCACCAGCAACAAATTCAATTTCAGTAAGAAAAGTAGCTAATTGACATTCAGCTCGTTCAATTTCATCTGGAAGTTCTTCGAGTGAATCCCAAGGGATGTCAGTGGCAGAAGACCATTGACGCTGTATTGCTTCTTCGTATAATTGTGCCCCATTTCGTAACCAAATATCGGATTTTGTGCGAATAGGATAATTACCTACCCGAGGTGCTGAATCTCTTTGGATTGCACCACGAGGTTTGCCAGTGGCATTATTACTTGAATCTGGAACTTGAGAGAAAGCTCCAAGATCTGCATCTTGCAGTTGAAAACCACCCGAATCAGTATCACCGATATCGGGACGACTTCCCCAGCTATCTTGTTGCTGTAACCAATCAAGTTTGTATCCACGTTCTTTGCCATATGCCATTAATGCATCGTAGGGAGATTCTTCTGGAAGTTCTTGATTTGTATCGGGGCGTGTTTCAATTGCCATATGGTGCCTCCAACATTACATACCGTTCTACTAAATCCTACAATTTGAACAGATTTTCGTAAACTATCCTTTTATATTATTCTTATTCTGGAAATATATACATATTTACTGAAGTAAATATGTATATTGCGATAAGCTTAACACTACTTGTCGAGTAATATATAAATTGACCACAAAGAAATTGATTCAAATGCCACAACAATATCATGCAACGGATCCGAATTCAGGTCTTGAGGTCACTGTAACTGGTGATTTTCCAGACGAACCAGATGATCGAGTGCGCATCGCACGAACTTCAAATTTATTTACTCGATTAATCTCTACTATCTTGACTACAAGTGATCCGAAAGATAGGCGTGATCGATTTCGTGCAATTGAAACACAATTAGAAATGGCTGATGCACTGATTCGTGGAGACATGGCAGAAGTTCAAGAATTAATGTCGAACACGCTTAAATCAATGGGCGTTACCGAAGAACAACTCAAAGATGCAGAAGAACAATTAAAGCAACAGCTAGAATCATTAGGTAGCGATCCTGGGGCAATTAATTTTATTTTTGGAACATCACCTGCCGACTCTGGAGAAATTGAAGAAATAGACACATTGGAAGATGTTTCCTTTGAAGATATTACTTTAGAGGATTTTCCCAAAATTACTGATGAAGAAAATTCAGATGAACAAACTTCACCTGATGCTGAAGACGAAAATACTAATTGAGAGAAACTGTGTCATCAGATCACATTAGCGTTACCGGGGCACGAGAACATAATTTAAAAAATATTGATGTGAAGATACCTCGAGATCAATTAGTGGTAATTACTGGTGTATCAGGTTCAGGAAAATCTTCTCTAGCGTTTGATACGATATATGCCGAAGGCCAAAGACGCTATGTAGAATCACTTTCGGCGTATGCACGACAATTCTTAGGACTGATGGAAAAACCTGATGTTGATGCAATCGAAGGTTTGTCTCCAGCAATATCGATCGATCAAAAGGGAGTTTCGAAAAATCCTCGTTCTACAGTTGCGACAGTCACGGAAATTTATGATTATTTGCGATTACTATTTGCACGAATAGGTATTCCTCATTGTTTACATTGTGACAGAGTAATTGAGCGACAGACGACTCAAGAAATAGTCGATAGTATTTTAAACCAAGCATCTGGATCGAGAGGGATGCTATTATCTCCATTGATTAGGCATCGTCGTGGTGAACATCAACAAGTCATTCGTGATATACGTTCGGCAGGATATGTTCGTGTTCGCATCGATGATGAAATAGTAAGTGTCGATGATGATATCAACCTTGAAAGAAACAAATGGCACAATATTGATGTCGTGGTCGACCGAGTAAGTTTTCCTAACATTAATGATGATAATTTTGCAGATACACATCAACGGATTACTGATTCTGTTGAACAGTCACTTCTGTTAAGTGGAGGCACTGTTGTATTGGCCATTCTAGATGTTAATGGTGATATTCAAACTGAAGTAACTTTTTCTGAACATTTTTCATGTTCAAACACAGATCATCCTCCATATTCAGTTGGTGAAATCGAACCAAGAAATTTTTCTTTCAATTCCCCACATGGAGCATGTTCCTCATGTACTGGTTTAGGTATTCAACTCGAATTTGCCCAAGAACTAATTATTCCTAACCCAAAGTTATCTTTATCTGAAGGTGCGATTGTACCTTTCCATAGAAATCGTTTTCGGTTCAATTGGTACCAACGACAATTGATTGCAGCAGGTGAAGCATTAGATTTCGACATGGATACACCGATCGATCAATTTTCTACTGAACAAATGCATGCATTAATGTACGGCGTCAATGATGAAATGATTACTGTGCAATTTCAATCACGAAGAGGTAGGAAACGCGAGTATAACATTCAATGGGATGGAGTATTGTCAATACTAAAAAAAAGGCATCTCAATACAGAATCTGATAGTACTCGTGCAATGTTTGAGCAATTCATGATAAGTATGCCTTGCCCGACATGTGAGGGTGCCCGCTTAAAATCTTCATCGATTGCGGTACGTATTACTGACAGGTCTATAGTCGATGTGGTTAGTGATAGTGTTTTAGATGCATATAGTTGGATCGAGAAATTATCTGCGAAGAATACTGACCTATCAGGGCGCGAACAACAAATTGCACATCAAATTCTTCAAGAAATTGAAGGTCGTTTACGATTCTTAAAAAATGTCGGATTGGAATATCTTAATTTGAATCGAGCTGCTGGTACATTGTCTGGTGGTGAAGGGCAACGTATTCGGCTTGCAACTCAAATAGGCTCAGCTTTAATGGGTGTTTTATATGTATGTGACGAGCCTTCAATAGGATTACATCCAGTAGATAACGATAGATTAATACAAACTTTAACTAATCTCCGTGATTTAGGGAATACAGTCTTAATTGTAGAACATGATGAAGCTATGATGCGTGCAGCGGATCATTTGATCGACATTGGACCTGGAGCTGGCGAACACGGTGGGACAGTTGTAGCTGTAGGAACACCAGTGCAAGTATCAAGGCAAAAAAAATCATTAACTGGGCAATATTTGTCTGGAAAAAAGATAATTCCGATGCCCGAAATGCGTAGAGATGGTAATGGCAATTGCTTAGTTATACGTGGTGCAAAAGCAAATAATTTAAAAAAATTGAATGTACGTTTCCCTTTAGGAGTGTTTATTGCGGTTACTGGTGTCTCAGGATCAGGTAAATCAACTTTAGTTAATGAAATACTTGCAAAACGCTTGGCCTACGATCTAAATGGTGCACGTGAACTTGCTGGTGCGCATGAATCGATTGAGGGCTTAGAATGTCTTGATAAGGTAATTGTGATTGATCAAAGCGCAATTGGAAGAACTCCGCGAAGTAATGCCGCTACGTACACAGGTCTCTTTACATTAATCCGTGAACTATTCTCTCAAGTGCCTGAAGCACGTGCACGAGGATATAAGCCAGGCAGATTTTCATTTAATGTTAAAGGGGGAAGATGTGAAGCATGTCGCGGCGATGGATACACACTAATTGAAATGCAATTTTTGCCTGATGTAATGGTCGCATGCGAAGTATGTGAAGCATCACGTTATAATCGTGAAGCTTTAGAAATATTATTTCGAGGAAAACATATAGCGGATGTATTAGATATGACTGTATCAGAAGCATTTGACTTTTTTGAAGCATTTCCCCGCCCAAAAAGAAAATTAGAAACTTTAGTTCGCGTAGGACTTGGATATATGAAATTAGGACAACCAGCAACTACTTTGTCAGGAGGTGAAGCTCAAAGAATAAAATTAGCGACTGAACTCTCGAAACGTGCCACAGGGCGAACGATGTATATTCTTGATGAACCTACAACAGGACTTTCATTTCATGACACAGCTCAGTTACTAGAGGTTTTACAAACTTTGGTTGATGGCGGGAATACAGTTGTTGTTATAGAGCATCATCTGGATGTGATTAAAAATGCAGATTGGATAATTGATCTGGGTCCTAAAGGCGGTGACCAGGGTGGTAAAATTTTGGCAGAAGGTACACCAGAAACTGTTTCCAAAAATAAATCTTCATATACGGGAAAATTTCTAAAAAATATACTGAATACTCTCGAATAGGTATCTATGATTACTATTACACTGCAGCAAGATGAACCAAAAGTGCTTTATTTGGCATTGCTCTACCATTTAGCACGTCCTGGCTCAGAAATCGACCCAGAAACTGGTAAAACGCATGTAGCTGCTTTAGAGCCAGTAATGCATTTTTTGACCTCTGTGATAAACAAACCAATTATTGAGTTATCTTGTTTACCAAAACAAGTAGAAAGAATCGATACTGCTCTTTCAGGGCTATCAAACGAACTACGCCAATTTGTACTATCTTCCAGCTCTGTTGTTCCAAATTTTGAAAATACACTGATTGAATTTTGGCCTGATGTTATATCTGATTCAAATAGATTAGAAGAAATTATGATGTTGACCATGATGACACGTAGAAAGTTAGAAGTTTTTTTCATACAAGCAGAGCAAGAACTTGCGCATGAAAAATTATTATTAGAACAGGAAAGACTTTCACAAAGATCTCAATGGTGGAAAATCTGGAAAAAATTTAATAGATCATAAGTTATCTAGAAATGGACTTGTATCCAAGATATAATTAGTCATAGACTATAGATGCGGCGCAATTCAGCTAGTGAGGGAGACCTCTGAAAGGGCATTGTATGACTTACGTTATCACCTCTCCTTGTATCGACACAATGGACCAATCGTGTGTTGATGTGTGTCCAGTTGACTGTATTCATTTTGAAGAAGGTGCTGATAAAATACTTTATATTGATCCTGACGAATGTATTGATTGCGGTGCTTGTGAACCTGCCTGTCCTGTCACGGCAATATTTGAGGAAGATGATGTGCCTGATGAAGAAAAGGCATATACAGAAATTAACGCACTATGGTTCACTGATAAAGACGCAGCACGGGCAAAAATTCCCAGCTAGTAACTACCAGTAACAATTACCGATTTCGCTGCTATGGAGTTTCTATCAGAGCTTCTAGTATTGGTATGTCATCATGTGCAATTCTAGGTTTATCTGCTACAGAATGTGCAGTTATTTCAACTTTACCATCTTCGTGTAAATCGACTATCAATACGCGACCACCAATTTCTCCAACATGACCTAAACCTTCAGGAGCTCCTGAATAAGCTGCCACTACTGATTCACCGCCAGATACTCGTGTCATTTGTTCCCAATGACCAAGTGCTATGTAGTCACGCTGACTGTCAATTAAGTGTTGTTCACGAATGTGAAATGAGTGATGAAGTAATGCTTTTGGATGGATATAATGGCCATGACCTACTCCAATTTGCCAAGGTGCATTACCTCGCGGTGGTGGATCGATAAAAGGTTGGAAATCCGGTAACTGTTCTGTATGACTTCTACCCCAAACCTGAACATCTAATGTCTCTAAATGAACAGTTTCTCCATCTGATGCTCTCATGATACTTAAGTTAGGGGTTTCATTTTTAAAGTCAAATCGATCATAGACAGAACCTGGTCCCACATGGTCATGATTTCCAGGGGTAATAATCACAGGTGCGTCTAAACGTGTTATTTGATCTGATGCGAATTGTAATGTTTCTTCATATACACGTGCATTATCAAAAAAATCACCTGCGATTACAGCAAAATCAACTTTTTCATCGATTGCAATATCCATCACGCGAGTAAAGTAGAAATGATGTTTATCACGTGTTTCTTGATCACTGCCGCTGCTATCAAATGCTCCTAGATGAACATCCGAAGTGTGTAATAATCTTCGTCCAGGTTTTGAAGGATTAGACATTAATTTCATCCATTTCTGGTATATGCGGAGTCAGTTCATCTAATCGATTAGTGATTGACTCATTGATTTTGTTTACTGGAACACGAATTTGTTCCATTGTATCGCGATCGCGAATAGTGACCGCATCGTCATCTAAAGTATCGAAGTCTACGGTAACCGCAAGTGGTGTGCCAATTTCATCTTGCCGACGGTAGCGTCTGCCTATAGATTGTGCATCGTCGTATTGTGAACGAAAATATGGTCGGATTAAATCATGTATTTTTTTAGCTGTTGGAACTAATTTTTCATTCCGCGATAGAGGTAAAATTGCTACTTCTGCAGGAGCTACTTCGGGAGCAAGTTTCAAGACAGTTCTAGTCTCACCATTGGCGGTGGTTTCTTCATGATAGGCATCTATTAACAATGTTAGTAGAATCCGATCTACTCCAGCAGCAGGTTCAATTACATGCGGCACAATATGTTCGTTTGTGTCGGGATCAAAATAAGTTAATTTTTTACCTGAATGCGCACTATGTTGAGATAGATCGTAATCACCTCTATGTGCAATTCCTTCTAATTCGCCCCAACCCCATCTATATCTAACTTCTATATCTGATGTTCCACTCGAGTAATGTGAAAGTTCTTCTGCATCGTGATCGCGCATACGTAAATTTTCTGAACGTATCCCTAAACGGTAATACCACCGCAAACGTTCTTTCTTCCAATATGCATGCCACTCTAAGGATTCTTCAGGTCGACAAAAGAATTCCATTTCCATTTGCTCGAATTCCCTTGTGCGGAATATGAATTGTTTTGTCGTTATTTCATTTCGAAATGACTTGCCTATTTGCGCTATACCAAATGGCAATCTTTTTCTTGTTGTTGTCTGTACATTCTCAAAATTAATAAACATACCTTGAGCTGTTTCCGGGCGAAGATATGCTGTGGCAGAATCATCTTCGACAGGGCCAACTTGAGTACTAAGCATTAAATTAAATTCTCTTGCTTCAGTAAATTGGTCTTCTGCACCGCATTCAGGGCATTGATTATCTTCTAAGTGGTCAGCACGGATACGTGCATTACATTTAAGGCAATCAATAAGAGGGTCACTGAATACATCGAGGTGTCCTGATGCTTCCCATACACGTGGGTTTGTAATAATTGCAGCTTCTATGCCAACAATATCTTCACGCTCACGAACCATAGATTGCCACCACAAATCTCGAATTTGTCGTTTTATTTCTACACCTAATGGACCATAGTCGTAAGAAGCTGCAAATCCACCATAAATTTCTGCAGATGGATACACAAATCCTCTTCGTTTAGCTAAAGAGACAATTGTTTCTAATGCTGGTTGATCCTCTGATTGCTCAATATCCTGTGATTCAGATACCATTTGACCTCGAAAACTATTCTTACTATGAAATATTAGTATACAGAGTACGATTTTGGATCGGTTCATAGAAGTAATTTATGTATCTAAATTTAACTTATATTGCGATAGAATATATTTAAGTTATTGAAACGTTCTCCTCAATTGAATAAATTGAATATGAACTGTAAGGAAGTGGCTTATGCTTGATGAAAGTAAACCTGTTGATAAGTTGTGTTTTATAGTTGTATCTGACACTGATGCAGGAAAACTATCGGAACAAATGAGTTCTAAAGGCTTCGCATCGACAAAAATTGGCTCTTCAGGAGGATTCCTTCGAAGAGGGAATGTGACATTGATCACTGGAATATCAAGTTCACGAATCGATGAGCTGATGGATTTGATCAAGTCAATTTGTCATGCACGTAAAGAACTCGTACCTGCGCAAACTCTTCCATTTTTAGGTGAAGGTGCCTTTACTGCTGAACCTATTGAAGTACGAGCTGGAGGTGCAGTAGTTTTTGTATCCAACGTTGACAGATTTGAGAAATTTTAATTGAGGCGACCCGATGTGTTAGGCATCGGACCACCTCTATTAAATTATAAAAACAGTGGTCCAAATACAACTGCAACAATAGACATTAGCTTAAGAAGTATGTTTAGTGCTGGTCCGGATGTATCTTTAAAAGGATCACCTACTGTATCACCAACAACAGCCGCATGATGTGCGTCTGAGTTTTTGCCACCATGGTGGCCAGCCTCAATAAATTTCTTAGCGTTGTCCCAAGCACCACCTGCATTAGCCATCATGAGTGCTAGTAAAGCCCCCGAAGCAATTGAACCTACAAGAAAGCCACCCAATGCGTGTGCACTCAATAGAACCCCAACAGCGATTGGTGCAATAACTGCAATCGCACCTGGTAGTATCATTTCTTTTAATGATCCGTCAGTTGCAATTGAAATAGCACGTGTATGATCAGGCTCTTCAGTCCCATCCATAATTCCGGGATGTTCTCTAAACTGTCTGCGAACTTCATTTACCATTGCCGTAGCTGCCCTACCAACGGCACCCATTGTCAGAGCACCAAAGATAAATGGCATTAATGAACCAAGTAAGAGACCAAGAAGTACGTTTCTTTCAACATCGAGTAAATCAAAACTATTGATTCCAACTGTGTAGGAATACGTTACTAATAACGCTAGTGATGTTAATACTGCTGAACCTATAGCAAACCCTTTACCGGTTGCTGCAGTAGTATTTCCTAAGCTATCAAGTGCATCAGTTCGCTCCCGGACTTCTTCAGGTAATCCAGCCTGTTCAGCGATACCGCCAGCATTGTCAGCTACAGGACCATAAGCGTCAGTAGCAAGTGTAATGCCTAGCGGTGCAAGCATACCGACTGCAGCTAAGGCTATCCCATATAAATCTGCAAGTTGATATGTTCCCCAAATGGCAGCAACGATTGTAATTAAAGGAATGGCAGTGGACAACATACCTAGGCTAAGTCCACCAATAAGTAATGTACCTGCACCTGTAACTGCCTGTTCAGATAGTTTCTGTGTGGGGCTGAATTCGTATGCAGTGTAATATTCAGTTGCTGTACCAATAATTTGTCCCGCAACTAAACCAATTAAAACAGCCCAGAAGTATTTGAACTCTAGATCAAGTACAAATATGGATATTGCAGTTCCTAATAGTACTAAACCACTAGCACCAAAAATCCCCGTTCTCAATGCCCAAAGTAATCTACCCATAGAGGCATCTTCACTTGTTCGAACTAAGAAAGTTCCAATGATGGAAGCAATAATTCCAATAGACATGACCAGTATTGGTAATGTAAATGCAATATCTGAAAATTTATCATTGGCAAGCATTACAGCACCTGCTGAGCCAAGTGCAATCGTCGCAACAATTGAACCAGTATATGATTCAAATAAATCTGCCCCCATCCCTGCTACGTCTCCAACGTTATCACCTACATTATCTGCAATAGTTGCTGGATTACGTGGATCATCTTCTGGAATACCAGCTTCAACTTTCCCAACAAGGTCTGCACCAACATCTGCAGCTTTAGTATAAATTCCACCACCAACACGAGCGAAAAGAGCTATAGATGATGCTCCAAAAGCAAAGCCAGTCAATGCACCGACATCTTGGAAGAGGAGGTATAAGATGGAGACAGATGCGAGACTCAATCCTGTTACTGTTACACCCATAATTGAGCCAGAAGAGAACGCAACACGTAATGCAGGATTTAATCCAGTGCGAGCTTTCGCAGCAGTTCGAACATTAGCTCTGACTGCGACATACATACCAATATAACCAGCTGTTGCTGATGCAAGTGCTCCTATAATGTATGAAATTCCTGTACGTGGCAGGTCAGTAAGTTTACCTTCTGCCTTACCAAATTTATCTAAAGCATCTAAATCAACAAAAATTGTAAGCACCACCGCTATTGCAATTACAAAAATTGCGAGGAACGTGTACTCACGCTTAAGAAAGGCTGCGGCGCCTTCCTGTATGGATTGTCCGATGCTCCGCATCGTTTCATCACCTTCATCTTCAGAAAGCAGAGCTCGAGTTGTAATCGAAGCAAAAACCAAACCTACAATACTTGCAGCAATTGCTAAATAGAGGATCTCCATATGATCGCATACCTTCCATGGGGATTAACAATGTTCTGATTAAGTATAATTTAAACTTTACCAACCGCGCGGAAGGTTAGCATTTCTTGGTGATACAAGCATCAAATTATTTTATATTTTTTAGGAATTTTTATATCTCATAAGTCGCTTATTGGATCAGGGAATTGTCCTTCGCGTGCAGCATCTATCATTTCACGCGTATCATCTGGCACATCCATACCGTAATCTTCAAATCGTTTTTCGACCCATCGTCCTATTTGTCGTGGATCTTCAACTCCTCCAGTAGGATCAGGCATTCCTAACGAGTCCATCACTTGTGTATCGTTTTTGACAGGAGATAACTTCGACATGAGTCGTTTCATATCTTTTGAGTTACATTTTTCGCATTTTGGATTTAATTTTTTTTTCAGATCACGAACAAAGATACTTTGTACTTGAGAACATTTATTACATCGGTAGTCGTAGATAGGCATAATCAATCGTTCCAATCAATCCGACAACGTATCACGGTGTTTATCGACTTGATGCTTAAGTGTATGTCCAGGATCTACACGTTCAATGGGATCATCCCCGGCATCAGCGCGATCCGCAATGTCTCGAAATTCTGATCCTAAGTCATCACCCAGTTCGTTACCCATACGTCGGCTCCATCTTGCAAAATCAGCTTCGCTTTTACCGTCGAGTTTCCCTAGTTCTTGATTGATATCAAGGTTGTCGAGTCGCTGTTGATCAGATCGAATCTGTGCAACTTTAGAAATCAATTTTCTGAGTTTACTACTATTACAATCTGGACAGGTAGGCTTTTGTTTTTTTTGTACTGAACGAAAAAATAGTTCTACACTATTTTTACAATTTAGACATTGATATTGATAAATTGGCATTATATTCGAAGTGTAATGTTTATTTATCTGAGATTCTACTTTGATGTTGATTTTATTCGATTAGAACCAGAAAAATGTTAGACTAGTACAATCCTTTAGAGATTTTATTTTAGATTGGATAATTGGATGGCACCTTCTACTAAACCAAGAGAACAATACATCGAGGCAAATGGTTTTAACTTCCATTTTCTTGAATGGGGTGACCCTCGTGAAAAGAATGCGATTATTTTTCTTCATGGTTATATCGAAACTAGCAAAATATGGTTGGATGTTGGTTCAGACTTAGGTCGTGAATTTAGAACCATTGCTATTGATGCACGTGGTTATGGTAAAAGCCAATACGCACCGAATCAAGATTATAGCCGAACTGCTCAAATTGAAGACTTAGAGGCAATTATTGAAAATTTGAAATTACGTTCAGTTAAAATAGTTGGACAAGCAATGGGTGGTGCAACTGCGATTTGTTATGCGGCTGAACACCCTGAAATGGTATCTGCATTGGTACTTATAGAAGCTGCACCAGAAGTTTTACGTTCTGGCATGGAATCAGCAAGAAAACTACTGTCAACTGCTGAAGAATTTCCATCAATGGCTGCTGCTTCTGATGCATTCAAACCTTTCTATCCATACGCAACCTCAGAACAACTTGAACGACGAATTAATAGTGCCTTGCACCTACAAAATGGTAGATATAGATGGAATTTTGATCCTGCTTTTAGAGATCCAACTATCCGTCCAGCACCAGCAGATCCTACACAAAAACGCTATAACGATTTGTGGGATTCCACTGATAAAATTCAATGCCCAGTAATGTTAGTTCGTGGAGCTGAAACGGACATGATGACACCAGAGGCTGTTCAACGTTTACACCGTAGAATTGTCGGCTCAAGAATTTCATTGATTGAAGGTGCTGGTCATCCAGTCCCTACTGATCAACCGTCCATGTTGTCACTCAATATACGTGAATTTTTACAAAGTCTAAATCATATAAGTGTTTAGTATTAACTGGATAAATAATGACTCGTACATTGCATAAAGCTGTTATTACAGGAATTGGCGCGGTCACTCCGATAGGAAATGATATCGAGAGCTATTGGGATGGTCTTAAAAATGGCAGAAACGGTATCCATACTGTTTGTGAATTTGATCCTTCAGATCTCATTGTCCAGATTGCAGGGGAAGTAAAAGAATTTGATCCAACGATATACCTTGATAAAAAAGTTATCCGACGGACCGGGCGTTTTTCTCAATTTGCGACCGCTGCAGGTATTCAAGCTTTTCAAGACAGCGGATATGAAGTTAATGATTCAAATAAAAATGATGTTGGCGTTGTAATAGCAACATCAGGTGATGTGTTTAATATGGGTCCACATTGGGATGTCTATACTGAACGTGGTTCTTCAAAAGTTGATCCTTTTATCATAACGCGAATGGGACAGCATATGGGTGCTGCACGCCTGGGTCGTGAATTAGGTATTCGCGGTCCGAACACTACTATTAATACTGCCTGTGCTTCCGGTACCGATGCATTAGGACATGCATTGAATATGATTCGCCTGGGTCACTCTAAAGCAATATTAGCTGGTGGTGCTGAAGCAATGATTACACCACTTGCTTTATCGTCTATGGGTAGATTAGGTGCATTGTCAAAAAATAATTCTGACCCTGAACATGCTTCACGTCCCTTTGATTCAAATCGTGATGGATTTATTTTAGGTGAAGGTGCTGGCGTATTGATGATTGAATCAGAAGAATCTGCTTTATCACGTAATGCAAAGATTTATGCTGAAATTGCTGGAGTTGGATGGTCATTTGATGCCACTGATGACACTGCACCTGATCCAGAAGGTCAAGCCTTGGCAATGCAACGTGCTATACAGGATGCTGAAATATCTCCTGATGAAATTGATTATATCAACGCACATGGTACAAGTACTCAATATAACGATCGGACAGAAACAAACGCCATAAAATTAGCTCTTGGTGATAGTGCATACAATACAGTTATTTCATCCACAAAATCGATGACAGGCCACTTAGCTGCTGGTGCTGGTGGTATTGAAGCAGTTGCTGCGATACTTGCAATGGAAAATAATTGTGTTCCACCAACAATAAATTATGAATACGAAGATCCTGATTGCGATCTTGACGTCACGCCTAATAATTCACGTGATATGAATGTTGATATTGTGCTTTCGAATTCTTTTGGGTTAGGTGGACAAAATTCCACTGTCATTTTTAAGCGTCATGCGAAATAGCTTTCACTGATATCTAAAAAACCTGACCATTCATTACCTTGGACACTAATCTCACAGTATATTTTCTCCTCTGATGACGAATTGTCATTGTCATACGCCAAGTCAAACTGCAGTTCACCTGTCTCTTCATCTTCAGAAAGAGTACCTTTGCTATAATTACCAACTATAGTTTGACTTGTTATAAACGAATTTTCTATTAACAGCTCACTATGGTTTATTGATATTGTAATGTCGCTTCCCATTTGCCATTCGAGACTATTTGTTACTTTGTAAGTATTTTCCTTCCATGTAAATGAACCCTCCAAAATGATTTGGATTTCTCCATCCAATAATTCTGAATGATCTATTACTTCACCCGAAATTTTATACAACATTACCGATACACCTCAAATAAAGAAGATTCTATAAACCCTCGCCTATGACATTTTAAAGACATAGTATGTAGATGTGTTTAATAATGGACAACAAATCAGAAAATTAGCAGTTGATTGCCAATGGTTACATCGTACACTTGCGATAGGGGATACGAATGATCCCTATAGGATGCTATGTACGCATATAATTCGTGATGGTGATAATTGCGTAGGCCCTTTTTTAGAAAATCTAGAAACTGATTGTTTATTATGGGAAGCAAGTGAACGTTTTCAGAAAAATCAACAGAAATAATACTAAATTTACTCGACGAGAAATTGTCTAAGTTTTAGGATTCAATTAATTAATACTTTTATGGCAGTGTATAGTAATGAAAAATAATCCACTTACTGATGAACAACAAGCTGAAATTGATGCGATTCGATCTACATCTTTTCAGACTTTACGGCCAACTGTTCCTGAATTAGAAAAAATTCTCTATACGCCATTACCTGTCCTTGATCATGGTTTTATTCGTGTAGTTGATTACATGGGTGACGATGCAGCGATTGTTCAAGCAGCCAGAGTTTCATATGGCAAAGGTACAAAACGCACACGTGATGACAGTGGGTTAATTAATTACTTAATGCGAAATTGGCACACATCTCCTTTTGAAATGTGTGAGATAAAATTACATGTAAAACTTCCAATTTTTATTGCACGTCAATGGATACGGCATCGTACAGCTAATGTTAACGAATATTCAGCAAGGTACTCTGTACTTGACAATGAATTTTATGTACCCGACGCACAGCAATTGCGTGCTCAATCATCCAACAATCGCCAAGGCAGAGGTGACCTGTTAGAAGTTGATCAAGCAAATCGAATCCTTTCGATCCTTCAAGAAGACGCCCTGAATTCATATACACACTATGAAGAAATGCTGAATGAAAATTTCTCTGGTGAAACAATAGACGAAAATAAAACTGGCTTAGCACGTGAACTTGCAAGAATGAATCTTTCCTTAGGATTTTATACACAATGGTATTGGAAAATTGATTTACATAATTTGATGCATTTTTTACGCCTAAGAGCAGATGCACATGCGCAATGGGAAATTAGAGAATATGCGGACGTCATGATTGAACAAATTTTAAAACCATGGCTACCCATTACATATGGTGCATTTCTTAATTATCGACTTGGAGGCATGCAATTATCGGAACAGCAATTATCAATTGTGAAGCGTTTGGTGTCAGGTGAAAATGTACAACACAGCCATGAAGATATATCAGCGACTGAATGGCGTGAACTAATGCAAAACCTTGAAATTAAGGACTGATAATAATGTCAATGAACAAAAAACTTTCTGAAGAAGGTGCTGACTGGATAGCTGAAATGGTTAGTGAAGATTTAGGTGGTTTTGTTCCCGCCGAATTAGTCGATCTTATTATGGAATTTGAAACTCAAATTCGAACTTCAGAAAATGATCCTGAAATGGGACATAAGATGATGACGGAAAAATTAATTCCGTTACTCGAAGCTGAAGGTGTTCCATTAAAAGAAGGAGCACTTACCCCAGGTGTTATAGAAGAAATCTTATTTTGGGAAGATGAATTTTATGCAATGGCTGGTCAGACAAGAAAAATACGTTCCTAGTTATTTTTTTAGATTACGAATTCGTTTAAGCTCATCGATATTTATTATGTCTGGTCCATTAGATTTTCCCGTGTCAGCATCTGGGTAGCCTGGAACTTCTAATATGAATGCTTTTTGGGCAAATCCTGGATGATGGACCATTTCTTCAAAACCCAATGTTCCAATATAACCTTGGCCGATATTTTCATGACGATCTTTTTGTTCACCTAGATCAACTTTTGAATCATTTGCATGCACAACAGCTAAATTTTCTAGTCCAATGGTACTGTCAAATTGTTGAATAACCGAAGATACCGACTTTTTATTACGTATGTCATATCCTGCAGCAAATGCATGACATGTGTCGAGACAAACTTTTAATCGTGAAGAATTTACATGTTGTAATAGAGTTTCCAATTCTTCAAACGTGGTACCGATGGTGCCCCCCTGCCCGGCCATATCTTCTAGTGCCAAAATTGTAGATGAATCAGAACGGTCCAAGATTTCTTCAAGAGCATCGACAATTTGGTCAACTACACTTTCAAATCCTTTCCCTTTATGTGATCCGGTATGGAGTACAACGCCCTTAGCATTTATTTGTTTAGCAAGATTAAGTGCATGAAGAACTGAATCAATCGATTTCTTAAGATGTTCAGTTGTATCTGCTGCAAGGTTTGCCAAATAAATATTATGTATCCATATTTCTTTTAAATTTGATGAAGAATAAAGTTCATTAAATTTTTCAATGGCCTCTGCTTTATGTTGAGTCATTCGCCACATCTGAGGTGCACTAGGAAATATTTGAATAGCCTCTGCTTCAATATTTTTTGCATTATCAATAGCGTTATAGATACCACCTGAAGAAGAGACATGTGCACCAATAATAATTGGACTCATAAATATATCCATTCCAAATCTCAACACGGATTTGCGATAGAATAATATTGTACAATAAGAATGTAAAATTATTCGCGGAAGGGGTGCTCATGCTTATTAGCTCTGAAATGGCAACTGCAATTGGCGAACAAGTGGGACGTGAATACAGCGCTGGAATTCAATATGATTTGATAGCGGCGTATTTTGAACGACAAGCTTTGCCACAATTAACTGCACTTTATCGCGAACAAGCTACCGAGGAAAGATTTCACGGAAAGAAATTACTCGATTATGTAACTGAAGCAGGTGGGATTATTGAGATACCTGCTATTGCGAAACAAAAACATGATTTCACGTCCCTTACAGAAGCAGTTCAAACGGCATTAGATAGTGAAATTAACGTAACCAAGGCAATCAATAAACTAATGGATCAGGCAATCAATGAGAATGACCATCTCGCACGTGGAATGTTGCAATGGTTCGTTGATGAACAACTCGAAGAAGTTAGCTTGCAAAGTGATTTACTGACTGTTGTAGAACGTGCAGGAAATGATGTTAACTATATCGAGCAATATGTTGCTGCTTTACCGCAAAGTAATGCTGAAGATAGCTAATTATTATTATTTTATAATAGCTGCTTAATACGGTGAGATTAACGATTACTGAAGAGTGACCTACCAATAACTCGTAATTCGAGGATTGGTTTTGTTCCTTCAAAAATAGGCAATACAATAGCATCAATTACATG
>CEQQ01028808.1_pt1 | contig 18882 bp, 19 predicted proteins | sample 531041 | NCBI WGS metagenome assembly CEQQ01 (sample SAMEA2621222, study PRJEB7988) | marine metagenome | biome: marine biome (ENVO:00000447); feature: deep chlorophyll maximum layer (ENVO:xxxxxxxx); material: "saline water (ENVO:00002010), including plankton (ENVO:xxxxxxxx)" | depth 150 m | reverse complement strand
AGATATCTGTTCGTGTTCTCTAAATGTTGTACCTCAAAGGGAGTCAACTCAAGTGACGTGGCTTCGTCTGAAGATATGAGTGGCTCCCCAGATGCCTTTTAATGTGTTGAGGCTAGATATAATTTCTGCTAGATGGTTTGAATTCTGCCTTCTCTTGAGTATCTGGACAGAAACCAGTATTTATTGGCCGCTGATGATTGTTGTGCCAATCCAATGTACTTTGAGTGGTCCAAAATGATATTGCTGTATGCGGCCTAAATGTAAATTTGCCATATCAGGTGAGGTGGTAAAGCGCTTTTGCAGGATTTTCCCGATGGGCTGAGAAGCTATAAGGGATAAAGTTACTGCTGAGATCGCCTGATTAAAACCTTTTAACCCACCCCCAGATAGCTTGTAACTCGCAAGCGAAGCAATGGTAGCTAGAGTAGCGCTAGTTAATATATTGGTACCGCAGTACGGGGAAATTGCTAAGCCTTTTTCTCCCTCTTGAAATTGCAGCAATGCAAGTGCCACAGATTTTCTAATTTGATCTAAAGTGGCGTTACCAAGAATAAAAAACCCGTAAGGTATCGAATAACCGGCCAAAGGTCCCCTTAATTTAAATTCTTGCATGAGTAAAGAAATAGTTGCATGCTCTAAACCATGGTTACGAATTGTTTTATGCCAAAGGTTCATTCCGTACCCCTCCCAACTCCCTGGTTGTAGCATTTATAAAAATTTAATCAGCTCGACACCGGTTAATGTAAGCACCGTCACAATAATTCCAGCGATTACTATACCTAGAGCGATGGCAATGAGGCCTCGTATTAGTGGTGCATTAAAAGCCCAAAGGGCAAATGAGCCCGTCCATGCACCAGTAAAGGGTAGGGGAATGGCTACTAACAGGACGATCCCCCAAAAGCTATATTTGTTTACTCGCGAAGAAAGATGCGTTTTACGCCAACGTAAGATAGAGCCAGGTAGACCTGGGCGCTTTTCAAGTAATTCACCAAATATTTTTAAGGAAGCGACTAGGAAAGGCACCGGAAGCATATTGCCTATGATTGAGAGTAATAAAGCTGTACGCCAAGGGATATCGTAGACGCCTATTGCAAGGGGTATAGCAGCTCTGAGCTCACCAATGGGCATCATTGCGCTTAATATGACTAAAAGTTCATCTTGCACTACTAGGACACCATTTCTGAATTAGATTTTTATTGTTTACTAGGCAATAGACTGCTAAACATTAAAATAATTATACAAAATATACTACCCCTTCAGGCGTGTTCTAAACTTTTCTTAAACTTTTACTATGTTTTTGGTTAGACTTTTGTATATAAAAAAAATGGGAAAATACGTATATAAAATATTGACATTAGTTATATATAAATGTATAAATCATTTTGAGATTATTCTTGGAGGAGTCGAAATGGCGCGTAAAACTCGACTCATGCAACAGGTAGAAGAGCGTTATAGACAACCCCTTGAGCGCTTACTACCTGAGATGATCAACGAGAATGGACTCTCTGCTACGGCTGCAGAATTGGAAGTGTCAAAAGCAACCCTAGGCTACTGGTTGCTTAAATTAGGCATCAACGTTCGCAGAGTAGCTCTTGCACCTGGAGAGACCCTTGAGGTCAAAAGGGCAAGTTAGTTCATTGAGTTGAGTGCTAAAAGCGGCTTAGCGCGGGGAGCGCGAAGCCGCTTTTGCTCGTAATATCATGGTGATACGCTTGAGATATACCTTCTATGAAAGTAAGCTGATTATAAGGTGATCGATATCACAATATTTTTTGTAATAGGGGATAACAGTGCTTTCTCGTAAGTTCTCAACGCTTTTGCTGGTTTCATTATTTAGTATTTTTGCTCTAGCCGCCTGTGGAGGGTCAGAGGAAATTTCTGATCCTGAGTGTTTTCTTGCTAAAGATGGTCAAGTCGTTGGGGCTTCTGGAGCTGATTGCAATCCCCCCGAAGGTGTTGAAGTTTTGCCCACTCCTACATTTACCCCCGCACCTGCAGCAGGAGGAGCAACTGACGCCAAAGGGCTTCTTATAGCTAACGGGTGCGCTGGATGTCATGTCATTGAATCTATCCCGCAGGCTAGGGGCGTTGTAGGGCCTTCACTCACAGGAATTGGATCAAAGGGTGCGGAGTATATCAAGGTTTCAATTATCAACCCTGGAGCAGTGATTGCAGAAGGTTACGCTGACGGCTTAATGCCAGCTAATTTTGGAGACCTCTTATCTGATAGCGAACTAGATCTATTGGTAAGTTTTCTCGCAGCACAATAATAGTAGAAAATACCATTGGGGTGAATTTATGCATCCTGAGCCTATTTTTATGTTATGTTAGCTTAAATTTAGAGGTAAATTGTGCATGTTGGACTCGTTGACCGCCATGATTGTGAGTCCTATACTCTCCATGTAAGAGACTAAATTTTGAGGATTCCTTTATGCAACTCAATTGCCTTCAAGAAAATCTTAGCCAAGGCCTGGGAATAGTTCAGCGGGCTGTAGCGACACGTACTACATTGCCAATCACCCAACATGTCCTGCTTTCTACGGACGAAGGAAGACTGAAACTATCTGCGACTAATCTTGAGATTGCTATAAGTACTTGGGTAGGTAGTGAGATTCTTGAAGAAGGCTCGATAACTATTCCAGCTAGGCTACTTACTGAGTTTGTAAATTCGCTAGAGAAGCAGACCATTGCTGTTAGTACCGCGTCCTCTGGTACAGGGATTGAAGTCAAAGGGGATAGGGTAGAGGCCACGATGAACGGTGCCGATGCTAGCGAATTTCCTCCAATACCTTCTGTTGACCAAGGCGTTTCTACCAAAATTGCTGGTAAGACATTGAAAGATGCGATACATCAAGTTGTGCTAGCTGCAGCGGTAGAAGATTCTAGGCCTGTTTTAACCGGTGTAAACATCGAGATTGAAGGATCACAAATTACGTTTGCAGCTGCAGATGGATTTCGATTAGCAGTTCGTACAGCCGAGTTACTTGAGCCAGTTAATGAAAAACTTTCGATTATAGTTCCATCAAGGACGTTATCTGAAATTGAAAGATTAATTGAGGGCGACGAACCTGTAGATTTTGTAATAACTACGCAGCGCAGCCAAGCTTTGTTTCGACTTAAAAACGTTGAAGTTGTATCGCAATTGATACAAGGAACTTTCCCTAATTATAGCCAACTGATACCTCAAGAAAGAACCACCCGAGCGATTGTTGATTTGGGTGAATTGCAAAGAGCTACTCGAACTGCCTCAATTTTTGCTAAGGATGGATCTGGAATAATTCGCGTACAGATATTTCCCGAAGACTCCGGAGGGCCTGGTAAATTGACTATTTCTTCGCGAGCTGAAGAGGTAGGTGATAATACTGGAGATATTGCAGCTGAAGTAGAAGGCTCTGAAGGCAAAATTGCTTTTAATAGCCGTTATTTAAGTGATGTTTTGGCAGTTCTTAATAAAGACAAAGTTGCGTTAGAAATGACGACTTCGTCTAGCCCTGGTGTAATTCGACCATTAGATAACGAAGATTATGTCCATGTTGTGATGCCTATGTTCGTGCAGTGGTAGCTAAGATTTACCTCTGAAAATATAAAAAACCTCGAATTTCGAGGGTTTTTTTGTTATAGATTGAGCATGAATAATTACTGTTCTAATTGCGGATCAGAGAATAAAGATCAAAATAATAAATTTTGTGGTAACTGCGGCATGCCAATTAGCCACGCTGATACTCTTTCTACTGTTTTTATACCGAGCCGTAACCCCGATCTCAATAGAAACGATTTATCAGTAACTCCATATTGGAAAAAGGTACTTAGCTTCCAAGGCACTATTCGCCAGCGAGACTATATTTTTTCGTTCTTGGGGATTATTTTTGTTTACGCTATTTTGTTTAGCCTAATCGGCGAATATGTTCTCTGGAATATTATTTCTACCTATACGGCTGCTTCGATTACCGCTGCTCGTTTACGAGCTATAAGACAGAGCGCTTATTGGGCGCTTTTACTAATTCTTTCAAATTCAATTTTCGTTTTAGTTCCTGCATTGTCGCTAGCTACGCCTGAGGGTTTTGTCCAACGTAACTTTAAGTGGTTTGTCGCAGCCGCAATTGTAGTAGGGATCACAGGGATGATACTTTATGGACCAGCATAAAATTACCCTTAAATTACGAATTGGAGATACTTGTGGATCAATTTTTAACTATATTAATAACGGGTGCTATTTTAATTGGAGCTTACGTGTTCATAGCTAATGCTCTTAATCGATTTAAAAAATAAAGACTTCATTACGAAAATCTAATATAAAACACTATAAGTAATTTTCTGCCACGCGTGTAAACGTAATTATCAGTAAATAGAGCGATATAAGAATCAGTAGAACGCCATTTATTTTGGCAATAATTAATGATTTTCTTTGCATGACTTTAGGCATTAAGGCTCTGCTAATGACTATTGCTACAAGTATGTACCAACCGGCATCTATTACACCCGCTGTAATTCCCATAATTGCGGTATCAACCCAGTTAGAATCTGGGATGATGAATTGGCTGAAAATCGCTAAGAAAAATAATGCGATTTTAGGATTCAATAGCGCAATCATGAATCCTTCACTCAGGCCTCTTGCTAAATGAGGGTTTGCAGTGGAAGCCAAATTTTTCTCAAAAGTGATACTAGTACCAATCGTGCGATATCCGATATAACCAAGCAAGCAAGCACCTAAGAGCTGAGCAGTGGCTAATAGGTTCGGATTATTGACAATCATTTCCGATATACCCACTGCAGTAATGGATGCCCATAAAGTGATTCCAATACCATGCCCAATTCCTGTAGTAACTCCAAAAAAACGCCCCGATGAGGTGGTATTGCTAATTACCGCTGCAAGGCTAGGACCAGGGGAAATTGCCCCCAATATGCAAATCAGTACTATTTGCAGCCAATTTATAATATCCAATTTTTACTCAAATTCTAGAGGTAAATACCTCATTAAAATTAATACGAGATTATTAAATTACCTAAAATTTCTTTACAATACTTATATCGTGTGACGGAAAGTAAGATTATACTTAAACATGGTAACGAAATAACTGTTTTTATTAAATCTGAAGGAGGGGAAAACGGCTCAAATCGTCGGTAGTTACGCTAATTAGGAATTTATGATATGACGGAAAGGAATTAATGTAATTATGAAATTACGAAAAACATTGATTGTCGCATTATCGGCAATGATGCTAGCTAGTTTTGCAGTTGCTTGCGGTGAGGACCCTACGCCTACGCCTATGCCTCGACCGACAGCTACGCCGACTCCCGCACCTCAGACAGTGAAAATTGGACTATTAAGCCCAGTCACTGGGCCTATAGCACAATACGCACCTGGCTTTGAGGACGCAGGGAAGGTCGCAATAGAAGAGCTTAACGATACCCACTCAGGGAAATTCGTTTTCGAATTGATAATAGGTGATTCAGGCTGTAATGCCACGCAGGCTGCGACAGCTGCACAGACTGTGATCGATAGCGGAGTATCCGCAATAGCTGGAGCTGCATGTTCAGGTGCAACACTTGGAGCGATTGCTGTGGCAGCCCCGGCAGGTGTGCCGATGGTATCGTACGCAAGTACATCACCAGCAATAACTAATGCTGATGACAAAGGACATCTTTTCCGAGTTGTTCCTAGTGATGCACAGCAAGCAATTGCATTAGTTTCGGTTGCTTCGGACGCTGGTGCTGCTAAGCCTGCAGTCTTGTACATGACTAATGATTATGGCTCAGGACTTGGTGATAATTTCGCTTCTAACTGGAGCGGAGATGTATGTACTTCAATTGGGTATGACCCAGCTGAAGGTTCCTACAATGCTTCTACTCTGGCCCAATCAGTGATTGACGGAGGATGTGACTCGGTTCTATTGATGTCCTACGCGACTGATGGAGCTGCAATCATGGAAGCATTATCGGCACAAGGGTTTACAGGAAAAGTTATTGGTGCTGATGGTGTAGCTGATGCTGCATTTGTAGACGCATTTACAGATACTGATGCAGTTGGAGGCTTAATCGCTACAAGGCCTCGACCAGGTGAAAAATCTGATACAAAATCCAGCTTTGAAGCTGCTTACAAAGCTGCTGGTGGCGCGGATGGAGCGATTTATACTGGTGAGACATACGACGCAATTAAGATAGCTGCAGCCGCGGTTATTTCCGGAGGGGATATTTTGGCTGCTTTAGCGAAGACAGGTGTTGATTACGCTGGAGCTAGTGGAACTCACACATTTGATGCAAATGGAGACGTTCCTGGTACTGGCTACGAGGTATGCCAATTTGATGGCACAACTTTCTCCTGTCCACGAATCTGGACCGTAGATGGTGGTTTAGCCACAAAGTAAGAAATCCTCATATTCAGTTTGTATGAGGCAATATTGGTCTGCAGCGGTGCTCCGCTGCAGACCAATTAGTGTAAATAATCGGATAGTGAACCCTACTGGAGGGTAAGTTTATTAATGTTGCCCTTGAGTAAGATAAGGCAAAACTCGATTTATAGTTCGCAATGGTTACGCCAGCTTGTAATTGGGTTGATTCTTATTTTTGATTCTTATGCAGGATTGATACACCAGTCAGGATTGCTGGTGTCATTTGGTTTGATCAGTGGGGATCTAAGATGGCTACTACTATCATTCGAAATGTTTTTAGGTAGCATTTTTCTTGTCAGATTGATTCTCAACAACACTAAAGCTGGAGTAAAGAGCCTTTTAATCGTTACAAGTCCAATTGTGGTGGTTCTAATAGGATTTGTAATTCTAGATTTGGTACTCACTGGCCTAAGTAGATCAGCAACAATTAATTTTAACCTGTCATCAATTGGCTTAAGTGGCCTTTACTGGTCGGCGGTTTATTTAAGCGTAGCAATTGGATTAACTCTAACTTATAAAGTTCAACACTTTGCTAATTTTGCTCAGGCAGAAATGATGCTTGTTGGCTCCTACGTAGCTTTGACCTTAATGTGGTCAGATACTTTTTACCCTTTGGCTACTGCTCCGAAGGATGGAATATTTGACTGGAGCTTATTGATTTGGGCAAGTATTGGGGCATTTTTCATTACTGGAACTATTGGACTGCTATTTGATCGGATTGTTTATAAAAAACTTCGCGACAAAATGGCTACTTCTCAGGTAATGATGATAGCGTCCCTCGGCGTGTCAATGGTTCTTCGGGCATTTTTGTTTATGCGATTTAGTGGGGCATCCTTCCGGTTTGTTCCTGATAAAGATTGGCGACTTACAACGTCAACAATAGAAGTTCCCACAGAGCGATTGCAGCTCCATCTTGGTGAAAATACGGATAACCCACTTTTAGAACTAGTTGGCAGCGTGAATATGTATGGCTTTGCATACTCAAAGATCATACTTGTTGTAGGTATATTCTCAGCCTTACTACTGCTATTAATTCTATTGCACCGTACTCGATTTGGAAGGCAGATGCGCGCAGTAGCAGATAATGCGGATCTTGCGGCTTCAAGCGGAATAAACGTTGAACGTGTCTATGGCAGTACAGCTTTTATTTCGGCTGGAATTTCCGGAATAGGTGGCGCGCTCCTTGCGGCTATTTTACCTATTAACCCTGAACTTGGCCTCATGCTTTTACTGCCTGCATTTGCAATCATAGTTCTTGGTTCTATCGGATCGATACCTGGGGTAATAATAGGCGCATTAATTGTAGGTGCTCTGCGTGCTATATCTGAGCCAATATTGATAGGCGCCGGAAACGCCTTAGACCGCCCAACTGCAAGCGGATTTGCCGAAGTAACCCCATTTATATTTCTAATTGGGTTGCTCCTCATAGCTCCAAGCGGAATAGGAAATGCAGTCTCAAATTGGAATATAGAACGCATTAGGAAAAAACGCTCACGAGAAATATCAAAACCCAATTCTCATGGCTTAAGCAGTTTAACTAGTAATTACAGCCTCGGTAGCGAGAATACGTCGATTGCTTCAGTCCTTGCAGAAGGATTGTTTATAGCTAAAGGGAAAATGGACCTTGCGATAAACCAGTTCATATATTTAGCCTGGAAAGTGCCGCTAAGTTACTTGGTTGCACTATCAGCGTATTTGCTTGTACCTAAAAATTACATAGTCCAGAACTTACAAATATCTGTACCTAAGGTACATAGGGGAATTAAATTTTCGCGCGATTCTAATCGTGGCTCATGGATTATGTTTTTTATTTTCTTACTGGTTCTTCTTTGCGTGGTTTGGCTTCTTCCCAGTGTCAGTAGTCTTACGAAAACATTGCAAGTGGCACGTATTATGGCGCTTGTTGGTATTTTTGGATTAGCGGCATTTTCCTTAAATCTACATACCGGTATTACTGGGATGACCAATTTTGGGGTTATATTTTTTGTTGGTATCGGAGCTGTTACTGTAGGGTTACTCACGGCTCCTGTAGAAACTAATGGGTACGGAATTTCCCCATGGTTAGCGACTGTAATTGCTATCATAATTGCATCTACTGCAGGATGGTTCTTGGCATATCCTACTGCTAGGTTACGTATGGATTACTTTGCAATTGTTACAATCGCACTTGGTGAGACATTGCGTATTTCCTTACAGGCCGAACCCTTGCTACGCGCAGGTACTGTTACCACTGGGATAGGTATCTCGAATTACGCAAATCCTTTCGACGATTGGTGGAATGGCTTTCCTTCGGAGCTAACTGGAAATCTATTAGGGCTAAATGGGCCAGCTCCATATGTGGTCTTATTAGCTATTATTTCAATCACTTGTCTTATTGGAGTTTGGTTGCTTTTAAGTACTATTTTATCCTCTCCATGGGGCAGAATATTAAGGTCAATTCGAGAAGATGAGCTTGTAAGCCAGCATCATGGACACAATATTTTGACGCACAAAGCCATGAGCTTAGCATTGGGTGCAGCAATTGCTGCATTGGCAGGAGCTTTATGGGCGTGGTTGAACACCAATATATGGCCTGATTTTATGAACCCTGTACGAACGACTTTTCTGATTTGGGCTGCATATATCGTGGGTGGTCGCGGCAATAATCGTGGGATGATAATTGGTGCATTTTTGATAGTTATTGTGGAATTTGTTTTTAATATTTTGGTGGTTTCAAGGGGAGGGGCAAGTCTTCCATTTCATGATGTGACTGCTTACCTTGATAGCATTTTTGCATGGTTGATTCAGGATGTCGGAGGATTAATTTGGTCTGCACAGTCCATTGCGGAAGTTTTTCCGAGAAGTAACGTCCTATTATCATTGCCTTCCTTGAAACTTGCGCTCGTTGGTTTAGTAATTATTGTGGCTTTACTTTCGTCCTCTAAAGGGCTTTTGCCTGAAGTTCCAAATCGGCCAAAACGCACCGAAAATAGGCATGAGCAAGCAACGAAGAATGGGGTTGTAGATGAATAAAAATTCACCAGCGCTCCGTGTAAATAATTTAACTAAAGATTTCGGTGGACTTCGGGCCGTGGATACAATTTCTTTTCAAGTCGAAGAAGGGGAATTTGTAGGATTAATTGGCCCAAATGGATGTGGAAAAACCACATCATTTAACTGTATATCAGGGCTTTTACCACTGACTTCAGGAACCATTGAAGTCTTAGGTAAAAATGCCACTGGCATGCGCCCCGATCAAGTTCAAAAAATTGGACTAACAAGGACTTTTCAACACACAAGACTGTGGAAGGAAATGACTGTTATTGAAAATTTACTTGTTCCTCCTCGGAATCAATTCGCTCCTAATCCTGTGCTGTCATTACTACTTCCCGGTTCACGCTCTAGCGAAAAGCGCAGAATTGAAGAGGCATATGAGATACTAGATATGCTAGAGATATCACATATTGCACACAGTCTTGCGGGCGAATTATCAGGAGGTCAAAGTAAATTAGTTGATATAGGCAGAGCACTAATGAGCTCACCTAAATTTTTATTGCTGGACGAACCGGTCGCTGGTGTGGCAGGCCCTCTGGCAGAAAGAATTTTCCAGAACCTGAGAGCACTTACCTCCGAAAAAGGTATAGGAATGTTAATAATTGAGCACAATATGGGATTTATATTACGCCGTGATGTCGATCGAATAATTGTGATGGATAGAGGCACGGTCCTAATAGAAGGTAAGCCTGAAATAATTAGAAAGAGCAAAAATGTTGTCGAGGCTTACCTTGGCGATTCGGGTGTAAATTAAATTATGAACCCTGTGTTAGAAGTTAACGGGCTTGAGGGTGGATACAGTAATGTTCAGATTTTGAATGGTATTGATTTGTACGTGGACCCTGGTGAATTTGTGACAATCATAGGCCCCAATGGATGCGGTAAATCAACTTTTTTGAAAGTCATTTTTGGCCTCGCTACATTCCAAAAAGGGAAGGTGTTGTACAACAACACTGATGTGACACGTTGGCGCACTGATAGATTAGTCGAACGCGGAATTGGTTACGTACCGCAAGTTGATAACGTGTTTCCTTCGCTCTCGGTGGGTGAGAATTTGCAAATGGGAGGTATAAACCTATCTCCCAAGAAGCTATCTGCAGGAATCAGGAAAGCATGTTTGATGTTCCCTGACTTGCAATCAAGGATGAATGATCTTGCTGCTTCTCTTTCAGGCGGAGAAAGGCAGATGTTGGCAATATCACGTGCATTGATTTCTGATCCTAAATTTTTATTACTTGATGAACCGACTGCTGCACTATCGCCTTTGTACCAGCAAGAAATCCTAGCAAACATTGATTTGTTAAGGCAGGAAGGGATCTCTGTTTTACTAGTGGAACAGAATGCACGTCTATCATTATCGAAATCTGATAGGGGCTATATTTTCGCAGGAGGACGAGTTGTCCACACAGATACAGCTGACAATATATTAAAAGATGAGCAAATAGGTGAATATTTCTTGGGATGAAATTATTTTACCGATAGGGGAGTGGACATGTTTAAAGGCTTTTTAAAAAAATTATATGACCCAACTAGAGACCATCTCTATAAAAATTTAATGGGTATTGGGATTGACTGTGAGCTCGCGGAGCGAGGTATTGCTGAAGAAAAACTATTTAACCCGTGGCATCGCCGAAGCTTGGGCATTACTTGGGTACATTCCGAATCCATTATCAAATATATAAATATTATTAAAAGGAATAGAGGTAAACATAATCCTCCTGCGTGGTGGTTCTACTTTGCAATACCTACTAAGCAAATTGGCTTAAAAATCGGCAATGTCGAAATAAAATCACGAAAACATAGAACATTTCCTATCTTTGGGAAGATAAAATCGGTCTCTTGGGAAGCTACAGAGAATGCTGCAAAGCTGGCTGAACAGTTTACTAACGACTCTCAGATACAAGAACTTCCAGCAAAGTTAGGAAACATAAAGATCACAAGCTTGCATGGTGATTTTTCTGGTTTTTGCATAGAAATTTACAGAGGCACTAATCGCTGGCGAATAGCCCCTATTGATTTGAGTCAATGGAAGGCTCTCAATCGAATTGCAGAAGGATGCTTGAGCCTCTCTAGCTAATCCGAAAGAATTAAAATATGTTTCATGGCGCATATAGTCGCGCCAGAAATGGGCTTTTAAGCGCTAGCAGTTTCCACGGTGGTAAGTGAAGAATTAGCCTTATTTCTCTAATAAATTAGTTGTAATAAGGCTAACTTTGATATATACCTATAGGTATATAGTCTTCCCAGTTGAATATAGATGCTATGCATGATGCCTCCTTATTATGGCTGGGAAGCCTGTACACCAATAGCTACAGACTTTATAGGAGTTACAATGGCATATACAGCATATAGTGTGAAACTAAAGAAAAATGTCGAGATCAAAGACCCTGAGCTCGTAACAATGAAAAACGGCCGAAAAGCTATTAAAGGCGTCGCAGCTGAAGATCCTACTCAGAAGGTATTTAGGATCCTTAGCGCTGCTGATGCTGAAAAAGCCGCTAAAGAGCTAGGATAAATCAACTTAAGAGTTTAGTGCTGCTTTAGATATCTCTAGTTAATATAAAAACCTCCCTGATTGAGACATCACCTCTTTTAGGGAGGTTTTTATATATACCTAATCAGAGGCGAAATCATTAATCCGCTTAATTAATGCATGGATCACTAGATTGCTACTTTCGGTAGAGAAAGATGTTTCCTGTTTTTTTAGATGAATTGCGGGGTCAAAGGACAAACGAGCATTGATAATGCCTAGAAGATGAACACAAAGGCTGTCAATTTCCTTTCCATCACTTGTTGATACTGCACCTGATGCGAGGTCATTTAGCAAGCTAGTCCGTAGAAGAGCGATATCTGCCACATTTTGTATTCCATTATTTACAATTTGCTCGCACAGGCCCATTTTAAGAATTCAGGCGTGAAATAAAATCATGCATCTTTGATTTTGTTCCTGATTTACTTAAAGTTTCTGCAAATGTGTCATGAATCCAATCGTGCTCATCTTCATACTCAATTTGAGCCCCACCAAGCTTCTCACTTAAATCTGCTTCACCTGGATCGAACACGAATTCGTGCTTTTGGCTACCCCATCGAAAGGCCATATACCTTGCAGGGTCTGCACCTCCATTGAAATGCTGATGGAACCAATTGTTGGGAGGAACAATTAAGCCGCCTCTTTTCCAGTCAACGCGAATTACATCATCGGGTACATTACCTTCAGGAGGCCACAGTAAACTATAACCTTCGCCAGAGATAATCACGACATGGGCTCCTGGTCCATGTCGATGAGCTTTTTTATATGTACCAACAGGGAATTGGGAGACATGGGCAGCTTGCGTATTTCCCGCAAGCTCAAACATTACACTTGAACCTCCTGCACCACGTTCCTTCCACGTAAATGTCGTGAAAGTATCTATATCAGGAATGAAATTAGTTTCCCAAACATTCACTCTTCCCGAAGTTCCAGTAAACATTTGACCTTCTCCCTGGAATTGCCTACTGTCTCCAAGGCGATCAGAGAATGAAAAAGGATTGTTGAAAATGAAATCTTCATTATGGAAGAAATTAAGTATCAAAGGCAAAGTAGTAACTGCAAAAAACCTTGCGGGTTCAGTACCTGACCCATTGAGATGTTGATGCCAGACGTTGATTGGTATCGAGAAAACACTTCCCTCTTTCCACTCAAAAGATGTTCGATTCTTAGGGTCATCCCCTACCAAAGTGGCACCGCGCCCGCTTAGAACATAGATATTTTTCTCATATAAATGTTTTTCAGGTGCCATTTTGCTTCCAGGGGCAATTTCTGCGATATAGCAGTCATTCGTTCCTGCAGTACCATCAAGATTAATATACGCCCCTTTGCAATCAAGCCTCGACCAAGGTTCAACCTCTATAGCTCTTAAATCATCGATGGCAAAACCAGTAATATTTGGAATACCTTCTTTTTCGATAAATGTTTGATAGGCGCTAATTTTAGTTATTTGTGCTTGATTCTCTTTAACTTCAGGTTTAGGACTTAATTCTGGCATTAGGGTCTCCTCAAAAGCGAAACATAGATCTTTTGTAAGGGTTCTACTATGGTGCGTGGAGTCAGTCAAGCGAAGTTGTTCTTCAGCTAAGAATTAAGAAGGTATTTTGGGTACCCAGCCTAGCAAAAATAACAAAAACTCAATAGTGCAAATTCTCATCCAATTGCACCTGCCTGCAGTGGCAATTGGTTTAGGTCTTGGAGCTACGGTACCAGTAGTGCCTGAATTTGCAAAATCCTTTGGAGTAGGTCCTGGTCAAGCCTCCCTTGTATTTGTGTCAAATATGCTTGGAGCCTTGTTTGCAAGTATCCCTGTCGGTTATATGTTGGACAAAATTGGCCGAAGGCGAATCTTAATTATTGGCCCAGCTTTAACTGCAGTTTCTGCGTTTTTAGTGGCAATTTCCGGTTCTTTTACAGAGCTTCTTCTATATAGATTTATCGGAGGTTGGGGAACTCAAATGTGGACTCTGAGCAGGCTCACAATGATTGCAGATACTAATCCCAATCAATCACGCGGAAGAATGATAACAAGCCTATTAGGAGTTCAACATGTAGGTACGTTAGCTGGTCCCATAATTGGTGGCGTCTTAGCAGTAAATTATGGCCTCCAAACAGCTTTTATATTTCAAGGAGTTTTTGCATTAGTTGCCACAATACCAGGATTCTTAACTAAAGAAACTGCACCTGGTGGCCGACCAAATCGTGCAAAGGCATCAGCTAATATAGAGTCTTTTTCTTGGAAAACTCTTGTAAGAAAGCCTATTCCAGTCATGTTTCTGGCGCAGTGGTTAGGCATGACTGCTCGGGGTGGAGTGGTAGCTGGAAGTACTGTTTTTGTATATGCATCGTACGCATATGACGCTACACCTGCTGCTTTAGGTATTTTAAGTAGTGCTATGGCAGGAATTGGAATCCCTCTAACCTTCCTTGCGGGTTATTTGATGGACAAATTTGGAAGGAAAACAACCATCGTTCCAGGTTTAGGAGTATTAGGGACTGCAATGGTGTTCCTTGGAATAACATCTGTCGCAAACTTAGGATTTGAATACTTTGTTATTGGGTTTGTTGTTCTTCAAATTACTAACAGTTTGCTTACTGGATCTTGGCAAGTTATTGGTTCAGATTTAGCCCCCGAAGGCGCTCGAGGAAGATTTTTTGCAGTGGGGAGAACTGTGACTCAAGCTGGGTTTGCAACAAACCCAGCTGCATTTGCAGTACTCACTTCATTTTCAGGTTTCACCTTAGCTTTGGGAACAATTGGTACTGCCGGGATATTATCTGCAGTTGTCCTGGGCTTATTTGTTCCTGAAACACATAAAATCCGAGGTAATACAGCGCCCAAAAGCTAATGGGTATCAAATAATTCTTGAAATTTACTTATAGCTTTTACCGTAGCCTCTCTTTCAATGCTGGTAGGATTCCTTGGATCACGAGCTTTTGGTAGACGCCCTAGCTTAAGCATTGCAGCTCTCAAGAGAACTCGAGCTTTAGTAGCGTCTAAATTGCTGCCCTCGATTGTGAGGTCAAGTGGGTTTGCGGGTAACGGGCCTTCATGGTCACCACGCCCTACACGAACCACTGGAAATCCATTAAATGTAGCGATGGCTAAAGCGGACATTTGACTAGGTAATGCAGAGCCAGAACCCGCCGCAGCTTCTAAGACGAATCCATGAAATAAGGGAGACTGATCGGCTGTGAAATGCTCCTGGTTTATGCCGCGATTGATTCGAGCGATGATATCAACCTCTAGATCAGGATCACTTGAATCTTCTTCCGCCATATAGTGGCCATATTTTATTAAATGCACAGAGGCTATTGCGTTTCCAATTAAAGATCCATCGTCATCTTTGATTTGTAGGGATATTTCATTATCAGAGTCCCCATATTCTTGAAACGAGACAGTTGAATCAATTGCTGTAATTCTTAAGTCCGACGTGCTTAGTGTCTTATAGACAGGTTTGTACCATATCTTGACCTCATTGTTGGCGCTCCCAAGAACTCCACCATGGCCTCCAGTAGATCGGTAACCACCTGGCCTCGCATCTCCTTTTTTGAATGACCTTGCAGCGAATATTTGTTCATCAACTATACCCACGGCTCCCATACCAGTTAATGGCTGAGAGGCGATGTATCTTGCAGCATCAACAATATTCCGGTCTCCATCATTAGAAAGCTCTCCATGGGGCCTTTGTGACGAAACGCCGACAAACGGTAATGCCGTGTCAATTAATAAGCTAAACCAATACAAAGTTTCCTCTAGATGAGGACTTCCTTCTAACCAAATGAAGCCATCGAATTCACCTGAATTTATTGCTGATTGCACTATATTGGTCGCCTTTGCTAAAGAAGCACTAGTGAGAAATTTACCAATTGGTCGTGGACTATAAGGGAAAAAATCAACGCCCGCCTGTTCTCCATTCTTGGTATAGCCTGCTGGAGGAAGTGCTCGTATGAACTTATAATCAGCAATGGAATTCAAAACACCCACTGTTCCTTTAGAGTCTCGTCCGCTGATACCCCTATCGATATCTTCGAATACTTTAGAGGCGTCAGGGAAAAACGTTTGCCTTCCACCGTAATTGATATCAGGGTTCCTTAGGTCACTTTCCTCAAAAGGCGTTCCTGTACCTGATCCGTCATCACGCCTTGCTACGTAAGGTAAAAGATACGCTCCATCTTCAGGAGTTAGTAGGACTTCAAAGAAATTTTCTCCATTATCGTGATAAACCTCTTCTGCATCTTGCTCTAGTGGATGGGCGCTGTATTTTCTGATCCTAACTGTTACGGGTTCATGTAAGTACTGAGGGACTAGGTGGTCAAACCGGCGCTGTAAATAACTGTCAGTCTCTAATCGACCCTTATCACTAGTTACTAGGGTGGGGGAGTTTGCTATCGTGGATCTCGGTCCTGAAAATACGGCTATTTTGGGCTTTGTCATAACTTATTCCTTTCCCGTGGGCTTTGCCTATAGTATTGAATCCTTTTACACGACATGTAAATATTAGATCAATCCTATACATGTTTGCCGACGAGGTAAGGAAATGCAGATGATCATTGATTCAGATTGCCACGTTATTGAAAGCGATCAGACATGGGAATATTTAGACCCACAAGATATTGAATTTAAGCCTAAAGCTATTGAAAACCCAGATAGGCCAGATAGGCCACTTTGGGTTATTGACGGGCATGCCCGCCAGAGGCCTTTTGGCACAACGTCTACCGGAGCCGCATCAGAACAATTGTCTGGCTTCTCTCAAACTACTTTTGGCACGAGGTCCCTAGGTGATGTAGATGCCCGTTTGGAACACATGGACGAATTAGGAGTAGACATTCAGGTTCTATACCCGACTATATATTTAACGCGGGTTTCTGAAAGACCTGAAGTTGAGCTGGCTCTTTCAAAAAGCTATAACCGCTGGCTTGCAGATATATATTGGCAAAGCAAAGGTAGGCTTAGGTGGGTCGCTGTTCCTTCGTTGGATAGTCTCGAAGAAGTACCTGCTCAATTGAAGTATGCAAAAGAGAATGGAGCCGTTGGCGTATTTATGCGCGGATATGAAGGCGAAAGGCGCCTTACTGACGAATATTTTGATCCTTTGTACGCTGCAGCATTGGATAACGACCTCCCTGTAACCGTGCATGCTGGTTGTGGAAATGCTGCATTTGCTCGCCTTGCTGAAGGTGATGCCTATGCACGAAATAAGCTACCAGTTATTAGCGCGTTCCACTCAATCTTATTTAAGCGACTACCTCAAAAATTCCCTGGCTTGCGATTTGCATTTGTTGAAGTGGCTGCAAATTGGCTTCCCTATATTTTGAATGACCTGCGTAGAAGGGTTGATAGGGAAGGGTGGGACTTAGGAGAGGATGTATTAGGCGAAAATAGGATGTACGTTGCCTGCCAAACTAATGACGACCTTCCTTATATCTTGGAACATGTTTCAGGAAATAATTTATTAATTGGGTCCGATTATGGCCATTCTGATACTTCAAGTGAGCTTGAAGCATTAAGGCATTTAAAATCAGATGGACGAATAGAACCATCTGTTATAGATAAAATTTTATCGGAAAACCCTTCAAAGCTTTACGCCATTTCCTAATTTAAAGCCTGCCAGCCTCTCTAGCTAAGGGGCGTTCGTCTTTGACTTTAGGCACGGCAACACCAATCCTTTGTAGAGTGGTGTAATCATCGCGGTCGCCCCATTGCTCTACTATTTTCCCGTTATAAAGCCTATAGATGTCTATACGCTTCCACCACGACAAATTCTCGCCGGGTGAATGCCCGCTGAAAGTACCTTGAAACTTTCCGTTGAAAGAAACGCATGCTACAACTTTGTCGCCCGAATCAATTAATTCATCAATAGTGGTATGAAAATCAGGGAATGCGGTGCGCATCATGGTTACAAGTTGCTTGATAGGCAGTGGTCCGAAAGGGTCTTCTGGTATGCCAGCAATGTGCAACTCAACTTCAGGAGAATACATCTCATCGATAATTCCAATGAGGCCTTGGTTGTAGGCGTTATCGTAAAGTTTTCGAATGATAATCTTATTTTGCTCTGACAAGATACAACCTCCTCAGCGTGCTGTTTTTATGGCGAGTGTAGTAAAGCACAATAGGCAACATCATGCTATAGTTGCCGGACTCAAAGGCCATGAGGTGATGTATGTTAGCAATTGGCACTAACGACGGAATAGTCTGCATAGAACGTTATGGTAACGAGTGGGCATTAGCAACTAAGGCTTTAGAAGGTATTCGGATTGACGACATCAGCCAATTTGGAGATATCACAATTGTCGCTACTGAGCGTGGTGTATTTGAAAGTAATGACAATTGGGTTACATGGACGAATGCATTACCTGACGTAGACGCTCGTTGCGTTGCTATTTCATCTGAAGGGACTGTTTATGTGGGCACAGACGGGGCCTATGTATATCGTAAACTTCTAGAGGAAAATAAGTACACTGAGCTAACTAGCTTCCGTGAATTGCCAACGGTTTGGTCATGGACTTTTCCGGTATCACCGCATCTTCCTAATATTCGTTCAATAGTGATATCTCCTACTGATCCTGCACATGTATATGTGGGTGTAGAAGTAGGAGGCGTAATGGCTAGCTTTGATGGAGGTCAAACCTGGACCGAGGCTAGAGAGAACATGCACCCTGATATCCATGGGTTAGTGGCAGCGCCCGGAAAATCTGATCAAATTTATGCAGTTACTGGAGTGGGTTTCTTTCGCTCAAATGACGCTGCAACATCATGGGAATCTTCTTCTGATGGCCTGGCGGATTTATATACTATTGCCATTACTAACGATCCCTCTAAGCCCGAATGCATATATGCTTCTGCTACTGCGGGACGTCCACGTAATTGGAGAACTAGGCCTGAAGGCGCAAATGCACGAGTGTACCGAAGTACCAATGGTGAAAAGTGGG
>CEQQ01072420.1_pt1 | contig 18900 bp, 16 predicted proteins | sample 531041 | NCBI WGS metagenome assembly CEQQ01 (sample SAMEA2621222, study PRJEB7988) | marine metagenome | biome: marine biome (ENVO:00000447); feature: deep chlorophyll maximum layer (ENVO:xxxxxxxx); material: "saline water (ENVO:00002010), including plankton (ENVO:xxxxxxxx)" | depth 150 m | reverse complement strand
TTACAACAGACACAATGGTTGAAAACACTCACTTTGTTTATGACGTCACAAACTTCCGAAACTTAGGCTGGAAGGCATTAGCCTCAAATTATAGTGACATAGCTGCAATGGGTTGTAGGCCGCTTCATAGTGTTGTTAATTTAGGGCTACGACCAAATCAAAAAATCAGTAATATAGAAGAGATTTATTTAGGTTTCTGTGAATTAGTAAATGAATTTGGAGGATCTATTGTTGGTGGTGACATAGTAAAATCAGATACATTTTTTATTTCAATAACAGTTACAGGAGTATCTGAAAGTGACACTATTCTCACCAGGAAAAAAGCTGAAATTGGGGATAAAATATTTGTTACAGGCAATTTAGGAAGCTCAAAAGTCGGATTAGAAATTATTTTGAACTCACCCGATCATATAACATCAGTTAACAATAAACGTTTCATAGAAGCCCACACCAGGCCAACTCCAAATATACAACAAGGATTAGAGTTAGTACGTGCTGGAATTACAACTGCAATGGATATAAGTGACGGACTGTTAAATGACTTAACAAAAATGTGTGATTCAAGCGAAGTTGGAGCAGACATATATATAGATTCAATACCTACAGATAAGCATCTCAAAGAAAAGTATCCGGAAAAATGGGATGAAATAGCGATAGGAGGCGGTGAAGATTATGAACTCCTATTTACTGCGAACCATGATTCCATTAACAAGCTAAAAGATATTTCAGAATCAGAATTTTTCTACATTGGAAAAATAACTAAAAAATCATCTGGAATAAAAATCATAGATACTAATGGAGAAATAAAAACCTACACGGAACTTGGCTGGGACCACTTCAAGGGTAAATAATGAATTACATTACAATTGATATAGAGAAAGGGGCATTCCGGCCTACTGAAATCCTAGCTGAACTTAGAATAGTTGCGGAAACACTTTATGCTCCAATGAAAATGGTAGGGTTTTGGGATAAAGACGAAGGGATGCACCTTTGTCCAGAAGTAGAAAGGCACAAACCTTGTATGTGCGATCCAGAAAACCCTGGAGATAAATTTATATCATATGTGAAGATTCTTGAACGAGAACGTCAAGCGACACTGGCAATTTTATTTAGCCACTCAGGAATCACCCTTTACATGTCCTAATCAAACACAGTCTGGTACTGATTAGAATTATCAAAATTCACATCTGCTAAATTAGATCCTGTGAAATTTGCCATTGCAATGTTAGATTTCTGAAAATCAGAGTGAGCGAAGATTGCATTTTTCAGAACACATCTCCTTAAATCAGTTTCTTCAAAATTAGATTTTTCAAAATCGCCTTCTGAAAGATCTGACTCAAGCATTCCTGCCCCGGAGAAATCACAATTCTGAGCATTCACAGATTTCAAGATTGACCATCTTAAATCAGCATTTTTAAAACATGCTAAAGAAATATCAGCATCTGTAAGATTAGCCCCACCAAGATTAGCATTAGAAAAATCGCATCCTGAAAGATCTGAATTTTTGAAATTAACGTAACGTAGATCTGCATTTTTAAAACTAATAGAATTAAATTTCATACCAGATAAGTCCATTTCAGATAGATTTAATGAGTCAAGAGAGCCTTCTGATACTATCGTTATTTCTATGTCAGCTTTAGAGAAAGTCACAATTATTTTAAGATTTATTTCTATATTGGGAAGCAGGATGGTCTGGCGTAGTTAAAGTAGCTCCTTTACCAAAAAAATGTTCTCTTAATGTGCTAGCTTCATATTTTTTCCTAAACAGTCCTCTATTTTGCAATTCAGGAACTAACATATTTACTAAATCTTCATGCGATCCAGGTTGAATCATTGTAAGAGCATTAAATCCGTCCACTCCAGCTTCGTAATAAGTTTCTAAAATATCTGCAATTTGAGCGGGAGTTCCAACCATACGGGATTTTGGCATATCAGCAATCATGTTATTTATAGTCATACCTTCTCTAGATTTAGCAATAAATTGCATCCCATCCGAGTCCATATCGGAAAGAGGTTTATCACGATCTAATCCTTTCAGATCAATTCCTGTATGGCCTCCAAAAAGAGCTAAAAGACCATCATCAGACTGATATTTCATAAATTCTTCATTCTTTTTATTTGCTTCAGATTCAGTTTCTCCAATAACAGGAGTAAATGTCATCATAAATTTCAAATTATTAGGGTCTCTGCCATAAGACTCCATTTTGTCCTTATATAATTTCATTCTTTTTGATGCATGTTCTGGGCTATCAAATCTTACTAAAACACCTTCTGCATGCTTAGCTGCAAAATCTATTCCTTTGGGTGAAGCTCCAGCTTGAAACAAAAATGGTGTCCTCTGGATAGAAGGTTCACACATATGTGGGCCTTTAACAGAAAAGAAATCTCCTTCATGATTTATCTCATGAACTTTAGAAGGATCAGTATGAATATCTTTTACCGTATCTTGTACTACTGCATCATTCTCCCAACTTGATTCCCACAACTTATATACAACTTCCATATATTCTTCGGCCTTATCATAACGTGCATCATGATCAAGCATCTCGCCTAATCCATTCTCATAAACATTCTTCACATACGATGTAACGATATTCCATCCAACTCTACCGTTAGTAAAGTGATCTAGTGAAGTAAATGCTCTTGCACATTCGTAAGGAGGATGATAACTAGTACTATAAGTGCATCCTATACCTAAATGTTTTGTATTTAATGCTAATGCAGAAATCAGTAGCATTGGGTCAACGGCAGGAGATTGAACAGCATTTCTAACAGCAGCATCACGGTTGCTACCATAACCGTCATAAAACCCGTGTATATCTGCTATGAACAAAGCATCCAAACAGCCTTTTTCAAGAGTTTTGGCAATTTTTACCCAAACATCCAAATCCAAATAACCAGAAGCCATTTGGTCTTCAGGATGTTTCCATTGACCAATAGCTTGTGAATGCGGTGTGATCTGTGTAAAAGCATTTAAATGCATCATAACAAAACTCCAAAAATTACTAAGGAAACTATACTACCTACTGATTAATATATAAAGCTTCAAACTTTATATATTAATCAGTATATGGTTTAATGAAAGAATCTTATACTAGGAAGGGGCGTAGTATGGTAACTAAAGTAAAAAATAACGATAAGTTATTAGCTCACTTAATGAGAAGAGCCTCTTTTGGTTCTACGTATTCCGAAATAAAGGAAATTTCCGAATTACCTTATGATGAGATAATTGATTCATTAATTTCTCCTGAAGATACCAGTTGGATGGGAGCTCATATCATCCGAAGGCACCATTTTGAACATGCTTCAATGATGAGCAGTAGAGGATTAGGCGAGTTTTGGCTCTACCGAATGGCTACTACCAAATCTCCATTTATAGAAAAAATGACGCTATTTTGGCATAGCATATTTGCAACTGGATACCCAAAAGTTGTTCATGGAATGCAAAAAAACTATCAAATTGATATGTTCCGAAGAATGTGTTTAGAAGATTTAGATTCAATTTTATTAGAATTATCCAAAGATCCTTCAATGATAATCTGGTTAGACAATCAAGAAAATCATAATGGTGCTATCAATGAAAATTATGGCCGAGAATTATTAGAATTATTTTCTATGGGAGTTGGCAATTATTCAGAAGATGACATTAAAGAATGTGCCCGGGCATTTACAGGTTGGACTATCGCAAATAGTGATTACATGGTTGAGAGATCTGAAAGAGATTCCGATCAACCTTTTGGCCGAATTGCCTGGCATTTTAAATTTGATGAAAAAGATCATGATTTTGGGGAAAAAACCTTTTTAGGTGAAAAAGGAAACTTCAATGGAGAGGATATTATAAAAATAATTTGCAATCAGGATAGTACTGCAAGATTCATTGCACGTCAGCTTTATAACTTTTTCGTCGAAGATGAAGTTCCCGTTCCGTCTTGGAATGATGTTCCTCCAAAAAACCCTGAAGCAATCGATACCTTAGTAAAGTCATACTTTGATAATAATCATTCTATAAAAGAAATGGTCAAAACCTTATTTAAATCTGATTTCTTTAAGTCAGAAGATGTAAGATATAAAAGAGTTAAAAGCCCGGTAGAGTTAGTAACAGGAGTTTTACGAATAACGGGTGACTTAGACAGGCCTAAAAGAACAATGTTTAACCATTTCGGTAAGATGGAATACATGGGACAATGGCTAACAAATCCACCAACTGTAGAAGGTTGGCATGAAGGGCCTGAATGGATAGAAACAGGCTCAATAGTCGAAAGGGTAAATTACGCCTCTGAACAGCTTAGTAATGAAGAACTTCCTGGAATAAAAGTTTTAATTTCAAATATTATGCAAAATTCTAATAACAGGGAAGATATACCTGAAAATTGTCTTCGCGAATTAGGGGTCTTAGATGTTAGCCCCGAAACAATGGATATTTTAATGGAATTTACAAATAATCCTGAGGTTTCAAATGAAAAGGTTGTGACTGGAGTAATCAAACTTATAGCAGCGTCTCCAGATTTCCAGAATTGTTAAATTAGAGGTATATATGACGACAATAAAATCTACAAAATATTTATCCTATGATCAGACTTTAGGTATGACATATATGGAAGGTAAGGGGTTTTATTACCCTAACGATTCTGTAGTTGCACCCGACGGGAAAATATATGTTCTTAGTAGAGGTCAAGAACATTTTGGTTCAGGAAGAGGAATTAGGGTTACCGTTCTAGATACTAATGAAAATTTCCATTCAGTCTTTGGGAAATTCGGATCTGGTTATTGTGAATTCACTTGGCCTTCTGCAATATCCATGTCTCCCGATGGCAGACTTTTTATCACAGATGAACATTTAGATAAAGTTATAATTCTAAATACTGAAGGAGAGGCTTTAGGTGAATGGGGAAAATCAGGAGAAGGATCTGATGAACTTAACTGTCCATCAGGAATCACTTTCGACAATGAAGGTAATGTTTATATATCTGATACATACAATAATTGTGTGAAAGTTTTTACAGATGATGGAAAATATCTGCAAACTATCGGGCTAAGCAAAGAAGAAGATGGATTGCAATTACCTTGGCGCCTCAGCATAGGCCCTGATTCTAATATTTATGTTGCAGATTGGGGCAATGACCGAGTTTGTTCTTATGATAAAAACGGAAATTTCTTATCATCATATGGGAAATCCGGATTTAATGAAGGCGAATTGCTAAAACCTGCAGATGTTGTAGTTGACGAATCAGGTAATGTACATGTTGCTGATTGGGGAAATGAAAGAATTCAAGTTTTCAGTAATTCTGGAGATTTTCTTGAAATGAATTTAGGAGAATCAGAGTTGTCCGGATGGGCCAAAGATTTCTTTTCAGTAAATGTAGAGGAAGCCCAAACAAGAGCTACTGCGAACCTACATATAGAAGATATCCCTTTCTCAAATATTAATGACCGACACGAAATTTCTTCTCACATTGAAGAATATTTTTGGGGACCTACATCACTAAACATAGGGCCAGACGGGAAATTATATATACTCGAATGTAACCGACATAGACTTCAGGTATTTAATATATAAAGTTTTGTTGTAATTCTAATACGGGGTAGGACGAGTATTGTTAATTTTATCGTTAGCCGGAGCGTCATACCAATCGTCATCGGCTAATCCTGCATAAGGATATTTATCAAATTTACAATCATCTTTTTCGATTATTCTTGGATCATCTCTATCTTCCAAAACTGAAAAGAGTTCTTTGTGTAATTTATCAACAATATCCTTATATTTAGGATCAGATGCAAGATTATTCATATTATCTGGATCCGAGTTAATATCATACAATTCCATAAATGGCCGCTTAGCAAATGCTAAATCAAATTTTGGTCTAACATCTTCTAGATTTCTATTAACAACTATCCAATGTTTTGTAGGACTAGGATCAACATCTATAAAAGGATTCCTATCGCTCAGTGAACGATCATATGATGAATTAACTAATTCAATAACCATCTCTGGGTCGTCATTGGAAGAATCGTAGCTATCAAACCCATGTGGATTACCGGCTGGCCATCTGTCTGGAGCAAAGTTATAAATATACAAATAATCCTTATCCCTAATTGAACGACAAGGATATGGCAATCCCCCCGTACGTGCATACATTACATGTCTTTCACGTCCTGTAACAACATACCCGGAATCATCATCACCTTCATTCTCTGAAGTCAGTAAAGGCATAATACTATCAACCATATTCTCTAAAGGATCTTCACCGGCAGCTTCAAGAAATGTTGGCCCAAGTCTCATTAAATTAACAAATTCATTCACAACCTTTCCGGGTTTTATTTTACCGGGCCAACGGGCAGCCATCGTCACTTGCGTTCCAATATCGTATAAATTACATTTACTTCGAGGAACACCTGGAATACCATGATCTCCACTTATAACAACTAAAGTATTGTCTAATTCACCGGCTTTTTCCAATTCATCTAAAATGATTCCAACACCATAATCAACTGCTAACACTTCACCCAAATAATCATTAAAATCTTCTCTTACATCATGAACATCAGGAAGGAAATCTGGCATACGCCCTTTTAAGTCATCAGGGTTTAGTCCCCACAATTTTTTACCGGAACCTCTTTGCCATTCTCTATGAGTATTAACAGGACCCCACCAGTAACAAAATGGTTGATCTTCTGATTTGTCATCTAAAAAAGCCTTAATACTTTCTCTGGTCTCATCAAATAAAACTTGCTTAGCTGAATCAACTCCCATTTCTGGAACTCTTTGAGTAACTTCTTGCGAGAATCTTTTCCACTTATTTCCTAAAGGTTCATACTTAGTGCGTTGCCCACCATAAGGTGCATTTTCAGATTTTCCAGGAGACCAAACTTTATAGGTATAACCAATATGATATCCCTTTTCTTCCAACATTAAAGGATACGTCGGAATAGAATCATCCCAATACGCTCCATCTAATATTGCTCCTAATCCTGTCTCCCAAAAATAAGTTCCTGAAAGAATCGAGCTCCTACATGGTGTACAAGTTGGAGCAGGAACATGAGCATTAGTAAAAATAGCACCTTCTGTAGCTATTCGATCAAAATTTGGAGTTTCTATTACTTGATTTATTGAATCAGATCCTTCAAATCTCCTGTATGCACTCGCGTACCTGCCCCAATCGTCTGCAAATAAAAAAACGATGTTTGGACGTTTTGAATCTACCATAATTTATCCTCGCCGTAGAATTAGAAAGTATTTATGAGGATTCTACACTATAACTTAAAAAGGAATAGGAGGAGGAACTACACGATCATTTCCAACTTCGTTAAACCAATCAAGATCAGGCATCCCCGCATAAGGATATTTATCAAATTTACAATCCGCACCCTCAATAACCCTAGGATCATTTCGCTCTTCTAAAACTGTGAAAAGTTTTTCATGCAGTTTATTCAAAATATCATTATAATCAGGAAGTGATGCAACATTATTCATATGATGGGGATCAACTCTAAGGTCGTATAATTCCTTTGCAGGTCTTTTTCCAAATGTTAAATCAAATTTTGGTCGAACATTCACTTTATCTCTATTAGCCAACATCCATACTTTTGTAGGACCATTATCGATATCAGCAAAAGATTCACTAACTTTTCTTCCTGGGAATCCTGCTGCTAACAAATCTTCAATTTCACTTGGGTCAGTTAAAAATTCTGGATCTTCAAACCCATTCGGTGCTCCAATAGGCCACCTATCAGGAGCAAAATTATAGATATACAAAAAGTCTTTTGTCCTAATAGCTCGTGACGGATAAGGTAGTCCTTTTGTCCTGGCAAATGTTGAATGTCGTTCTCTACCAGTTACAACGTATCCAGAATCATCTTTACCTTCATCTTCTGAAATAAATAGTGGCATAATACTATCAACCATATTGTCTAAGGGTTCTTCTCCTGCTGCTTCAAGAAATGTAGGACCAAGGCTCATCAAATTAACAAATTCATTCACAATTTTTCCTGGTTTTATTTTACCAGGCCAACGGGCAGCCATCGTTACTTGAGTTCCAATATCGTATAAATTGCATTTTGCTCGTGGCATACCTGGGATTCCATGATCTCCACTTATTACAATTAAAGTATTATCTAATTCACCGGCTTTTTCCAATTCATCTAAAATAATTCCAACACCATGGTCAACTGCCAATACTTCACCTAAATAATCATTGAAATCTTCTCTTATATCGTGAACATCAGGAAGGAAATCTGGCATACGTCCTTTTAAGTCATCAGGATCTAATCCCCATAATTCTTTACCCGAACCTTTTTGCCAAGACCTATGAGTATTAACAGGTCCCCACCAGTAACAAAATGGGCTATCGGCTGATCTATCGCCCAGAAATGATTTGAAATTATCTCGAGTCTCATCAAATAATACTTGTTTAGCTGAGTCAACTCCCATTTCAGGAACTCTTTGTGTGACTTCCTGAGAAAATTCTTTCCATTTATTTCCTAAAGGTTCATATTTTGTGCGTTGTCCACCATAAGGAGCATTTTCTGTTTTCCCAGGAGACCAAACTTTATATGTATAACCTATGTGATATCCCTTTTTTTCTAACATTAAGGGATATGTAGGAATTGAATCATCCCAATAAGAACCTTCTAATATGGCCCCCAAACCTGTCTCCCAAAAATAGGTTCCCGAAAGTATTGAACTACGGCAAGGAGTGCATGAAGGAGCTGGAACATGGGCATTAGTAAATATAGCTCCTTCAGATGCTATACGGTCAAAATTTGGGGTTTCTATAACATGGTTTATGGAATTCAAATCCCCAAATTCCCTATACGCACTAGCATACCTACCCCAATCGTCTGCAAATAAAAAAACAATATTTGGACGTTTAGAATATGCCATTATTATTTCTCAAATCTAATAATATTTTAAGTCGTATATTTAGCTTGAGCTGGATATGGATCCCAATTTTCACCATTCATCGCAGAACTCGTATACCATTCAGGATCAGGCATACCTGCATAAGGTTGATGCTCAAATTTACAATCATCACCTTCAATAACCCTAGGGTCATTTCGCTCTTCTAAGACTGAAAAAAGTTCTTCATTTAATTTATCCATTATTTCTTTATATTTAGGATCTTCAGCAAGATTCGTCATATGATTAGGATCCTTTTTAACATCATAGAGTTCTAATGCTGGTCTCTTATTAAAAGCTAAATCAAATCTTTCTCTATAGAATTCCTGGTTCCTGTTCCCTACTACCCAAGCCTTAGATGGACCAGTATCCATATCAGATAATGCATTCTTTAAATCTCTTCTTCGATTCCAAACAGAAGCTGTAATTAATAAATCAGCCAAATCTTCGGGATCTGAATCTTTAGATTCCAATCCAAATAATTCTCCAATTGGATATCTATCAGGTTCAAAATTACGGATATATAGATAATCCTTGGTTCTAATCCCTCTAGATGGATATGGCAAGCCACCTTGCCTAGCAAAGGCAACATGCCTTTCTCTTCCAAATATCACTCGGCCACCTTCTTCAGTACCAACATCATCAGATGTAAGTAAAGGCATAATACTATCGACCATATTATCTGTTGGATTTTCCCCTGCAGCTTCAAGAAATGTTGGACCCCAACTCATAAGGTTAACAAGTTCATTAACCACTTTGCCTGGTTTAATTTTACCTGGCCATCGAGCAGCTAATGCCACCTGGCTTCCAAAATCATATAAATTACATTTCGCTCGTGGTAATCCGGGAATTCCATGATCTCCACTCATAACAACAAGTGTGTTATCTAATTCTCCAGCTTTCTCAAGCTCATCTAAAATAACTCCTGCACCAGCATCGACAGCTAATATTTCTCCAAGATAATCAGCAAAATCTTCTCTAACTTCAGGAACATCTGGCACGAATTCTGGCATCTTACCTTCTAAATCATCCGGATTAATACCCCACAATTCTTTACCTGAACCTTTGTGCCATGGTCTATGAGTATTTACAGGACCCCACCAGTAACAAAACGGGTCATCCCCTGCTCTATCATCTAAAAATGATTTGAAATTATTACGAGTTTCATCGTAAAGCTTTTCTTTAGCTCCTTCCACTCCCCATTCAGAAATCCAATATGTAGCATATTGCGAGAATTTCCGCCATTCATTCCCGGCAGACTCATATTTTGTTCTAGTTCCTCCATATGGAGCATTCTCAGATTTACCCGGAGACCAAACTTTATATGTGTGTCCAATATGATAGCCTTTTTCTTCTAACATCAAAGGATAAGAAGGTATAGACTCATCCCAATACGCACCTTCTAATATTGCCCCTAACCCAGTTTCCCAAAAATAAGTACCTGAAAGTATAGAACTTCTACAAGGAGTACAGGTTGGAGCTGGAACATGAGCGTTAGTAAACAAAGCACCTTCTGATGCTATACGATCAAAATTTGGAGTTTCAATTAAATGATTGATAGAGCTAGGAGAACCAAATTTCCTATATGCGCTTGCGTATCTACCCCAATCATCCGCAAATAAAAAGACAATATTAGGTCGTTTAGAATTATCAGCCATTGGTAATCTCCTGAAAATATATCGTTTATACGGTCAAGATACCACTTTACACTAAGAAAAAAAAACTGTCACTTTTTAAAAACGAGAAGGCCTTATAAAGGGAATTCCTGATGAATTAATACAGACTCCAATGCAGACAAGAATGCAAAAACATATTCTGTTTGGCTAGATTCCCCCATCAAACCTATTCTCCATATTTTACCCGCAAAATCACCTAACCCCTTTCCTATCTCAATATTAAATTCTCTTAATAGTTGATCAGCAACTTCATTTCCATCCACACCTGGTGGAATAATAACTGGAGTTATTTGATTTAATCTCGATTTACCTGATCCTAATAAATCAAATTGCATCGACTTGAGACCAGACCTTAGAATCTCTGCATTTTTTTCATGCCTAGCAAATCTATTTTCCAATCCTTCTTCAAATATTATGTTAAGAGCTTCTCTTATACCAAACATCATCGAAACAGGAGTTGTATGATGATATATTCGTCTTTCATTCCAGTAATTTGCAAGTAAGCTAAGGTCTAAATACCATGAATACGGCTTAGTTTTTCTAGACAGAATAGTGGCCATAGCTTCATCACTAACAACAACAGGAGACAATCCTGGAGGAGCACCCAAACATTTTTGAGATGCTGAATATGCATAATCAATAGATAATTTATCAACATCTAAGTCTGTTCCACCTAAAGTAGTAACCGCATCGACCATGAACATAGCTCCATGTTCTTTTGTTATACTCGAAATATTCTCTAGTGGCTGACAAATACCGGTAGAAGTTTCTCCGTGTATTGCTGTTACTAATTTAACATCAGGATGATTTTTTAATTCATTCTCTAATAATTCCTCTGGAAATGGTTCTCCCCATTGAGCCCTAATTGGAACAACATTTGCCCCTACTCTAGTAGCCATTTCAAACATTCTTTCACAAAAATGTCCATACAGACACATCACAACTTTATCCCCTGGTTCTAAAAGACTAGAAAATCCAGCTTCCATTCCTGCAGAGCCTGTACCTGGAATAGCCATTGCCAAATTCTTTGTCTTATATAATCGCGCAATTAAATCCGAAATTTCATCTAATACAACCATAAAATCAGGATCTAAATAACCAAGCATGCTATGAGACATGGCATTAAGAACCCTAGGGTTTGCCATACTTGGTCCAGGGCCTAGTAGAATCCTAGGAGGCAACTCAGAATCATTTTTTAACATTAATTAAATCCTTAAAGAAAATTTCACACTAATATTCTTACACATATAAAGTAAATAAATACAGAATTTTATTAAATTATTATTATCAAAATTTCGAATTATTAATCTAAAAAATCTCTCCAAGTATATTTAGGTTTATAACCCAAAATATGTTTTGCTTTTTCTGATGATATAGGGCTCTCGGTACCAGTAAGTTTTGAGGCTACTTTTTCTGACCCTGGGAATATTTTTGGGAAAGCTTGTGATATAGGCTCTCTACTCATAGCATCATCAGCGCTAATGAAAAATCGGTCATGTTTAATATCCGTATTTTGTAAAGCTAACAAAACTCCTTGAGCATAATCCCTGGCATCTACATAAGCTAATATGGCCGTCTGAGTTTCATTTCCCCCATTTAATCCTTCTATATTATCTGGTACACCCATTCTATTTTCAGTTTCATACTCAGTACTAAGCATCTGAAGGACACGTCTTTCATAATCTGAAGGAACTATAACAGTAGTAGGGCGCAATGAGATTGTAGAGATACCGCTTCTAATAGTTGCAGCCTCAAGAATATCTTCCCCAAATGCTTTTGATAACCCATATGAATCTTGTGGTCTTAAAGGGTGATCTTCATCTATAGGCATATAATCCGGAATCATATTAGTAAAGCTATACGCAAACCCTAAAGCTGATCCGCTACTACTAAATACAATTTTTTTTACATTAGACCTAATAGCTGCCTCTACTATATTAAATGTAGTAACCATGTTGTTTTCAAAGACATTTTCTGCTCTATAGCCAACTGGTCGTGGAATTGCTGCTAAATGGACAATCGAATGAATTCCATTTAGTAATCCATCAAGTTCTAAACTATTTTTAAGATCAATTTTTTCATAAATCGTACCAGGAGTAGTCTCATAGTTAGGTAAATTTAAATCTGCGACTACAACGCTATAGTGTTTTTCTAATTCTTTTACAACCCACTGGCCTAAATAACCTACACCACCAGTAACTAATATTTTATCCATTGTTTCTCCTTGTTAATAAGAAATAAAAGAACCTGCCCCGCCATCTGTTGCTATCGCTTCTCCTGATATAGAAGAGGATTTGTCTGAACATAAAAAAACTGCAACATCAGCAACTTCTTTAGCATCTACCAGTCGACAAATAAAATTACCTAACGGGGAATCAGGTGCAAAATCTTGTTTTTCTAATTCTTCAGCTGATATCCCTAATGTTTTTGCTCTTTTCAACATAACTTCAGGAGTTCTTTCCGTCCTAGTGGCGCCTGGGTATATGCAATTAACATTAATCCCAAATCTCCCGAATTGCATTGCTAATGATCTCGTCAGATGCATAAGAGCTACATTCCTTGCACCTCCAGTTAAATTACCGGCTTTTCTAGCATTAATACCACTAATATTAACTATTTTGCCCCAACCTTGTTGCTGCATATAGGGTAGAACAGCTCGTGCACACCTAAGGGCACCAACATATTTAATATTGAAGTCTCCTATTAAAGCATTTTCATCTAATGAATCGATAGGGCGAACTGCAGCAGGGGAACCATTAGGTATAGCTGCTGAGTTAATTAATATATCAATTCCACCTAATTCTGAGTGAGCATTTTTAATAGCAGAGTCTACACTTTCTTTATCTCCCGTATCAAAACTTATAGGTACTACCTTTGTATTTGTATTTTTTCTTATATCATTTGCAGCGTTCTCTAACCGTTCAATATCTCTAGCAGCAATAGCAACATCAACTCCTTCTTCAGCAAGAACTTTTGCAATAGCTTTTCCCATACCTCTACTTCCACCAGCAACAAAAGCTTTTTTTCCTTTCAAATTTAAATCCATATTTCAATCCTTTTAAGCAAAACTAATGAGCTTCATAAGCAAATTAAAACATGATATTGATATATAATCTATCCGCTAGTAATAAAAGGACAATATGAATACAAAAACTGGTATTGCAGAGGTAAATGAAACTGAGCTCTATTACGAAGTATCAGGATCCGGAAAGTCTTTAGTTTTAATAAACGGATTTGGAACTGATACCCGAATGTGGGATGATCAATTTGAAGTATTTTCAAAAGAATATCAAGTAGTTAGGTATGATAATCGAGGTTTTGGTAAATCTGCAGTACCTACCACAGGTCCGTATTCACATGCTACAGATTTAAAATGTTTATTAGAGTATTTGGGAATATCGAGTACTCATGTTTTAGGTCTTTCGAAAGGAGGCCACATAGCAGCTGAATTTGTATTAAGATACCCTGACTTAGTAAATAAGCTTGTACTAGCAGATTCAATGGTAGCTCCAATATTAGATATGCATTTATGGGAAGAGGAAGTTCAAAAAAATGGCCTAACTAATTTCTTGAAAAATTTGGCAGAAGGGGATGTCCTCAAATCTGCTCAAGCTCACCCCAAGGTATTTTCTTTGCTATCCCAAATGCTACTAAGTTATTCGGGATGGCATTTTTTCAATGACGATCCAGTAGAACAAATTATAAGTGATAAAGCTCCTGCTCCTGAAATACTCAAAAATATTAAATCTCCTACTCTGATACTTATAGGAGAATTAGAAAATACTACAAGGCGTGGCAACAAAATTATTGAAGTAGCCAATATATTAGAGGCTAATATTCCCAATTCTAAAAAAGTTATATTGCCTGGAGTTGGGCACATGTCGAATATGGAAAATCCTGAGAATTTCAATAAAGAAGTCTTGAATTTCATAAAAGAGCATTAACATTTTAGCCTATATTTTAAAACGCATACTGCTAGTCATTCCCACTGTTTTATTTACAGGGAGTCTTGCTTTTTTTGTTTTACCTTCAGCAATACCTGGTGATTTTGTAACCGCTCTCAATTCTGGGGGTGGAGCTACACAAGAAGCAATGGATAAAGTTCGAGGTGATGTTGGATTAAGTGATCCTTTAATTGTCCAATATGGCAGATGGTTATTTGCTACTGCAAAAGGTGATTTAGGGTATTCTAGATTCCGTGATGTAGAGGTAGAAGAAGTAGTTGCTAAGAGACTGGAAACTACAACGACTCTAGCCTTGTTATCCACAATTATGTCAGCATTAATTGCGATTCCATTAGGAGTATTAGCTGCTGTTAAGCGAGGTAGCTTAACAGATCAAATAATTGGAATAATTTCAGGAATAAATATAGCAATGCCTCCATTTTGGATCGGTCTAATCATTGTATACACGACATCTGTTTATTTTGACTGGGTTCCTCCATTACATTACAAACCTATATATACAGATCCTTTAACAAATCTAACTATACTTGCATTCCCTATAATTTCAGTTGGGTTGTCTGCATCTGCTGTAATAATCAGATATATGAGATCTATGACTCTAGAGGTATTAAATGACGATTTCGTTAGAACAGCTAGATCAAAAGGAATAAGTGAATTTAAAATAATCATCCATCATGTGATACCAAATGCTTTAATACCAGTACTTACTATGTTTGGATTTTACTTTAGTACAACCTTAAGTGGAGTAGTCGTAATCGAAAAAGTATTTAACGTTCACGGAATAGGATTAGAATTAGTAAGGGCCACTTATGCAAGAGACACTGATATGATCGTTGGAATAATAGTTGCTCTCAGTATCATTATAACTTTATGGATTCTATTGATTGATATATTGTACGCATATATCGATCCAAGAATCAGATATTAATGGTACCCCTAACAGGACTCGAACCTGTGCACCGGGTTTAGGAAACCCGTGCTCTATCCACCTGAGCTATAGGGGCAAATCCACTATTTTAGCTATCAATTGTAACTTAATATTTGTTTCATGATAATGGGAATACAACATAAGGGCTAAAATAAAATTAAATGAATCTGCTTTGATATGGGCTAAGTGGGATAATCAGGTGATTGAATTTGAGCAATTTTAATCTCACACTCTTTTGTTATTCTACTTCTTTCTTCATCTGTATAATATAACCAGTCGCTTACCTGTTCAATTGTCCTATGACAACCTAAACACGAACCATCAAATAAGATACAAACACCGATACAAGGGCTTTCAATCAACAATCTAGTCTTGCTCTTAAGCTACCCATTCAGGTAAAACACTCAAACCATAAAGTTTTTTTATGTTATCTCTAACAATCACTTCTTCCGACGGGCCACTAACCAAAATCTCACCTCTATTTATCATATAAGACTGATCTGTAGCTTGTTTAATAAATTCTAAATCGTGTGATGTTATTAATAATCGAACTCCCAAATCAGTAATATCATGTAACACATTCAATAATAAAATTTTATTTGACAGGTCTAAGTTAGACGTAGGTTCGTCTAATAAGATGTAATTTGGCTCTTGGACTAGTGCCCTTGCTATCCGGACTTTTTGTTTTTCTCCTGAAGAAAGGTCTTCTGTATTGCATTTCCTTAAACTTTCTAAACCTAAAATCTCTATCGTTTTGTCTATAATCATCTGATCATTTTTAGTTATAAGAGAAAAAGTACCTAAGTATGGATATCTACCCATTTCTATTACTTCTTCCACACTAAAACCTAGTGTATATTCTTTATCCTGAGACACATATGCAAAAATTTTAGCTAATTCGGTTGATGTAAAGGAATTTATTAATTTATTATCAATCCTAATGATTCCACGCTTATTTTTTAACAAGCCTCCAATCAATTTTAATATAGTGGTTTTCCCCGAACCGTTCGGGCCAACAAGACCAGTGCTAGAAGTAGTAATATCCATATCAATGTTTATTACTACTTCTTTTTCATAATAAGAAAAACTTAGCTTTTCTAAAAAAATATCTGTCAAAACTTAAAACCCTCCGAAATCATCTAATTCAGGATCAGGTAACAATATTTCAATTAATTGCTTTGCACCCATAATGTTCCAATAAGATAATGTTCCCCACCAATTTGGATTTACTAAGAAAACATTATTATTTTTAATTGCCTCAATAGAAGATAATGAGGTATCTAAAAATAGTTGATCATAAAAATCCTGCCCACCCCAAGCAACTGATTGGGTTATAAGAATAATTTCTGGATTCATGGAAATCAGTTTTTCTTTATCGATAGTAGTATTAGATTCAATCCCATTTTCGCTAGCAATATTAATGGCTCCAGCAAGATTTATAATCGAATCTTCAGTAGAACCAGTTCCTGCTGTCCAATATGAATCCCACCACGATAACGTTAATACTTTCTTTTTAACATTGTTATTCTCAGTAATATCAGAAAGAACATTTATTTTATTATCTATATCCTCTATAAGTGTTTGTGCCTGATCTAAATTACCTGTTATATAAGCCATAAACCAAACGTCATTCTTTCTACCTGAAATATCATTATTCAAAGGAGTCTGAATAACTAAAATACCTAAATCAGTTAAAGTGTCTATCAATTCTACTGAAGCATAAGGATCTGCAAAAACAATATCAGGATCCAAAGTTATGATAGATTCTGGATCTGTGGTAATAGTTGGCAAACCGTATGATTTATTTTTTATATTGCTCCCTTCTTCTTGAGCAAATATAGTAGTTCCAACTATTTGACTGTCATCGCTAATCCCAAAAAGTATCTCATCGTGACCCAAAGAAATTGTTAAAACATTATCAGGCCTTTCTTCTATCACAATTTCATTACCAGCCACAGTAATATTTCTTGGCCAGGAAATATTATCAGGATCAATAATATTTTCTACTTTTGATAATGCTTCTTTAATTTCAGAACTCGGATCAAGTTCATCAGAGGCAATTGGAATTGCTGTAGCAACAGGTTCAAGAGTAGGTTCAGGATCAATGTCAACAATATCATCTACTTTTGATAAAGGCTCCTCAATTTCAGGTTCCACATCAGTATCATCAGAAGTAATTGGAATTGCTGTAGCAACAGGGTCAGTGTAAGTAATTTCATCACTATTATCTGATTCGCATGCAATCAGTGCAAATAAAGCTATTGAAGCTAAAACTAAAAATAATTTATTGGATTTCATTTCGTCTCCGTAATGTAAAGTTGTTTTTAAAAATCAAGAAAATAAAGAATGGGCCTCCTATTAAACTCATTAAAACTCCAACCCTGAAATCAGTGGCTGCAAAAAATATCCTAGTAATAAAATCTATAAACATTATGAAAAATCCGCCTGTAATAGCAGATAAAGGTAAAACTAATCGATTATCACTACCAAAAAACAATCTCACTATGTGAGGGATTACTAATCCAACAAAAGCCAAAATGCCACTTACTGAAACGGCAGCCGAAGTTGCTAAAGTTGCAAATAATAAACATACGAGAAAAGTCTTATTAACATTTATACCTAAAGATGAGGCATATTCATCACTAACCATAATGGGGTTTATGTCTTTTGATTTTATGATCAAAATAGTAAAAGCTAAAAAAATAAAAGGCACGCTCGAGTAAACATGATCCCACCTTGTTGACTCAAACCCACCTATGAGCCACATAAAAATAGCTTGCATCTGAAACGGGTTACCACTTAAATAAACCGCCAAAGTAATTAATGAATTAAGAAATGTTCCTATCGCAATGCCAGCTAACAACAAAATAGAGCTAGATTTCTTACCAGTGAAAATATAGATCATATAAACACAAAAAGAAGCTAATAAGCCACCCGAAAATGAAAACAATGGAATGATAAGTACGTGTATTGAGTGAATTGCCAAAGATATTGGAATAACAGCTCCTAATGCAGCTCCAGCAGAAACTCCTAAAATAGCAGGATCAGCTAAAGGATTTCTGAATAGACCTTGCATAACAGCACCTGATATAGCCAATGCAACTCCAACAAAAAAAGATAAAATAATTCGAGGCAATCTAATATCTAGAATTATTGAATTACTTACAGAAGATTCATAAGAATTAAATAAAAGAATAGAAAATGTTTTTCTAATATCTATCTCGTAAACACCAAGTGAAAGGGACAGTAAAGAAACAAAAAAACTAAGAGCAATAATCAATATACTGAAAAATATTAATTTTCTGTTTTTTTCTTTATGTAGGGAAAGACTCATTTATCACCTTACTCCCAACCAATCGTAAGGTGATAATCCTTACTCTTGTACGCGAAGAGTTTGATATATATACTAGGCAGGTCTCCTGACTTATGAAAAAA
>CEQQ01135988.1_pt1 | contig 19024 bp, 14 predicted proteins | sample 531041 | NCBI WGS metagenome assembly CEQQ01 (sample SAMEA2621222, study PRJEB7988) | marine metagenome | biome: marine biome (ENVO:00000447); feature: deep chlorophyll maximum layer (ENVO:xxxxxxxx); material: "saline water (ENVO:00002010), including plankton (ENVO:xxxxxxxx)" | depth 150 m | reverse complement strand
CCCGTAGGAGGTAAAGCCAATGGTATCGGGGAGCTCCTGTCCCACAATCACATCCTCTACCGTGTATCGGTATTTACCGACAATACGACGGGTTTCCCGCACTCCAAGCATAGATGCTACCGACCGCAACCGTGCATTCTTGCAGCCCGGAAAGTGCTTCCTCATCACGCCCAACAGCTGCATGATCTCCCGTCGACCTTGGATTACACCCTGTGTTATTGATGCGCCGTCAGTGCCGTCAATACCAGTGATCCTGGGAGTGTTTATCATCATGGTGCCCTTCTCAGTAAGTTGCACGCTAATAAAACGATCGTACGAGAATGGCCATTCTCCTTGTTCGCGGAGCTGTTCTATTTCTCGGAGGAACCGGGGCGAATCATGCTCGTCGATGTAGTCAGTAAGGGCGTCCTGGTCAATACCGTCCATGTGCACTTGTAGGGTCACCGGGGTCATCAATCGATCCTCGTCACGCCCAATGTTGGTTTCACAACCCGATAGGTGAGCAACATCTGCATCCCCAGTTGCATCAATTACTAATTGAGCTGGTACCGCCGAAAACCCACTCTTATTGTGGATGATCAGGTGAGTGATGCGATGATCGGACTGCATTACATCCACAATCCGGCTGAAGTATAGGAGGTCCACTTTGGCTGCTAACAACTTCTCATCAAGTAATGCAGCCATGGCGAACGGTTCGAACGGCACCCCGGATATAAGACCACCGCGCCTTTTGTCCCAGCCGAAGGGCGAGTGTTTCTCACGCTTATCTGGCTTAGGTAGCAGGGCAATACCTCGATCTGTAGCTTCAGTCGCGAGCTCACGGAAAACACCGCCAATCACCCAGTGCGAGCAGTTATGTGTTCGGCCTCCAAGCCAATGGGACACCATGCCGGAGGTTCCGACTCCCCCAAGCTGTCCTTGAGCCTCGATCAACAGCGTTTTCATTCCTTCTCTCGCTGCAGTTAGGGCAGCTGCTAAACCTGCAGGCCCACCACCGCAAACGACAACGTCGTATCTGTCCATAATCGGAATATCTGCAGGGACATACCGGATCTGCTTAAGCACTTTTCCATTAATATCTATAGACTCATTCTAAACTAACGTTATTTGGGCCAAAAGTAAAAACACAAAATTGGTTCCTTAATGATTGTTGTTCAAGGCCTAATCTAACCTTCGTACAACGTTATCCTTCGATTCACTTTAGAGTCTGTTGGGGTATCGATTTGGTGGGCGGTACTGGGTTTGAACCAGCGACCTCTCGCGTGTGAAGCGAGCGCTCTTCCGCTGAGCTAACCGCCCAAAAGAACCGTAGTCTACCGAACGGCATCCTAGCGGTGCCACAACCTCAAATGGTTCCTATTCCGTGAAAAATTAAAGCCTTTTGACGGTACTCGATCTCCTCTGCCAAAAAATCCGTTAGTAACTTTATAAGCGCAGACCTTGATTAAGGGCGAACGTTAGGTCGTTTTGTCGTAATTCGTTCTTAAGCTCTCGGAGTTTTGTGTCGTTGTCGATCACCACAAGTTCAACACCCGCCAAATTAGCGAAATCCTCAAGAAATTCGGTTTTTAAGGAATAACTATATACAGTGTGATGAGCGCCACCTGAATAGATCCACGCAGCAATTGCTGTTTTGAAGTCAGGCTTACAGCGCCATACTGCCCGAGCAACAGGAAGTTTCGGTAGGTCTGGGAAATCTACTGCCTCCACTTCACTTACTATCAAACGGAAGCGATTACCGAGATGCACGAGCGAAACGTGAATCGCTTCGCCTGCTGGGGCATCAAATACCAATCGCACTGGATCCTCCTTACCTCCGATGCCCAGAGGATGGATCTCCACCGAAGGTACGCCTGAAGCGATACTTGGGCACACTTCGAGCATGTGTGAACCTAAAACCTTATGGTCCCCGGGAGCTAGGTGGTACGTGTAGTCTTCCATGAATGAGGTGCCACCCTTCAAACCTTGAGACATTACTTTTAGTGCCCTGAGTAGTACCGCAGTCTTCCAATCTCCCTCACCGCCAAACCCGTAACCATCAGCCATCAATCTTTGTGTCGCCAAGCCAGGGAGTTGCCTGAGGCCATGAAGATCTTCAAAAGTGTCCGTAAAGCCCTTGTAATTACCGGCCTCAAGGAACGAACGCATACCCAACTCCAGCCTAGCGCCGTAACGCAACTCTTCATGCCTCTCTCCGCCAGGTCGGAGGTCTTTGCTAATTTCGTAGATATCCTCGTACTCTGAAATTAGGGATGAAACGCGGGATTCTTCAGTCGCTTGAACGTGCTCCACAAGATCCCCAACTCCATGGGTGTTAACCTCAAAACCGAATCGCAGTTCACTAGCTACTTTGTCACCCTCAGTAACAGCGACGTACCGCATGTTGTCTCCGAAGCGAACAAATTTTGCGCCTTGTAGATCGTGCCAAGCGTGTGCGGCCCTTGCCCAAACGCCAAGTCTTTCTTGTACCTCTGGGTCGGACCAGTGGCCCACAACAACCTTGCGTTCCAACCGCATTCTTGTGTGGAGAAAACCAGCCTCTCGATCCCCATGGGCAGCCTGGTTAAGGTTCATGAAGTCCATGTCAATATCGGCCCAAGGCAATTCACGATTAAATTGTGTGTGCAGATGACAAAATGGCTTATTTAGTGCGGATAAACCCCGGATCCACATTTTGGCGGGTGAAAAAGTATGCATCCATAAAATAAGGCCAGCGCATGCCTCATCACCACTAGCTTCTTGCATTAGTTTCGTGACTTCAGCAGGCGTTGTAACTAGAGCTTTATAGCGAACCGGCAGAGCAACGTGTTCAGATTCATCTAGTGCTGCAGCAACCTTTTCAGCATTAGAAGCTACCTCTTGGAGCGGACCTGGGCCATACAGGTGTTGCGATCCGCACACAAACCATATTTCTGGAATCGATAAAGTATTCATGATTGTTAGACTTCCACCCCCTACGCAAGCCAAAGTTTAACCGAGAAAGCACACCAATGCAGCCGGATCTTTACGCTCAGCTACCAATCTAGACCTGTGAGTATCTTTTCGAGTTGATCTTGGGGCTTGTAATAATCGGTTGGCGAGTAACCTGCGCCCATGTCACCCATGAGTCGTCGCTGTCGTGTCGTCATTCCCTTTAAAGCTACGAGAGAAATTTTCTCGTAATCGTATGGGCGGCACCACATTTGGCCGTACCTGAACGTCACGCTACGCCGTACGTCTTATGGCCAACCGAATCTCCGCCTCGTCAATAACGAAGGATTTCCGCTGATCCCATTCCACTGATGGATTCAATTTGTCCGTGTCAAGCGTTTCGGCAAGAACCTCAGCTTGAATGATGCTACCGAAAGCGTTAAGAGCTGCTTTGATGCGCTCATCCTTGGTAACGACACCCACGTTAATGCGGTCATCTAGCTGGTAGTCCGCTTCTTTACGGAGGGTCTGCAGGTGGCGAATAATCTCTCGGGCTAGTCCTTCTAGCTTCAGTTCCTCGGTCAGCTCGAGATCTAGAATTACAACCAGGTCAGCTTTCGTTTCGCAAGCGAAACCCTCTCGGGCGTCATAGTGAACGTCTATCATCTGTGGATCCAGTATCCATTCAGCATCACCAGACACAACGTATCTACCTTCTGGGGTAATCTCGAAATCTCCCTTCTTAATGGCCTTAATGATTTGTGAGGTGGCCTTGCCGAAACTCGAGCCAATCAGATGTCCCTGGGGTCGGTAAACTTCCTCAGCGTAGTTTGAGACATCACTTAAAAGCTCAATGTTATGGACGTTCAATTCATCTTTGAGTAGGTCGATGTCGGTTTCTTCTAACGATTGCGAAGTCCTAATACTCACCTGAGCGAGTGGCTGACGTACCCGTACACCAGTGCGGGCTCTTGCTGCTAAACCAAGCGAGGCTATGTCACGAACTGCAGCCATTCGGTGATTAAGTTCGGTATCAACGTGTAGCTGCTCTGCGGCAGGCCAGTCAGCAAGGTGTATTGATTGGCTCCCAGTGAGATTGCGGTACATAACTTCAGTTAGAAAAGGTACTAGTGGTGCAGCAACTCCTGACAGTGTCACTAGCACCTCGTAAAGCGTGTCGTACGCCGCGAGTTTATCAGCATCGCGACCGGACCGCCAGAAACGATCACGGGACCGTCTGATGTACCAGTTGTTCAGTTCGTCAACGTAGTCAAGGAGAAGCTGGACGGCGTTGCGCAACTGGTAACTAGCCAGCGCTTCATCCACTCGGTGAGATAGTTCAGCGGTACGCGAACGTATCCAACGATCCAGATTAGTAGGAGTAAAGTCACTGGAGTTATCACCCGGATGCCAGTTGTCAATGGCTGCGTATCTAGTGAAGAAACTAAAAGCGTTCCAGACTGGTAGTACGAACCGACGTAGCATTTCGGCAATACCGTCCTCCGTGACGCTGCTATCTACCCCGTCTATACTGGGGTGGCCAGCTAAGTAAAGTCGGAGGGCATCAGCACCATATTTGTCTAGCATTTCGTTCACATCAGGGTAGTTCCTCAACCGCTTGCTCATTTTGCGGCCGTCATCACCAAGGAGGATGCCGTGCGCAACAGAGTTCAAGGCGACAGGCTTGTCAAAAAGAGCTGCACTGAGCACCAATAGGGTGTAGAACCAACCTCTAGTTTGTCCGATGTACTCAACAATGAAGTCGGCTGGGAAGTTGGTGTCGAACCATTCGTCATTGTTGAAGGGGTAGTGAACTTGGGCGTACGGCATGCTGCCCGATTCGAACCAGCAGTCGAGTACTTCAGGTATGCGGTTCATTGTGGATCCGCATTCATCACAGGGAATGGTGATGGCGTCAATATGGTGACTATGAAGGTCGGTTATCTCTTGAATTCCTGAGCGTTCTTTGAGTTCAGCAATACTACCTATGACGTGATGTCGTTTACACTTCTCGCATTCCCAAAGGGGGATTGGCGCGCCCCAAAAACGGTTACGTGAGATGGCCCAATCCCGAATGTTGTCGAGCCAGTTTCCGAAAGCACCATCCTTGACGTGTCCCGGGTACCAGTTCATCTTCTGATTATTTGAAAGGATTTTTTCTTTGATTTCAGTTGTTCGTACAAACCACGAGGGAATCGCCCGGTATATGAGAGGAGTATCAGTACGCCAATCGTGTGGGTAACTGTGTGTCACAGTTGATTGGGTAAATAAGCTGCCATGGTGCTTAAGATGCCGGATGATGTTTGGGTTAGCTTCAAACACATTCTGCCCAACGAAATCTGGCACTTCTGAAGTAAAGTTTCCCTCGTCGTCAACCGGGTTAACCAGAGGAACGCCATCACGGCGAGCTACGTCAAAATCATCCTCTCCGAAAGCTGGTGCCAGGTGCACTATGCCAGTGCCATCCTCAGCTGAAACGAAATCAGCTCCAAGCACTTTGAACGCTCCTTCTGACGCCTTATCTGCAAAATACGGAAGTATCGGTTGGTAACGCCGACCTATTAGGGTTGACCCTAGTGCCTCTTTAATTATAGTTACGTTGTCTTGATCGAAGTGATTTTCAAGTTGATCGCGAGCGAGGATAAAAGTACCTCTCTCATCAGCTACCTTGACATACGTAAGATCTGGGTTTACAGCTAGCGCCATGTTCGAAGGTAGTGTCCATGGTGTGGTCGTCCAAGCAAGTAGATGGGCATCCTCACCCTCGAGTTCGAAACTAATTACTACCGAGGGATCCTGCCGCTCGCGATAAGCATCATCGAGGGTTGCTTCGAAATTTGAGTAAGGCGTCGATAATCTCCAAGAGTAATGGACGACTTTATGGTCTCGGTAAATAAGATCCTGGTCCCAGAGGCGTTTGAATACCCACCATACTGACTCCATGTACGCGGGTTCCATGGTTTTGTAGTCGTTAGCGAAGTCGACCCATCTCCCAACGCGACGAATCACGGTTTCCCACTCACGGGTATAGCGTAGGACTATGCTACGGCACGCCTCATTGAAATTAGCGACTCCCATTTCCTCTATGTCTACTCGACCATTCAGGCCAAGTTCTTTCTCCATCTCGTACTCAACTGGAACACCATGACAATCCCAACCGAAACGACGTTCAACACGGCGCCCTTTCATTGTCTGGTAACGCGGGACAACATCCTTGATGATGCTAGTCATGATGTGACCGTAGTGCGGTAGGCCTGTAGCAAAAGGGGGGCCGTCGTAAAAGACGTAACTGTTCTCTTCCGGACGGTTGTCAACACTCTGCTGGAAAGTGTTTTCTAATTCCCATAGGTCATTTACTGTGGAGTCGAGAGACGCAAAATCAATCTTTGGATCGACAGGGTGAAGAAAAGAGAGTAGATCCTTCATGGGTATTTAGTGTGACCGATTTTCCGTTGCAAGAATGAGAATGATTTGGTACACGATGTTTTTTCAGTCCTGATCAGGGACCCTACGGTGTGCTCAAAGAACTCTATTATTGGTGATTCAGAAGCGCGATTGTTCATGATAGTGGTTATTCTAAAGACCTTCCTAAAGAGTGCTTTTAGGTACCGTGGCACATTACGATTGACGTTGATCTCCCGCAATTAAGTTACCTAGTTGGAACTCGTGTCGAATTGGATGCATGACAGCGTGCTCGAGCATAGAATCAATGGAGAACTCAATGCCCCAAGTCGAAGTATATATCTCTCGAAAGCGTTGTGGTTCAGTATCAGCAAGGGGGAGACGCCAGCGTTCGAGGATATGTTCAACGTAGGCTTTGCCTTCATTGCCGATAGATTCTGAATCTGGTGCCTCGTTGATCTGCGGGTCAGGTAACTGAAGATTCTCGCAAATCCAATTCATGTAACCTCGAGCTGAAGCCAGAACGTGGTGGTGCAGCGTCTCTAATGAAGCGTAGTTACTGTTGTTAGTTTCTGGGAGAGTAACCCCAGCAGCGTTTGCTTGTTGCCAAATAACCAGGTAGGAGCGTAAGTGGTGATCATGAAGTAGCACCAGGGCTCGTGCGCCGCCATAGCGGTAATGTTCTAGTAACGACATAACGGTACCTCCTCATAGTAGGTCTGGGCCGCACAAGTAGGTTACCCTAGGTTCTGCTGGGTCATCGTTAATACGTAAACGAAAAGAGAATCATCAAAACACGTTTCTACCCGATGCGCCCTTACCATGTAGTTCGTGATGTAGTTTTTGTCGTTGGCGTTAAGGCTTTAATCTGGTTGCTAGGAGGAAAGTACATGAAGGATTTAAGTAAAGATCAGGTCAGCATCATACTGGACGCTCAGGGTTATGCCGTCCCAGACGAGGACCTTATAGAGATTACTGCGCGGCTTAACGCTGAACTCGAGAGCGCACCTGCGCTTGACCGCTTAGCTACCAACGACAGTGAATCTTGGCCCACATTATTTCCGTTCAACAAACAAAAATGACTGCTAACGATCTTGCTTTCCTCTCCTTGAACGAGCAAGCAGAGCTTATCCACAGAGGTGAACTGTCACCTGTTACGTTAGTGGAGGCGTATTTAGGAAGAATTGAGCGTCACGATGATTCCCTTAAGGCATTCATAACTATTGAGGCGGAAGCAGCCCTGGCAGCAGCGAAGGCGGCTGAAGATGAAATTCAGGCTGGTAACTACCGTTCTGCTCTGCATGGGATTCCGTTTGCGGTGAAGGATCAGATTCTGATTAAAGGTGTTCGCGTGACTGGTGGCTCTAAGGTTTTAAGCGACCACATTGGCCAGCGTGATGCGACTTTAATAGCGCGCCTTAAAAAAGCTGGTGCTATCCTGCTTGGTACGCTCAACACGCACGAGTTTCACATGGGTCCCACTAGGGACTTCCCGTTCGGTACACCCAGAAACCCATGGAATTTAGAACGGGCAACTGGGGGTTCCTCGAGCGGTTCGGCTGCTGCTGTCGCGGCTGGTCTTTGTACGTTTTCGTTGGGGGGCGATACGTCCGGATCAATCAGAGGACCGGCAGCCTATTGCGGTACGGTGGGCCTCAAGGCGACTTGGTCAAGAGTGAGTCGGGATGGGGTTTTCCCACTCGCATGGACTCTGGATTGCGTGGGTCCATTAACCCGTACTTCTCAGGACGCTGCTCTTGTTTTGCAGGTCCTTGCAGGACACGACCCATTAGACCCAACATCGAGCAGTGTGCCAGTTGCAGATTATGCTGATGGCCTGACGAACAATCTTGAGGGCATCCGGGTTGGGGTAGTTAAAGAATTAATGAATGAACCGGAAACCAACGTTGGTGTGCGAGTCATCGTTGATGATGCTATTGAGGTATTGCGTGATTTAGGTGCCGAGATTCGGAAAGTTCAGTTACCACAAATGGCGGATTCGAAGTACGTTACTTCGCCCTTGGTGCTGCCTGATGCCGTCCAGTATCACCGCCCCTTGCTTCTTGAGAATTACGAAGATTATGACGTGAACACGCGCGTCCGTCTGATGATTGGTGCTGCCTTACCTGCCGGCATAATTGGGCAGGCTGATCGCGCGAGGATTGGGTTTACTCGTGCCGCCCTTAAAGCATTCGAAGATGTCGATGTGTTCGTTGGGGCGGCTGCGGGTGAGGGTGCTCCGCCATTAACTTATAGTAAGCGAGTCACTACTAAAGAGGAGGCTGTTTATGGGACGTTTGGGGCTGGGGCTGTAGCTGGTCATCATAGTCGCCTTGCTAGCCTGGCTGGCCTACCTGCTCTTTCAGTACCTTGCGGTTTTGATTCTAATGGCATGCCCTTGGGTCTGCATGTTGGTGGGAAGTATTTTGATGAGGCTACTGTCCTTAAGGTGGCTCATGCTTATGAAATAGCGAGCGGCGGCCTTCAGAAGCGCCCGCCGCTCGTTTAAATCTTGATCTAAGTCAGTACAGCTGCATCTAACCGCCGGTGATGGCGGGTAGGAAGTGAATCTCGCTATTAACGTCGATGGGAAGAGTTTGTCCTTCGTTATTAACGATTCCATCAACAGACATGGCTATGCCGGGTTGAAGTCGACGGCGGTCACGAAACAAACGTGCCGTGACACCCGGGTAGGTGTTCTCAAGGTTTTCCATTACCTCTTGGATGGTGTCCCCAGGTGATTCAATCACGGCCGTTCCGTCGGTTAGTGCTTGCACCAGGGGGGGAATCCAGACTGTTGCCATTGATTAATTACCTTCCTTTTAGTTCCCCTCTTTGTCCCATATTGCCTTGAGGATCTTTCCGGGCGACATTGGTAGGGACCTCATGCGTATACCTATTGCGTCGTAAATTGCGTTCGCTATGGCTGCTACGGGAGGAACGATGGGGACCTCTCCGACGCCACGTACTCCGTAGGGGTGACCTGGGTTGGCCACTTCAACTAGGACGGTGTCGAGCATTGGTAGGTCAAGGGCCGTGGGAGTCCGGTAATCAAGGAAACTTGCGTTTAATAGACGACCGTCATCGTCGTAAACGTACTCCTCATTTAGTGCCCAGCCGACACCTTGGGCTGCACCCCCGTGCATCTGGCCTTCGACGTAACTCGGGTGGATGGCCTTACCCACGTCCTGAACGGCGGTGTAACGAAGGATCTCTACTTTGCCGGTTTCTGTATCTACCTCAACATCAACAATATGAGTGCCGAAAGCCCCACCGAATCCCTGCGGGTGGACGGAAGCAGAGGCCACCACTGGACTGCCAGTCTCATCCAGGCGGCCAGCCAGCTCATTGAAGCTCACTCGGTTGCCGTTACTAGCGAAGAATCCATCTTCGTAAATAACGTCGTCAGGATCTTTCTCTAGGAGTGTGGCTGCCCGGCGAGTAAGCTCATCAATTAATTTCAGGCCAACTTCGTACGCTGCCCAGCCTGTAGCGAAGGTAACGCGGCTGCCGCCAGTACTGTCGTTATACCCAACTGAGTCCGTGTCGACGACTTGCGGCCGGACGGATTCGTAGGGGATGTCCATGGTTTCAGCTAGCTGCATGGCGATCGATGCGCGGGAACCACCAATGTCTGTTGAACCCTCAACAAGGTTTACAGACCCATCATCGTTGATGCTTGCCGAGACGCTGGACTTGCCACCCCAGTTCTGCCAGTAGCCATTCGCGACACCCCGGCCCCTGTTGCGTCCTTCTAGTGGCGCGGTGTAGTGCGGATGTTCTGCTGCGGCCGTTAGTGTCTCTTTATTCCCAATGCGAGCGAATACCGGTCCGTCAGCTCGACGGTCGCCCTCTTGTGTGGCATTTTGTTGACGGAAATCTAGCGGATCGACACCCAGTTTCTCTGCTAATTCATCAACGACGCTTTCTGCAGCGTAGGCAGCTACGGTAGCTCCGGGAGCCCTGTAAGCAGCTGCTTTAGGTTTGTTAACAATGACGTCGTAACCATTTATGAGCAAATTATCAAGCAGATAAGGAGCAAGGATGGTGACAGCGCCAGCACCTACTGGAGAACCTGGGAAAGCTCCGGCTTCGTAGGCCATGTACACCTCAGCAGCGGTGAGATTTCCGTCTTTAGTGGCCCCCATTTTGACCCGGATGTACGTACCGGATGTCGGTCCGGTACCACGCAAGACTTCAGTGCGACTCATGGTCATCTGTACTGGTCGGGAACCAGCTTTCTTAGAAAGTAAGGCTGCTACTGGCTCGAGGTATGGATCTAGCTTGCCGCCAAACCCACCACCAATTTCAGTAGGAATTACTGTGACACTGGAAACTGGAATGTCCAGTAAGCCCGCTACTTGATTACGAACTCCGAACGCAGATTGGGTGCTGCACCAAATGGTGAGGTGATCGTCACCGTTGTACAGCACAACGGTACTGTGAGGCTCTATGTAACCTTGGTGAACAGTGCTGGTTCGGAATTCTCGTTCTATAACTTCATCGGCAGCTGCGAAACCAGCGTTAATATCACCACGGCTGTGCTGAAGGTGGCTCGCTACGTTCGTACGTCCTTCGAGTTTAGCGCCCATCTCAGTGGTACGTAGGTCTTCAAGAACGATTATGGGATCGTCGGCCATTGCGTCTAGAACATCGAGTACTGGTGGAAGTACTTCGTATTCGATCTGGATTTGGTCGGCTGCTTCTTGAGCTATAGCAAGGCTCGTGGCGGCAACTGCGGCGATAGCATGACCGTCGTATAGAACTTTGTTGCGCGCCAGGATCTTCCAGCTGCTCCACAACAAGCCGTCCTCGACGTTAGGCAGGTCAGCTGCTGTGACAACTGACTTCACGCCATCAATTGCTTCGGCTTTACTGGTGTCAATCGAGATGATGCGGGCGTGTGCGTGGGGACTGCGCACCATTGCGCCGTAAAGGCGGTTTGCTACTCGTACGTCAGCAGCATAAATTGCTTTACCCGTGACCTTATCAACCCCGTCGGGTCTTATTGGTCGAGAACCAATAATCTTGTAGGTTTGATCACTAGCGGGTGGTTTTTTCTCCTTTACTGCCATGGGGTTTCCCCTCTCATTCTGCTAGCGCCCTTCACGCGGAAGCCATGCTCTCAGCGGTGTCGAGAACAGCGCGGATGATCTTGTCGTAACCGGTGCAGCGGCACAAGTTGCCGGACAAATGAAAGCGGACTTCCTCTTCGGTGGGTTTAGGGTTTTTCTCTAATAGTGCTATGGCGGAAACAATGAATCCTGGTGTGCAAATTCCGCATTGTAAAGCCGCATGCTCAAGGAATTTCTGTTGCAGTGGGTGTAGCCCTTCGGTCGGTGCAACACCCTCGATAGTGGTGACTGAACGACCTTCTATTTCTGGTGCTAGGACTAAGCAGGAATTCACTAGTACGCCATCGAGGAGAATGTTGCATGCGCCGCAATTGCCGTTGCTGCAGCCTTCCTTGGTGCCGGTCATACCGAGGTTTTCACGTAGGACCTGAAGTAGTGTCTGGCGGGGTTCACAAAGGAATGTCTTCTCTTCGCCGTTAATGGTTGTGTTAACAATTGCGTGATTCGACAAGGTCATTGGTCCTTTCAGCCTCTGGCCCGCTCGATTGCCTTGTTTAGGGCACGGCGGGTTAGTACGGCAGCGAGGTGTTTGCGTTGCTCTACAGTGCCACGCATGTCACTGATGGGTTTTGCTGCTTCTTGAGCTAGTTGGGCAGCTTCGTTGATAGTGGCATCTGAAACTTGCTTGCCGATTAATGAAGCACCTGCTTCCTCAACTAGTAATGGTGTGGGAGCTACGGCACCAAGCGCAATGCGGGCTTGTTCTATTGTTTGGCCCGTCTCGTCTAGTGAAACTGATGCGCCTGCACCAACAACAGCAATATCCATTTCGTTACGTGGGATGAAGCGGAGGTAATGAGCTCCGAAATGTGCGGTGGGGGCTGGGAATTTTATGGAGACTAGGAATTCGCCAGTCTTCAGAATGTTTTTTCCGGGAGCAACGCAGAATTCTTCGACGGGAACTTCGCGTTGTCCGTCTGGCCCAGCAATAACGCAGATTGCGTTATGAACGATCATTGCGGGGATGGAATCCCCGGCGGGTCCTGAATTGCAGAGGTTACCGCCGAATGATGCTCTACCTTGGATGCCTCTTCCACCGATCAGGTCGGCACTATCGATAAGTCCTGGGTAGGCACTCGTGATTTCTGGGTTCGAGTAGAGGCGGTAGCATGGTGTGGCAGCGCCGAGCTCGAGACCGGTTTGGAGTGAGTAGTTTAGGTCGGTCAGCTGAGGAATACGTTTCACGTCAATAACGAGTTCAGTTTTGATCCGACCTTCATCCAGCTGGGCAATCAGGTCGGTGCCGCCACCGAGTACGCGAGCGTTACCTGCGCTTTCGGTTAAGAGCGCGACAGCCTCATCCACGGTTTTTGGTGATGCAAATCCGAAGGCCTGCAAAGGGTTACCTCCTAAGAAAAACTCGGGATGTGAAGTAGCCTTGAAAAAGCTGAATCAAAGAACGGCATTGTACATCCCAATAGTCCTATTTAATCTATTGTATCGCGGTGCTGTGGGCGACGTGAAGACCAAGTAACAAAATCACCGTGCTGCTGAGTAACTTCTAGTGCTCATCATGACTCCTGGATTTCGGTTTATGTCTCTGGTTTTCAGCGTTAGTGCCCATCAATTATAACGGCCCCACCGCCAACTTTATTAGTGCGGTGGGGGTTGTATTTACAGGAGTTAATGCTCAGTCAATGTAGACAAAAGCAATGTGGTGAAAATCGTCACCTTGGAGTGTAGCTACCCTAGCGTCATTAAAATCAGTGACACTTAGATAAGAAATAACAGCGGTTCCATAGGAGTGAGTCTGCACGTAAAATGTATCGGTTTTTCCGCCGACACTAGCGGTTTCCATGAGGATAGAACCATGCGGTCAAATGGCTACTTCTTTTTCTAATCAACACTTGTTTTTTTGCGATGCCAACCGCATTATTTCTTGGGCCTTAGTGAGTGAAATTAGTTTTTCAGGTACTTCCCAGGAATGCGTGAAGCGTCGTATTCGGCGTTAGGATCACGATTAGCTATTACGTCGGGCACGTCACCATCCCAATAGTCCGGGATGGTGTTAACAGGTCGGCTGTGCCAGGCAAGAACGAGTGTCCTGCGTTGGTCAGTTTTATTTCGTCTTGCGGCGTGTAGGATCCGTGCGTCTGCAAGCACTAACGAGCCGGCTTTCGCAGGAACATCAATCTGACCTGGAACATCACTGAACATAACGGGATCATCTTCCTCTATGAACCTAGCGCCCTGTTCATGCGCTGGCACGAGCTTATCGTGCAGAGGCATTCGCTTGCGATGCGAACCAGGAATGAGCATCAAGCACCCATTATCAACCGTCGTGTCAGTAAGGTAGTAATTCAAAAAAATGGTTTGCGGCCAAGGGGAGGCACTCATAGGATCATCCCATTTCATCCAATCCTGATGCCAGTAAAGCGGTGGTCCTTTAGGTTCTTTCGTTAGGATAATTACGCTACCGGCATTAGTCTCGAAATCCCCGAAACCCAACTCCTTAAGAGCCGCGTAGGAGGGCGCCCAACTCAGGAGCTTCGCAATGACGGAATTATCATCTCGCTTCACACCAATATGCTGACCCTGATACACGTGCTCTGGAAGCTCCACATGATTCTCAATAAGTCGTTCCGTCTCACTGCGCAACTCAACAAGAAAATCTTCAGGCACCACATTATCAATCACGCAGTAACCATCACGCAGCATCTGTTCACGCTTTTCAACTGCCTGCTCAGACGTCATTAAGTCCCCTCCTGTGTAAATAGCATTCTACTGTACTCAACCAACATTAACGACTTAATTAAGGTTGATCTGGCAACAAAGAAATGAGGAACAACTGCCTTGTATGATCATCCCGTGCTGACAAACCAGGCACCAGTATTTTGCTTCCACTTCGATTCCAACATGGGGATGGATCCTGACGCAGATCACCCGAAACCCACGAACCAATGTCGAAACCCGGTGATCGTACGTGCGTGCCGTCCGATCGGCGGTAGAAAGTAAAATAATTCTGAGCCTCCTGAGAGTCCTTATGGCCATTAACTAGCCAGTCGCCCTCAGGGGAGAGTGCAACGTCGCCCTGAGCGTCAGGAAAAATTTTGGTGTCACCAAGCTGCCCAACTACTAACTGACGATCAACATCGAACACCACTTGCCTGCCGCTTAACGCTCCAATCATACGGCCACCAAAATCCCATTCAGGATGACCACCAATGTGAGTGCCCAGCCGGGTTAATTCTCTCCCGTCGGGACGCAGCACAAAAGCAGCATTAATTGATTTTCTGGCTCCCTCTTGCCAGCCTCCCCTAACGAAAAAGAAGATACGAGTGTCATCACGACTCCAGAGGGTGTGATTAATGAATAAATCAAGCTCATCAACTTGAGGGTCAGCCGGCCGGATAGCCTCTGCTAATTCGTTGAACGAAACGAGTAAATCGCATTCCCCCGTCCCGACATTAACTTTGAACACCCCATCATCCTTGGGGTGCTTAATCCCTTCAGTCCAATCAGCTGCGCCATGGTAACCAGTTACGGCTCGTAACCGCCCAAGACGACCGTAATTAATCCCTAAGAACCAACCACCCTGCTGCGCAACACCGGAATTACCAATCGGTCGTCCCTGAAAGCGGTACTCCCTGACGCGTTCACCATCAGGACCTAAAGACCGGTCAAACAGCACGCAAAAAACCTCGTTCGTTACTGCATCCCGATCATTAAAAAAAAACTGGTTCTCCTGAGCCTCAGGATTCCAGTAGAACATTGTGCCCTGCTGCGGATTCCACCCGCGTGACTGATCAACCAAACTAACTGAGTAATTATCATGGGTGTCGATCAGTACAACACCAGCTGGTTCATGCCCACTGGGAAGATGATCATGGAAGTTACTCTCGAGCGCCAAAATGTAACGTTCAGACAAATTCCAAGGAATATTCTGAACATGCCCAATGTAACCAAAGAAATGATGATTTGGGCCCCACGTGACCTGCTGAACTTTTAACTTGTGTTCACTCGTCATAAGAACCCACCTTTAATTAACAATCCTTAGTCGTGAACAAAGCATTTCTGATTCTTACCTGACCCTACTAATTCCATTACGGCCGTTCGAGTGGGGTGAGGAGTTCACCCTGCATTACCGTTACTGCTTGGCCAATCAGCAGAACCCGATCCCTTTTCATACGAATTCCGATTTGTCCACCTCTCGCAGAAACCTGGAAAGCCATCAGGTCGGATTTACCTAGTTTTTCAGCCCAGTACGGCCCCAAAGCACAATGCGCTGATCCCGTAACTGGATCCTCAACTATGCCCACTCCTGAGCCAAAGAAGCGCGACACAAAATCAAATGAGTCACTATCACTAGAAGCAGTCACAATGATTCCACGTGAATCGAGTTGGGTAAGCACAGCAAAATCATGAGCGTCGAGATTACGAACATCATTTTCGGAAGGTACTTCCACGAGGTAATCAAAAGAGCTCCTCCCAACGTAATTCACGTCAGCATTAATAACCTCGAGTAACTCTGTTGGTGGGTCGCTCAACACTGGGGGAGTAGCGGGGAAATTCATGACCATCGTGTCGGCCTCACGTTCAACGGTCAATAGTCCACTAGCGGTGTGGAACTGAGCAGTATCATCGACTGACAGGTGACCAACTTCCCACAAGTGATGCGCACTAGCTAAAGTAGCGTGACCACACAAATCAACCTCTACAGATGGAGTGAACCAACGCAAGTCATAACCATCGTGATGAGCCACAAGGAAAGCAGTTTCGGAGAGATTCATCTCTTTCGCTACTGCTTGCATCCAACTTTCAGATGCGGGTTCGGGAAGCAAACACACGGCAGCTGGATTACCACTAAACGGTTTGTTAGTAAACGCATTAATCTGAACAATAGTTAATGTCATGCCAACCTAATTCCGGTGGTGTAACCGAACTTGGTGTTACCCCAACTCATTAGTAAGGCCCAACTCTGGGGGTGCTTCTGGGGAGTGCGTCGATAGTGGCGTCAAAACTACGGCGTACCAAGTCCCACTTTATGGCCTGATAATTAGGGTCGCCCGACAGGTCATTATGTTCCCAAGGGTCGCTCTCTAAATCAAAAAGCTCAAACATGTTTTTCGCATGGTACGTAATGAGTTTCCATTTACGATCGCGGTACATCGTGGCATGAGTCTGGTCCGGCAGGGCAAGTGCTCCTAAAAACTCAGAACGAACAAAATCACGGTGTTCGACTGATTTCCCAGTTAAAACAGGTAGTAGCGACTTGCCCTGAACATCGTACGGCGGTTCGATATTGAGAAGGTCATAAAAGGTAGGTGTTAAGTCACTAAGTTCCACCAGAGCGTCGCTCGTAATTCCCTCTCGAAAATGCCCAGGCCAAGAGATCATTAACGGTACACGCACTGACCCCTCGTAAAACCGGCAGCCCTTTTGACTTAGACCATGATCTCCAAGAGCTTCACCATGGTCACTAGTGAAAATAATTATGGTGTTGTCGCGTTGCCCTATCTCTTCAAGGTGATCAAGTAACCGACCAAACTGGTGGTCGAGTTGCGTAATCATAGCGTAGTAAGCTGCTTGCATGGCCTGGTGACCGAATTCCTCTGGGTGTTGTGTCTCAGACTGGAAATCAACACCCGCGTTAGCTAGTTTCTTTTGTTGCGCAATGTCACTGTCCTTGAAGTGAGCACCAGGCAAACTTTCAGGATCATAACGACGGTAGTACTCCCAAGGCGGATCGAACGGGGGGTGCGGATCGAATGGGTTGATACTCAGAAGCCAAGGCTGTTCATTACTTTCGTTAGCCTCCAAAAAATCCACAGCCATCTCAGTACACCAGAAACTTTGGTGTAAGTGAGGTGGGACATTATCTGATTCTTCTGTTGGGAGGTACAAACCCGCCTTCTGCAGCTGTTTCGGAATACCAGCGGCATTAACTAATGGGTTCTCAGTCCGATTTTTGAGGTGAACTTCGGGATTCTCGCCTTGCTGGCGGATCCAATCGAAATAGTCATGTCCGTCTTTCCGATTACCGTGGCTGTAATGAAAGGTCCGATAACCATCATCAACACGATTTTCAATTCCGTTGTATGCCGAGGCAATATGAAGCTTACCTATCAAGCCACAGTCGTACCCCTCTCTCGCCAAACGATTAGTCACAAGGTGATCCTCAAGCGCAACTGGGAAATCTGCACTTCCATTACCGTTCACGTGTAATGCACTGGGGTACATTCCCGTGAGAAAGCTGGCTCTACTTGGCGTGCATACTGGGCTCTGGCAGTAAGTATGCGTGAAAGTGACTGCCTCTCGCATGAAGCTATCAAGGCGTGGGGTTTGAACATGCGGGTTGTTGAGCGCCCCGATAGTGTCAAAACGCTGTTGGTCGGTGCAGTACCACAGGATATTCGGGCGTGTACTCATAAAATGGTTCCGTTTCCTCTACCGGGTAATTAAGTGAACCATATCAAAAAAATGAAGCGAAAAAGTTTTTTATCAAAGGTATTTGTACGTTAGTTTAAGCGTCCTGAAAAACTTTTTTTCGGTGGTTATTTAGACACCCCAACGCTTTCGTGCTTCTTCCATCGGTACTGTTTCGCCCTTTAGCCAGGCATAGTGTGCCTTCGGATTTTCCCCTATCCAACGTTCGTCCACCGGGTCGCTAGCTCGTTGGTATCGAGTGTCTGCACTTAACCTGAAGCGGTTAGTCATGTTCCTGATAGAACCATGCATGGTGTACATACCAAAAATCAGTGCGTCGCCCGCCTTGAACTCAGTTGTTTGCCATTGACCGCCGTAAGAATCAACTAGTTCGACGGGATCATTTGAAAACCAACCATCTACCTTGTCTCGGTCAACATCCATCTTGCCGTAAGTTTGCCGGATCCGGTCAAACTGGTGCGAACCAACCAACATAGCTAGCGGACCATCTTCGTACCTAACGTCACCTAATGGAGTCCAAACAGTGTAAACCTCTTCGGTACCCCGCCCCATATAAACAATGTCGTAATGAGCGCCCGTGAAGCCACGATGACCAACAACACGAAGCCATTTGAAATCGTAAGTGAGGGCTGGCTCGCCCAAAAACTCACTGAAGAACTGCATGAGCTCTGGGGATTCAACCAGATTGAGGAATTCGGGAGAGTGGGTTATTTTTTTTGAATCACCGTCAAATCTACCGCGTTTCCCCTCAGCAATAACACCGTCAGCGAGCGGATGCCCAGAATCCAGTTGCCCTGCAGCGGCAAGGTTTTCGAGAAACACTCGGCGTGCTTCCTTGACTTTACTTGGGTCGTGCAGTTGCCGAATAAGCAAATACCCATCTTCGACTAAACGTTCCCGAAGTGCCGGCAAGTCCGACATTAAATGTGTAGCGTCTCTTAAGGAACCCAAGTACTTGCCGCCGAGTTCTAACTCCCGAGTACCTATACTTAGATTCACATCTATCAGAGCTCCCGCCTTACGGCTGATTGGAATTAATCTTAAACGCTACTTTGACTACGCTAACTTAGGCAACTTGAACAAAGATTTTAACACTTCCAAAACCGCTGCTAGTCCTGTTCGGGGCTGTGATTTTACGAACAAACAGGTCACAATAGGGCGCGTGCTTGCCCTCTTCAGGTCAGCAAGCC
>CEQQ01144755.1_pt1 | contig 19030 bp, 14 predicted proteins | sample 531041 | NCBI WGS metagenome assembly CEQQ01 (sample SAMEA2621222, study PRJEB7988) | marine metagenome | biome: marine biome (ENVO:00000447); feature: deep chlorophyll maximum layer (ENVO:xxxxxxxx); material: "saline water (ENVO:00002010), including plankton (ENVO:xxxxxxxx)" | depth 150 m | reverse complement strand
AGAATCCATAATCTTTGCAACCCCATCTGGCGTTACAACATTACCTGCCATAATTCCCAATCTAGGAAATTCTTTTCTAGTATCAGATATTAATGAATGAAATGAGTCTATATATCCATTAGGCACATCAAATACTATAAATTTAGGAATTTGAGAAATTTTCTTATCCATGAAAGAAAAATAATCATGGATCTTCTTCATATTATCTAATCCAAAAGTCATAAAATTAAAATCTAAATCCAATCCAGCATTAACAGCATTCACCCAATCATTAGGTGAGTAAAACTTACTTATTGCAGTAGTAACATTAAAATCTTGCAAAGAAAGTCCCATCTCAAAAGTTCCTACAAAATCCATATTAGAAGCCATAATAGGAATGCCTTCCCAAGATATGCCTGAATTCGGAAATTCCACTACCGTATCTAATATCACTTCTTTTCTAGAATTTATGTTAGAGAGTTTAGGAGATACTAAAACATCATCAAATTGTAATTTTTTGTCATCTACATTTATCATTAAAAATCGTCTTCGGAATACCCTTTAGCTTGCACCGATATAAAAGAGGGGATATCTGCAGTAAATATGGTTTCATCTCCTGTCTCTGTGTCATCATCTGTCCAATCTTTCATATCAGCGAATTTAGATTCATCATTTAAAGTATATCCGATGGTTGCATTAGGAATTAAAGAGATACTTTCAGATTTTTTTATAAATGATGGGGTGTTAGCTTGAGATACAGAACGAAATACTTCATTAATAATAATAGATACTTCATTTTCTACAATACTTGTAATATTTGCTTCATATTTATTGCCACCTTCTATTAGACGACGTAGCCTAGATCCTATTTTAGGTTCTAGGCTACCCAGAACTTGATTATTTTGATCCATTACTTTAATGCCTTTAGATGACAATACCAATTGAACAGTATCTCCTGATAGTAAATTTGAAGTATCCAGTTGTCTCGGAACATTTAATAATTTCGTAATAACTGTTTTAGCACTTTCCTCTATATAATTTTTATTAGAAGTATTGCTGTTAGCCGAACGTTTATTAGGATCATTATTTGTTTTATCCAATCTAGCAAGATTTTTTTTAGCAATAACACTATTCTCGGAAATCACAAGTGCACATTTAAAAGCATTAGAAGCTTTATTCTTATCTCCGATTTCCATGCAGGCTTTACCTAACCTGTTGTAAGCCTCTAAATCCCACGGAAAATCCTCAATTATCTCTTGATTGATAGCTGCTGCTGCATTCCAATTAGATTCTGTAGCTAATTTAATAGATTTTTTGGTCATATCCTTTTTAGCTTTATCTAGATCGGTGACGATATCGTAATAATCAGCAGCTTCAGATGTTTTCCCTAGCTTCATTAAAGCATCAGCCAATCGGCCATAAGCCCTATAATCACATTCTACTTCTTGAATCATCATACGGTTAATTTGTTCGGCTTCTTCCCATAACCCCATTTGTGAGGCTTTTAAAGCATCTTTGGTATTTTTCTTGATTTGATTCAGAAGATTTTTTAAGTGACTTTCGTTCATTTTAATCCTCTATTAGTGACCATTACTTAACAATTCACCGGCATTGTATGCTTTAATTTCACAAATGTTCAATCATTTTATGGATTAGAAATATTGGTTTTTTTGAACTTCGATGCATGAAAGAGCCTGAATTCAATAATTTTAACCAAAGTTTCCAACAAAATAGTAAATGTCATCTTTGATTTACCATGCAGTCTTTCATCAAACAAAATGGGCATCTCAAAAACAGAATATCCAAATCTCACACATTGAAAAGTTACTTCTGACTGAAAGCCAAATCCAGAACAGCGTATTTTATCCCAATTAATTGATTTAGCTGTTCTATAATTGAATGCTTTAAACCCAGAGGTAACATCTCTAACATTTAAAGATAATGCTTTTCTTATTCCAAAATTACCCAAAGAACTAATTAATTTTCGCAAAAAAGACCAATTGTTAGAAACATATCCATTTTGAATATACCGTGAAGCAATAACAAGATCATAAATATCTAATTTATCAATCATTTCTCTTATATATATTGGATTATGGGAAAGGTCTGCATCCATCTGAACTATAATTTCATATAAATTAGATATAGCCCAATTAAATCCTTGATTATAAGCGTTAGCTAATCCTAATTTATGTGGTATATCTAAAACGTGTATTCGTTCATCGTATATAGGGGATAACTTTCTAGCACAACAGGCTGTGCCGTCTGGAGAATTATCATCCACTATTAAAATATCAAGGTTAGGTATTCCTTGAGAAAATATTTTTTTCGTTAATATTGATAAGTTATTAACTTCATTAAAAGTAGGAATAACTACTACTATTTTAGGAGTATTCATCAAAAATATCTATGTGACTTACTCTATAAAAATTCAATTGATTGAGTAGCATCCAAAAATATATCTTATTTTTACCCAGAAAGTATCTTTGAGCATCTCAAAAGATGCTTTTAAGGGTTTTATTTTACTTTGATCTTTATGATACCAATTAATCGGCAACTCCAACACTGATAACGAGTACTTGTTTGCTAAAAATAAGATTTCAACATCAAATCCCCATCCGTTAATTATCTGTTTTGAAAATAATTTTTCTGCGGAATCAGCTGTGAAACATTTATAGCCACATTGAGTGTCTTGGTAACTATTTACAAAAAATATCCTAACATAATAATTAAATATTCTTCCCATCAAATGCCTCATATAAGGCTCATCGAATCTTCTAGCTCCTAAAATCTCTCGAGAGGCAATAACCACATCATATCCTTTCTCCATATTATCAATAAATTCATCAATATAACTTGGGAGCATCGCTAGATCAGCATCAAACATTATTCTATAGTGACCCGTAGCTTTTAGCATTCCTCTTTTGACAGCAGCTCCCTTACCTTTATGAGCAGAAGAAATTAAGAATACATCTACATTATTGCTTCTATTAGATTGCTTAATCCACATGGATACTTGATCACGTGTGTTATCAGTACTGCCATCATCAGAAACGATTATCTCGCAATCACTATTTTTATCTACAAAATAATTAGCAAGAACATCTAATGTATTTATAATTCTAGAAGATTCATTATATGTTGGTATTACGATTGATAACTGCAAAGTATTTTTCAATAAAGATATTTTTTATTAATCTGCATCTAATTCAAAAGCCTTATGTAAAGATTGAGCAGCTTTTGTCAATTGATCTTCATGAACAATACAAGTGATCCGTATTTCAGATGTTGTAATCATCTCTATGTTAACACCTTCACTTGATAATGCTTCAAACATTTTCGAAGCATATCCTGGTGAATCCTGCATGCCTGTTCCAACAATACTTATTTTTGCTAAATTATCTGAAGTTGAAAGGCTTTCTGCATTAAGGTCACTAAGAATATTAGAAACAATATCAATAGTTCTATTTAAATCAGATGATTCTACTGTAAAGGTAAGATCCGTAGTCCCAGATACACTCGAATTCTGAACAATAATATCAACACTAATATCTGCTAATGCTAATGGCTTAAAAAGACTTGCAGCAATTCCAGGACGATCTTTCACCGAATACACCGTCACTCTAGCTACTCCTTTATCGGTAGCTATTCCATTAACTCTATTCCGAATTTCACCAACATTTTTATCCATATTATCTCCAGAGTAAATCAAAGTACCTTCTAAATCTTTAAAACTCGATGCTACAAGAATTGGAACATCATATACCATCCCTAATTCTATCGACCGTGGATTCATTTTAGCCCCATAATTAGCAAGCTCTAACATTTCCTCAAAGCCAATATGATTAAGTTTCCTCGCCTCAGGTACTAATCTAGGATCAGCTGTATATATTCCATCAACATCTGTATATATTTCACACCTTTCAGCATTAAGTGCAGCAGCCAACGCAACTGCAGTTAAATCAGAGGCTCCTCTACCAAGTGTTGTAATATCCATATCGGAAGTGGCTCCTTGAAAGCCCGCAACAATCACAATATTCCCTTTAGAAATTTCTTCTTCAATTCTATTGGTATCTAAATCAGAAATCTTAGCCTTACCATAACTTGAATCCGTTTTGATTCCAGCTTGTATACCGCTAAGACTTACGACCTTTTTTCCTATCTCATTTAAAGCCATCGCTACTAACGAACATGCTTGCAACTCTCCTGTTGAAAGTAAAACATCCAATTCTCTTCTATCAGGATTATTTGAGACTTTTGACGCTATATCCAACAAATAGTTTGTCGTATCGCCCATCGCAGAAACAGTTGCAACAATTGAGCCATTAATATCATGAGATTTTGATATTTTTTCAGCCACATTTTTAACTAGTTCTGGTGTCGCTAAAGATGAGCCGCCGTATTTTTGAACCACTAATCCCATACTACACCTTCAATAAGAATATTTTATTCAAATTTATTCTACTCTTCATGGTATACACCTTTTGATGAAGGCTTTGTAACAACAATTTCACCACTAATGCCTGATTTCATGGCAGCATCTGCCATTTCGTACCCTATTGTGTATTCACGATCTACACAAAAGGCTAATATAGTGGATCCAGCCCCAGATAAATATGCTCCAAATGCACCTGAATTTAGTGCTGCCCGAATGATATTTTTCATAGGGAAAAAAATCTTCTGTCTGGCTGGCTGATGCATCCTATCTTGAGTTGCATAAGTTAAATTTGCCCATTCACCAGTAACAAATGATTGAATTAACAATGCTGATCTTGAGATATTGAAAATAGCATCTTTTCTTAAAACTTTTTCCCCTAATACATTTCTGGCAGATTCAGTTTCCATAGCGACGTCAGGTACGAATAAAACCGCTTTTAAATCATCCGAATAGATAGGAACATTAGTAACATCAATTAAATCATCCTGAAATATACCAATCTGCATTCCCCCAAAAATCGCCGGTGCAACATTATCAATATGGCCTTCTACTCGCCCAGCAATATCCACTAAATCATGCTTGCTTAAAAGATTCCCTCCATAAACATTAGCAGCATATAAACCTCCAACTAGAGCGGCAGAGCTACTTCCTGTCCCTCTTGCTAAAGCAATTTGATTATTACATTCAATAGACACAATAGGAGGTGTTTGATCAATTTCATGAAAATATCGGTTAAAACTTTGAAGTACCAAATTGTCTTGATTAGTAGGAAGAGTATCTTCCCCATAGCCAGAAATACTAACTTTTGAAGAAGATGATGAAAGTTCTTTTACTTTGACTGTGTTCCAAATATCCAACGCAATGCCAATGCAATCAAATCCTGATCCCATGTTAGCTGATGTAGCCGGTACTTTAACTATAATTTCGTTTTTCATAACACTAAAAATAGAATTATAGCATTCCTGTGTGCTCCAAATATATTAGATACTGATACTATTAAAAAGAATATTTCAATCAAGATATTAAGTTGAACAAAAAAAATAAAGATACCCGGGTAGCTAAAGAGTTATTTGAAAGAAGTTTGAGTCACATTGATTTTGATGGGATTCGAACTCTTTTATCTAATCATGCAACATCATCAATGTCTAAAAAATCAGCACTGGAAATCACTCCTTCTACAGACCCCCTAATAGTAGAAGAATTACTAGAAGAAACATACGAAGGACGACTTTTAATAAATGACACCAACACACCTAATTTATATGGATTAGAAGACATTTCTGAATTAATCATGAGAACAAAGTTAGGAGGTATCCTAAATGGATTAGAATCATTACACATCGCGTCATCAATAGAAATACTAACCGACTTTAAGAAATCAATTGATAACAGTATGCACCCATTAATGAAATTAAAAAAATATACTGCTGGAATCGCAGATTTAACTGAAATTTCAAACTCAATAAAATCAAAAGTAAACCCTGATGGATCAATCAAAGATTCAGCAACTCCTGAATTAAAATCAATTAGAAATCAAATTAGTAAAAATTATAATAATGTCGTCAGAAAACTATCAGGAATAATCAACTCTAGCGAACTTGAAGATACGATCCAAGACAACGTTATTTCTGTCAGAGGCGATAGGCTAGTAATACAAGTAAAAACAAATATGCAACATAAGATCCCCGGTGTTATACATGGAGCATCTAATACTGGCTTGACACAATTTATAGAGCCTCTAGAAACTATTGATCTTTGTAATGCGTGGAGAAAATCTGCCTTAGAAGAAGAACTTGAAGTCATGAGAATTCTAACTGAAATTTCAAACTCTATTAGCACATATAGTTATCAACTCACATCCAACATAGAAATCATCCTTAAACTAGATCTTATAATCTCAAAAAGTAAACTGAGTAACTCAATAAAATCTAATATAGAAATATTTTCTGATTCAAATAGGGTTGATCATATAAATTTAATATCTGCATTCCATCCATTACTTGGACAAACTCCCAAGCCATTAAATTTAACTTTAAGCAAGAATCAAAAAATTTTGATAATAACTGGTCCAAACACAGGAGGTAAGACTGTTGCATTAAAAACTGTTGGTTTATTAGCAGCAATGCAACAATCAGGAATACATATTACCGGCAAACTAGGAACATATATCCCAATATTTGATGGGATATATGCAGACATAGGAGATCAACAAAGTATTGAAGGGTCGGTATCGACATTCAGTTCTCATATTGAAAATTTAAAATCTATTATTGAGATTGCAACTCCAAAATCCTTGGTTCTACTTGATGAAATAGGATCAAGTACAGACCCAGAAGAAGGTGCCGCGATAGGGAGTGCAATACTTGAATATTTCGCCAGCCAAAATATAACAACATTAGCCACAACTCACCATAGTTCTATTGTCATAACAGCTGAAAACAATCCTCTAATGAAAAATGCAAGCTTTCATTTAGATCCCGATACCTTATTCCCAACTTATGAGTTGCAAGAAGGGATATCGGGTAGAAGTTATGCCTTATCTATAGCTTCAAATCTTGGATTGCCAGATAAAATTGTTAAAAAGGCTATTCAAAATTTATCTCCTGAGGCACGAGAAATGAATAGTCAATTAGAAGGGATAAATCGAGACAGGAAAAACCTTACAAAGGCATTAGAGGAATCAAAAAAACATTCCCACGATTATAAATTAGCTAGAGAAAGGCTAGAATCAGAATTACAATATATCCTGATTCATCGCGACCAGATACTAACTGAAATCACTTCAAAAGCAAAAGAACAATTTCAATACCTAAAAGACCTTATATCTAGAGCAAAATCAGTTCTTTCTTGGAGTTCAACGGGAGTTTCCAGTGACAATTTTGACGAAAAAAAAGACGAATTATCAAAAATATCTGATCGAATAAATGATCTGAAACCTCCAGAAATACCTATCCTTAATTCGATAACTGATTTCCAAATCGGAGATACAGTATCAATTAGTGACATAAATACATCAGGGATCCTATTATCAATTGATAAAACTAATGCTACTGCAATAGTTAAAGTTGGAAACAGTAAGTTAAAAGTTGATAAAGCGAAAATATCTAATGCTGATAAGCGTATACCAAACACATCTAATAGCTCTCAAAAATATACTGTCCGAAAACCAATTGATCCTGGTCAAGACATATTAGATATCCGAGGTGACGATGTAGAAACAGCACTTCCGAAAATTGATTTTTTTCTAAACGCCGCTATTACAAATGGACTTAGTAAAGTTACAATAATTCACGGAAAAGGAACAGGTATATTAAGAAAATCAATCAGACAAAACCTGTCCTCTCATACTTTAGTAGGGAAATTTGAACCAAAATTAGATTCATCCGGAGGTGACGGTGCCACCACAATCATTCTCGTGTGATTAAAACCAATAAGCATGGCAAAACAATCAAAGATGCAATAAGAGCAAACACAATCATCACAGCTGTAATTTGTCCATAAGATGAAAATACCGGCATGGGAGCAAATCCCATAATAGCAAACCCAACTACACTAGAAGCTGCAGAACCTAAAAGTGCCATACCTGTACCGCGAGCAGCTACTCTAATAGAATTAAATTTAGTATCTTGTTTCCTTAATTCTTCCCTGAATCTTTGAGTCATATGTATTGAATAATCAATACCCACTCCAATTGAGATAGCTCCAATTATTGCTGTAACAAAATTCAATGCAAATCCTGCAATATACATAACAGCATATGTCCATGACACAACTAAAATAATTGGTATAACCGTTATAATTGCATATTTAAGAGATCGCATCGCTAAGAATAGCAACAGTGTTGCCGCAGCAATAGCAATAGGCAGTGACGTATAAAGAGTTCTTGAAGATGCCGTCAGTTGTTCTTCTCTAGTAAAAGGGGAGCCTGTTAATCCAGTCTTTTCTATATATTCATTTTTCTCCATATCTAAAATAATTGGTTCTAAAACTTTACCTGCTTCAGTAACAACTTTCTGGTCTCTGGTTCCTGGAATTTGAAAAGATATTGTAGTAAGACTTAACCCATTAAATGAGTCTTTTGATGGCAAATAAATAGCCCCTCTAATTTGATCTGGTCTAAGAATGACATTTCCTAAATCATCAGATATCCCATAAGACAATACATGTCTAAAAGCTAACTCTGCATCTTCTCTAGAATCCGGAATGCCATTAGAATCAACATCTTGAATCAATACATTATGTAATTCTGCAATCTGTCTTAGAGTTGGTTCACTGTCCATAATTTGCCTAGAAACATTCACCACATTTGGGCCTATTGTTATTTCGCCACTAGGAGTCTCAGCTACATTATCTATTTCTCTTAACGATTCAATAAATTGATCAATACGAACTATTGCTTCAGGTTGCATAAGATCACCTCTTATGTAGGCTACTCCCGGCTCTCCTCCAGTATCTCCTAAATGTTCCTCTAGCTTATCCAACCCTATGACAAATTCTGATTTTGCATCAAAAAAATCTTTGACATCAAATGTAGGTTCGAGCTTCAAAGCAAGAAAAATTGATACTGAAGTCACAAATACTGTTAATGCAATGACCCAAATGGGATTTTTAGCAGATAACAAAACTAATTTTTCAACAATATTCGTCAAGTAAGACTTATCGTGATCTATAGCTAAAATTTCTTGATCTATGGGTAAATTAGCATGAGTCTTAGATTTTATTTTTAAATATATCACTGGCAGAACAACAAAAATAAGCATTGTTGCAAGTAACATAACCAATCCATAGGTTCTATCTAAAGCCACCATCAGAATGATAGCTCCTCCACAAGCATTAGCGACGCCTATGGCACCTAATATTTTAATAACCCCAAATTTCCTCCCTGAAAATGTGCCCCTAGAATTCAATATGAGTTCATCCACTTTCATTGAAATAATAGGAGCGATAATTCCCAGAATAACAAAAGAAGAAAAAACTGCGATAGCTGCTGCACTGCCAAAATGAATAACTGCTTCAATATTAGAAGATAAATTAGACAGAAATGCTATTCCGTCACTTAACATTGCTAATACCAAAGCTCCCAGAACACCAGAAAGTCCGATTTTTAGTGCCATATTAGGTGATCTGTTCGAATGCAGTTCTTCTTTGTATCTTCTAATAGCATGAACAACAAAATCGACCCCTAGAGATATCATTCCAATCGGAACAATCAGATCAATGACTAGGCCACTTTTCAATCCAATAAGAGCAGAAATGCCTTTCAACCAAACCATTAAAATTGCAAGCCCTACACCAGATATGGCAGTAGCCCAATAAGACTTCAAGCTAAGGCCTACAACAAGGAGGGCTCCAATAACCGTAAATGTGATAAAAATACCCGCAATAGAACCTTCTTCTTCTGATTCCAAATTAGCATCTATAGCAACACCCCAAAGATCATAAACTTCAGAGTCACCTTCAATCGCTTTCCCAAAATTGCGATTTAGATGCTCTTTATTTACCACGTCTGTCCCTCCACCTAATCCAATTTCCAATCCACCTCCACCTAATTTTTCATTATCTGCAACAAGATATAAAAACATTGCTGGAGAAGACCATAAATCAACTTCAATTCCGTTAATCGTCTTACTTTCAAAAGTTGCTTTCCGTGACAAAAAATCAATCACTTGATTAGACTTAGGATCTGAAATGAGTTGGAAAAATGCAACCTTTATATCTTCATCTGTTGCGTCTTCCAGAGTCGTACCCATCTGAAATAAAACAATTTCAACAGGATCCAAAACAGAACTAATACCTGTTATTGTAGATTCAATGCTAGGATCAAAAAAACTAAACAAATAAGGTTGTTCTTCTAAGGTTCCCCCAGCTAATAAACCCTTACTATCTAAATCAAAAAGCATTTCTTTATTTCTTTTTAATTCTAAAAGTACAACACGAGTAAGAACGTCTCCATTCTTTGGTTCTAATACGTAAGATGCAAAATGAACAGGTGTTGGAAATTTGTCATCTATGTCTTTTTGTAAATCATAAACTTCACCAGGTGGATTAGGAGAAGCTTGCTCAGTCGGAGCCATATTTATGAAAGGGTATACTAAAATCAATGTTAGTATGATTACAATGCCAATAACTAAAATTGATCGCTCGGCAACAAAAGATACGATAGTATTTGAATTAAACAAGTACGTAATCCTTTTGAATGTAGATTATTATTTAATTATCACATAACTATTCCGATTTAATAAAGGAGCAAATTTGTGAAAATAGTATTTATGGGAACCCCTGATTATTCGGCTTCCATATTAGAAAATTTAATATCTTCAGATAATGATGTTGTAGGGGTATTAACAAAACCTGACAAGCCACATGGAAGAAATAAAAAAATACTGTCGACACCTGTTAAACAAATAGCTTTAGATCATAATATACCTTTATTTCAGCCCAGAACTTTCAAAAATAATGAGCCACTAATCAATTCCTTAATCCAATTAGATGCAGAAATTGGAATTGTTGTAGCCTATGGATTGATATTGCCTAACTCTGTCTTAACAAGTTTCCCACTCGGATGCTTAAATATACACCCATCACTACTACCAAAATATAGAGGGCCTTCTCCTATTGCAACAAGTATATTAAATGGCGATAAAACAACTGGAATTACAATAATAAAACTAAATTCAGGAATAGATAGCGGACCAATACTTAACCAAAAAGAAGTATCCATAATTGAAAATGAAAATTGCGGTGCCTTAACCACTCGATTATTTAATATATCTTCCGATCTAATTATAAATGTGATTAAAGATCTAGAAGCTAAAACCATCATCTCCCAAAAACAATCTGAGCAAGACGCAACTTATACCGAAAAACTGACAAAATCAGACGGACTGATAGATTGGAATTTATCAGCTATTCAAATATTCAATATGATCAGGGCATACCACCCATGGCCTGGAGCATATACTTATTTAAATAACAAAAAAATAAAAATTATAGAATCGCAAATTTTATCTAACGATCACCTTGAAGGTATTACCCCTGGAAAAGTGTTGGTGGACAAACAAGTCTTAATAGGTACAGGTGAAGGAATACTTAATATTATTAAAGTCCAACCAGAAGGTAAATCAATAATGAATGCAACAGATTTTTCTAATGGTAATCCCAATTTTAATAAATCCATTCTAGGAAACACATAAATATGTCATATCCATTAGCAGGAATAACAGTACTCGACTTAAGTCGGTTACAGTCGGGTCCATCTTGCAGTCAAATATTAGGGTATCTAGGTGCATATGTAATTAAAATAGAGGACGTTAATGGAGGTGATGTAACACGAATAGATAACGTCAATAATTCTTCAATTGATGACTCTCATTTCACTATATTCAATAATAGTAAAGAATCCATAACTTTAAACCTGAAAACTCCTGAGGGCAAAAAAATCTTAGAAAAATTGATCGTGAAGAGTGACATAATCTTAGAAAATTTTTCTCATGGAATTATGAATAAATTGGGCTTTAGTTGGGAAAATATAAAAAATATAAATCCTAAAATAATCTACGCTAGTATCAAAGGTTTTAACGATTCTGATATTTACAATAATTACAAATCATTTGAAACAACCGCTCAAGCGATATCAGGCTTAATGTCTGCAAATCGCGATTCAAATCAAATTCCAAAATTTGCCCCAATAGGAGTAAGTGATTCCGGAGCAGGGTTACACATGGTAATAGGTATATTGTCCGCATTAATGCAAAGAGAAAGCGAAGGAATAGGACAAAAAATTGAAGTATCTCTTTATGACAGTATGGTTAATTTAATGAGAATTGAGTTGATGCGGTATATAAATATAGATAATGCTGAAGAAACGTCATTTGATCCAATAGGTAACAACAGCATTATTTTTAAATGCAATCCTCTAGGTCCAGACGATTTTATTGTGATTCATTTAGCAGGGGAGATGTTAGAAAATGTACTAATATTAATCGGCCGCGAAGATCTATTGGAAACATTAAATGAAGAGGACCTCTACAGAAAATCACCAAATGAAAATATAATAACCGAAATTGAAAAATGGACAAAAACAAAATCCAAAATGGATGCATTTCACACATTAGCTAAAGCAGGTATATGGTGCGCTCCTATAATGAATCCAATGGAAGTAATCCAAGACCCCTATCTGATAAAACAAAACATGGTCACAGAAATATCAGATGATGTTAGGGGAAATTACAAAACAATTGGTTTGCCTATAAAATTTGAGCTAACAGAACCGAACATCAAAAAGGCTCCTAAATACGGGGAACACACTGATAAAATTCTAAAAACCATACTAGATTTGTCAGAAGATGAAATAACTACTCTGAAAGATAGCGGTGTAGTTCTTTAAATAGTTTAGATCAAAATATATAATCCGAACTATATATACAAAGAGAGAATTAACTGTGACAACTGCTTTATCTCAATCAACATATAAAATTTCAAATTATATGTCCTTGAAGAATATGGTCTTGAAAAAAAATAGCTTACCCAATGAATTAGAAGGGTTTGAGCTTCTCAGAGAAAGCGAATTAGACAACACAACAATGGCAATGCATGGGTTCCCCGGAAGTAGTGAAGAAATTTACCAAGAAGCTGGGAGAATAACTGGATATATGAGGGAATTTTGTTCTCCGTCCGCAATTCCGCAACATAAAGACGGATCCGATATCGTAGCTGCAACAATTGTTCACTTATTTGAGGATGAATCTAGTCCAAGTAATTGGATGGAAAATATATTTATAAAACAATTCAACGACAACGTAGGAAAAACTGTTGGAGATGACCAGCGTTTAGTTGCTGTTGAACAATTAGAAATTGATGATTTCTACGATAAATCTGTAGGTATCAGAGCAGTGCAAGACGGCCAAGAAGGCACGCTTTCTACAACTATTATTGACTTTTGCATAGGTCGACTATTAGGAGTTACATTCGTCGTTACAGTAGGAGATCACGGAAGAACTGAACTCACAACAATGCTAGGACTAGAATTAGAAAGATCCATTGTAAAAGAATTACTCGCAACTGAATCAAATTCCTAATTAATCATCGCTACAAGACTCAATGTATGTAGATTTCTTAGAAAAGTAGCATCTAGGGACGAATCCCAAAGGATGCATGCATATAATTTTCCAAGAAATTAATATAATCTTCCTTATTATTGTCATATCCATTTGCATGGTCACAATTTTTATAAATTATAAGGCTACTGTCAGGTGGTAAAAAACCCATAATTCTTTCCGAATGACTGATAGGAACCCTATCATCTGCTATACAATGAAACAGAAGAACAGAATTTTGAAAATCTTTTATTGATTGAATACCCGAAATAATATCTTCTGTTTTGATATCATATAAAATATCTACACTTCTAATAATTCCAAATTTAAGTAATCTAGCAATTGACTCTGGAATGAAAGTCCTATTTGCCACTTCTGACGCTAATAATTCCGGCAAATCATAAAAAGGACTGTCGGCAATAATTCCTTTCACTGAAGAATCAATATTTGGATTGGAAATTACAATTGTTCCTCCGTAACTTACCCCGTATAAAACAATATCTGTTACATTATGATCAAGTTTAATATGGCGAACAGCAGCAGCAAGATCCTTTTTTTCAATATATGCTAAACCTAGATCCTTTCCTTCTGAGTCTCCATGCGCCCTAAGATCAAATGCAAACACCGAAAAACCCATATCGTAAATATCTTTCATAAGATCTAACATATACCCGTCAGCTTTATTAGAATCTACACCATGAATCATTATTACTGTGTCCAAATTTTCATTTTTAACAAACCATCCGTCTAACCTAATTGAATCTTCAGTAAGAAATTCTTCTACTGAATAATCTAAATTCACTCTAGCTGGAGTAGCATCAGGAATTTTTCTAGTAGCCTTTATAGCAATAGTTGTTATATAAACTGACAAAATCAGGTAAATCAAAATAATAAATAGGATGATCGAAGTCAGGATGATAAATGAATTTTTAGGGAACAATATCTTATAACTCTTAATAATTATTAATATGTGCAAACTTTGGCTAGTATATACTAAAGTTATATATTTTTTAGGAGAATCAAATGTCAAAAAATTACTTATGGCAGGTAGCTTATTCAAATGATGCTTGGGCTACCCAAATATCTAACCCACAAAACAGATTAGAGAAGGTCAGTGCAATGCTGGAGCCCTCTGGTATAAAACTAGTACAAGCCTATGCTACATTTGGTGAATATGACATCATAGCAATAGTCGAAGCTCCTGACGACAAGACTATTGCAGCAGCTTCAATTGCAGTTACAAGCTCAGGTTCTGTTAGCAAATTAACTACATCCCCACTGATTCCCGTAGACGATCTAGTAGAAGCACTGAAAATTGCACAAACAATTTCATATTCACCGCCTAAAAAGTAAACTTCACCAATATCTTGTTTTGTTGCATATAATACACTAACTTGTATTATCTCACCGTAACGTGTAACGTTTTAATAGATATTTATATACATACTAGGAAAGATTATGTCTGAAATTGTAATTTCAACAGAAAACCTGCATAAATTTTATGGGTCTAGAGACCAGAAAGTTCATGCTTTGCGAGGAATAGATTTATCCATTGAAGAAGGGGAAATAGTTGGTGTCATGGGCCCTAGCGGCTGTGGTAAAACTACTCTTCTTAACTGTTTATCAGGATTAGATTCATTTGACGAAGGTAATATATCTATTCAAGGTAATACACTAACAGATTTAAATGATAATCAATTAAGTGAATTAAGAGCAAAGAGAATGGGGTTTGTTTTCCAGACATACAACCTTCTTCCTGTTTTGTCTGCAGTAGAAAATGTAGAGTTACCTCTATTGGTATCTGGATATTCTGCCAAAGAAGCCCGTATAAAAGCTCTTGAAAAATTGAATGAAGTTGAACTAGAAGACTGGCAAAGCCATCTACCTGGAGAACTTTCAGGAGGGCAAAGGCAAAGAGTAACATTAGCGAGAGCACTTGTTAACGATCCGGCAATTGTTTGGGCAGACGAACCTACAGGAAACCTAGATAGTGAAAATGAAAAATTAATAATGGATTTACTCATAAAATTAAATAACGATAACAACCAAACATTTGTCATCGTTACTCATTCTGAATATGTTGGAGGCCGGGCAAACAGAATAATTCAAATGAAAGACGGAGAAATTGTTTAACAATGCAAAAAGTCTTTGGGTTACCAGCATTAGAATTAGCAATCGGAATGTCTGTACTATTAATCGTAATATTTATGATTATATGTATTGGGGCAGCAAGACGATTCATACTAGTCAAAATGGGAACTCGAAATATCCCCAGAAGGAAAGGGCAAAGCACATTAATTATTATAGGTTTAATGCTCAGCTCGATTATAATTGCTGCATCCTTGGGAATAGGAGATACCGTAAGATATTCTGTTCGCTCTGTAACTTTAGATTTTCTTGGCCCAACTGATGAAACTATTATCGGACCAGGAAAGCAACTTTTTGGCGATGAATACTTTAGTTATTCAGAATTTAAAAATATTGAAAAGATTGCTGCCAACAATTCAGACATTGATAAATTACTCCCACTGATTCAAATAAGTCTACCTGCTTCTAATGATGCTCTTGACCTTGCAGAAAGCAATATGACAATTCGAGGCATAGACGGTTTATATTCCGATGACTACGGCAAATTAATCACTAAAGATAAAGCCGAAGTCTCGATCAATGACTTAAACACAAATCAAGTCTTTATTAATAATGATGCAAGTGAGCGGTTAACAATCACTGAAGGTCAACTAATCACTGTCTATACAAGTTCCGGTAAAAAACTATTCGAGGTAGCAGATGTGTTAGAAAATGGGGGATTAGCAGGAGGAGGAAGAGACCCTTACATCCTGTTCAATTTACCTACACTTCAAACTCTACTTGATAAAAAAGATCAAATCACTGTAATAGCTGTCGCGAATAAAGGGACTGGGGAAGATACGATTGATCTATCTGAAGATGTTACTAAATTTTTAAGAAGTGAGCTAACAAATAATGAGATAGCATCTCAACTTTTTGAAACACTCCAAACCAAAAATATTCCAACTCTTTTATTGAATGAAGCTGATGAATTACGGCAAACAGATTCGGAATTATCTGAGACTCTTACCAATTTATCTAATAGCCTAACCGCAAAAAATCTCGATTTAGAATTCATAACCGATATAAGTGATTATCAAACTCAACTAACCATATCCGGAATCCTTAGTAAGGCAGAACTAAAAGAAGAAGTTGGCAAAACCTCTATGATGTTTTCTTCATTAAGTAAGCTTAGAGTAAAAGAGGATAAAAAAGATGGCCTAGAGTTAGCCGAAACGGTTGCAACTGGAGTAACAACCATTTTTTCAATATTTGGATCTTTCTCTATTATGGTTGGAATGTTGCTTATTTTTCTAGTATTCGTACTATTAGCTGCTGCAAGATCAACAGAATTAGGAATGGCCAGAGCTGTAGGATTGAAAAGAAGAGATCTAATCCAATTATTCACATATGAAGGAACCGTTTATTCACTACTTGCAGCACTCATAGGAACAGGTATCGGTGTTGGTTTAAGTTTTGGGCTAGTATACATACTTCAAGACTTAATCGGTACCGAAAATTTTACAATAACACCATATTACTCAACAATTTCTCTTGTAATAGCTTTTTCTAGTGGACTTATATTAACGTTTATCACCGTCGTATTTTCAGCATACAGAGCCTCTAATTTAAATATCGTTGTTGCAATAAGAGGATTAAAAGACGAATTTGTTAAGAAAGCTCCTGAGACATTTAGAAATAAATTCATAGATTTCTTGTGGAATATTATATTCCCAATAAAACAATTAAAATTAATACTGAATGGAAGCGGAAGTAGATTTAATAATTTAATACTTTTACTGATTTTTCCTATTTCTTGGCCAATAAAAATATTAATATCGCTATTTAGTTTATTTGGGAAACATTCTTATATACTCTTGGCAATATTCTCATTATCTCTATTGATATCAGGTTTATCCAGCTCAACTGGAGCTACTTTCTTTTTAGGGCTAACAGGAACTGCGTTAGCTTTAGGATTATTTATACGATTTATAGCCTCTAAATTATTTACAGACTCAGAAACAATCAATCAAATTGGCGGAACCTTAGAAGGTGGATTAGTTCTTATATCAAATTCCCTTCCTTTTGATTTCTTCGAGACATGGACAGGTGAGCTATCAGAGCCAGGGCCATGGTTTTGGCCTTTAGGAGGCGGGATATCTACTGCAGCTGCAGTCTGGTTACTAATGTGCAATACAAAAGTGCTAATAGGTATTTTAAATATAATATTATCTCGATTTTCAGGACTTAAGGCAGTCACCAAGACTGCTATAAGTTACCCTATGGCCTCAAAGTTCAGAACTGGTTTAACTGTGGCCATGTTTGCTTTAATTATATTCACATTAATGATCTTTTCAGTACTAAATGGGATACAAGACGTAAGCTCAGAACAACCTGAAAGAGTTACGGGTGGATACGACATAAAAGCAAGTATCAGTCCTGAATTACCTATAAAAGGTGATATAAAAGATTCCTTAAACATAGATGACTTCTCAGTTGTTGCTGCTTCTTCAAATATTCCGATTGAAGTAAAAGAATTAGCAGGAGAAAGCGAGACTTATAAAAGCTCTAAATTAGTATCACTAGAAAATGATTTCATTGAATCAACTAAATGGCGGATGGCTCATTTTGATCCCAAATACGGTTCTACTGATAGGGAAATATGGAACGCTGTACTTAACAATCCTGATTTAGTAATAGCTAATGCGACTATTATCCCATCAGGTGACCCATTTGGTCCTCCTGACAGAAGTTTTAAAACTTCTTACATAACTCCAGGCGACCCAAAAGAAATGAAATCATTTGATGTACAAATGCGCAAAAGAAGAAGCTCATCTGAACCACAAAACTTAACAGTTATCGGTGTAATTGAAAGACTTGCATCTGGAACAGGATTTGGAGCTAGCGGAGCCACATTTTATTCAACTAGATCATTAACACCTAAAATATCTGAAGAAGAAGTCCCTCTTGATACTTTTTACTTCTCTTTAAAAGATAAAAGTGACCCATCTACTTATGCTCAAAAATTGGAAAAATTATTCTTAGCTAATGGAATGAATGCTGAGAGCCTTTTAGACAATATTGAAGAAGAGAGAGCAACCAGTAACGCCTTTAACAAACTTTTCCAAGGGTTTAGTGGACTAGGATTAATTGTTGGGGTTGCCGCCATAGGAGTTCTATCAGTAAGAGCTGTAGTTGAACGAAGGCAATCAATAGGAGTGCTCAGAGCAATCGGATTTAGATCAAGTATGATACGAACTCAATTTTTAATTGAATCATCATTTATAACTATATTAGGAATATTCGTTGGTATATGTTTAGGAATCTTACAATCATGGCTAATATTCTTAGAAATCTCGAAAGAATTAGAAGGGGCTACATTCAGTGTACCTATAGGAGAAGTCGGAATATTGATAGCTGCAACTGTGATAGCATCTATATTAGCTAGTGT